>JGI26086J50260_1001009_pt1 | contig 17016 bp, 20 predicted proteins | sample SaaInl3SG_22_DNA_FD_50260 | JGI IMG/M metagenome (IMG submission 50260)
GGAAAGTTCCATGGTATAATCTGTCCAACTACACCAAGTGGTTCAGGTATATGATAAGAATATTCACTATTACTTATCTCTGAAACCGAACCTTCTTCTGCCCTGATTACTCCAGCAAAATATCTCCAATGATCAACAACTAATGGTAAGTCAGCTGCCATACACTCTCTAATTGGTTTTCCATTATCTAAACATTCAGCAGTAGCTAATAGTTCTAGATTTTTTTCAATAACATCAGCTATTTTAAGTAGCATGTTAGATCTTTCAGTTATTGATGTAACTCCCCAAGTAGGAAAAGCAGCATGTGCAGCATCTAATGCAGCTTCAACATCTTTTGCATCTGACCTTGGAACGGAACATATAACTTCATTATTGATTGGACTTACGTTGTCAAAATATTTACCTGATTTTGGTTCAACGAATTTTCCTCCTATAAAATTTCCATATTTTTCTTTAAATGGAAATTTGACATTTAAGTGAGACGTATCTAGTAACGGAGATCGTCCACCTTTTACTGTTTCTGTGCTCATTTTTATCCTCTCTCTTTTATTATTATTCTTAAGCTTATTTTTTTTGATTGGTTTGTGTAACTTCTTTTTAGTCACACTCTTTTTAACTTTTTTAATAATCTTAGATTTTTTTTTAACTTTAGGTTTTGACTTTTTGGCTGTTTTCTTTTTTTTACCAGCCATCTTTTTTTTAATAGCCATAAAATATTTAAACAAAAAAAGATGATAATATCTATATTTTAAACATTAATTTTTCTACTTAAGATTGAATGCAACCTACATCTTGTGCTTAATTGAAATGTGTCTAATATTTTAATTATGAGAGAAGATAAAAAACAAGAATTACAGTCTGCTACATTTGAAAGATTGCTCAAACATCTAGATGAACGAAAAGATGTTCAAAATATAGATATTATGAACCTTGCTGGCTTTTGCAGAAACTGTTTATCAAAATGGTATCGAGAAGAAGCAGAGAAAAAAGGTATTGAAATTTCAGACTTAGATGCACGTGAGCATGTTTATGGTATGCCTTATTCTGAGTGGAAAGAAAAATATCAAAAATAATTATTTTTCTTTAAGCCTTGGAAAAAGTTCTACAAAATTACAAGGTTTATGATTTATATCTAACTGATGTTTTAAAATTCCATCCCAGGCATCCGTTACTCCCCCTGAAGAACCTGGCAAAGCAAATACATATTTGCCATTAGCTAGTACTGCACAAGCTCTAGATTGAATGGCAGATGTACCAACTGTTTTTAAACTTATTGTTCTAAACACCTCTCCAAAACCTGGAATATGTTTGTCAGCTATCTCGTTTACTGCCTCTGGTGTAATATCTCGACCTGTAAGCCCAGTGCCCCCTGTTGTAATTACAACATCTATTTCAGATTGATTAATCCAATCTTTAAGGATTTTAATAATGTCATCTTTGTTATCTTTACAAATTTTTCTATCTATTAATTTATGTTTAGCCTCTTCTATTTTTTTTACTAAGATCGCACCAGACTTATCGTTCTCAAAAGTTCTGGTGTCCGTAACAGTTAAAAGTGCTATATTTACAATCATAAATTTAAAATAATTATCATGATTATATTATCATTTTTATTTCTTCTAACAGCAACTTTATATTCAAGTGTTGGCTTTGGTGGTGGCTCTACCTATCTAGCCCTTCTATTAATTTGGGATATTCCTTACTTGATCTTTCCTGTAATTGCTCTCTTTTGTAATATTATTGTCGTATCAGGAAATTGTATAAATTATATTAAAGCTGGAAATATCAATTTTAAGATCCTTACCCCATATTTGATATCATCTGTGCCACTTGCATTCATAGGAGGATCTTTATCAGTAGATAAAGAAATTTTTGAAATTTTACTTTTTTTAGTCTTAGCACTAGCAGGAGCTCTACTTCTCATGAAATTTCAATCTTTTGATCAAAAAATTGAAGTTTATAACAAGATACCAAAAATATTATCGATATTAATTGGTGCATCTATTGGATTTGTGTCTGGTGTAGTTGGAATTGGTGGTGGAATTTTCTTAAGCCCTATATTGTTATTAATTAGAGTAGATAAAGCAAAAAACATTGCAACAGCAGCATCATTATTCATACTGATTAATTCTTTATCAGGACTTGCTGGCCAATTTACAAAGGCATCAACAATAAATGGAATTTATGATTATTGGCCATTATTTCTGTTTGTTTTAATAGGCGGCCAGCTTGGAAACTATTTAAATCTTAAAATTTTTCCTGCAAGAATATTAGCTCTAGTGACATCAGGACTTGTCATATTTGTCGCTATTCGAATGGGACTGAAGTTGTTTGCATAACAGAAGTATTAAATTATTATAGAAAGATTATGAAAACATTTAGAGCATTTGGACCCACTATAGGAAAAACAAAGTTATCCAAAAAAATTATTACTATATTAAATAATCACATTGATAAGTCTCAATTATCTAAAAAAAATGATTATAGCTCTAAACTTGCAAGTCAAATTAAGAATGAAATTAAAATACCTAAAACATTAATTAATAAGAGTTTGTCTAAAGAATTAATAAAAAATATTAAAGTTTACCTTGATAAGTCAGGCGTTAAAAAAATTAAAGAAATTAAGATAATAAATCTATGGGTGGTTAGGCAATTAAAAAATGAATATAATCCAATTCATTATCATGAAGGACAACTGTCAGGTGTTGGCTATCTTAAAATCCCAAAAGATATGAATCAAAATAAATTAGTTAAGAATAAAAAGATTAAAACTAATGGAACTATTGATTTTATTAATGGTCAAAAAAACTTTTTAAGTAAAAGTATCTATAATTTAAACCCTAAATTAGGAGATCTATTGATTTTTCCAAATTATTTAATGCACACAGCTTATCCATTTAACGTTGATGGTGAGAGAAGATCCTTCTCATTTAATGCTAAAATATTATTCAAGAAGTGATTTACTAATCAGTCTAATAGATATATAAATATTCTACCGATTTGATCCATATTGCAGGTACTAACTGCTAAAAAGGAAATCATTATATAATTGGTAAAGGTAGTTGAACTGTATTGTGCACCTTGCATAGAGCTAAAGCACTAAAAAAGTAAGGAATAAAAATGGATATTAATTTTTTTAAAACAACACGAATTTTAGATGGTGGTATGGGACAAGAATTGTTAGCTCGTGGTATGAAGCCAAACGGCACATTGTGGAGTGCAAATGCTGTTTTAAAAGAAGAATACCATCAACTCTTACTAGACACACATTTAGACTTTATTAAAGCGGGTGCTGAAGTTATTGTTACAGCAACCTTTACTACAAGACGAATAAGATTACGTGATAATAAAATTGAAGATAAGTTTGAATACTTAAACAAAAAAGCTGGTGAAATAGCTCAGAAAGCTAAAGAACAACATCCTAACGTGTTAATTGCAGGCGGTCTTCCACCTCAATATTTAACATACGAAGAAGATACAAGACCAGATGATGAAATTAAGCAAAACTTTTATGATCAAGCAAAATTATTAGATCCTTATATTGATTTTTTTTACTTAGATGTTTTGTCTAGTGTAAAAGAGTTTAAATTAGCAATTGAAGCAATTGAAGAATTTAATAAGCCATACTTAATAGGTGCTCACATTTCTGAAGGAATAAATCTTCCAAGTGGTGAAAAAATATCAGATATTATTAACAATATTAAACATAATAATTTACTAGGATTAATTTTATCCTGTGTTTCTCCTGAAAACTTTTATGAAAATTTAGAAGAAGTAAAAAATTTAGGTGTTCCGTTTGGATTTAAGCTTAATGCTTTTGTGACAACTAATCCTAAAGATGGTTATACTAATAGTTATAATGTCAGTAAAACTGGTAACCCAAATGAATTTTTGGGTCAAAGAAAAGATTTAACACCCGAATTGATGGCAAATTTTGTTAAAAAATTTAAAAATGCTGGTGCTACTATTTTAGGTGGATGTTGCGAAACGAGACCTTCTCATATTAAAGAAATGGTTCAGTTTAAGTAGTCTTTTTTTGATCTGCTTTTTTAACAAAGTAAATTCCAACAACGACTGCTAATAAAGATAATAAAACTTTAGGTGTTATTATTTCTTTTAAAAAAATATAACTCAATATAGTACCGAATATTGGAATTAAGTAAGAGACTTGTGATTGAAATATAAGACCATTATCTTTTAGAATTTTAAATCTTAGCAACCAAGCAACACCTGTTGAAACCATTCCTAAATAAACTACTGATATTGTAGACTCAACGCTTGGAACCGAGTTCCATGGTTTTTCAATAAAATAAACAAATGGTATTAAAATTAGGACAGCCCAAATTAATATAGAGCCTGTTACATTTTCATTCTTTTTCTTACTAATTTTAAGAGTTAAAACTCCTCCAACAACATAGCATGTTGACCCAAGCAATATTAATAACGCAGAAATAAAATTACTATCATTTATTAATAAATTATCTGAAAACAAATAAATAATTCCTGAAAAACCAATTAGTATTCCAAAAGTTTTAACTAAATTGAACTTTTCATTTTTTGTATAAAAGTGACCCAATATTGTTGAACTCAAGGGTGTTGTTGACATTAAGATTGCTGCCAAATTACTTTGTACAGATTTTACACCGTAAGCTATTAAGAAAAAAGGTAATACTAAATTGACAAAACCTATTATAGCAAACCAATACCAATCTTTGGAAAATGCTTCAATCTTAATTTTTTTATAAAAGCATAATAATAATACTGGAATTGATCCAAAAAAAACTCTCAAGAATGCAATTGTAATTGGTCCAAAAGATTCTGTTGCAATTTTGATATTAAAAAAAGCTGATGCCCATATTAAAGCTAAAACTACTAATAATGTATAATCAATTAATCTAGGTTGTCTCATTCAATTATATCTTCAACTTTTCCATTCGTAATCTTTTGAATATCGTTATAGTTTGTTTTAAATACACAGTTTGGATGTCCTGCTGCAGCAAACAATTCATTAAACCTTTCTAAAGAATTGTCTATTATAATTTCAATTCTCTCTAAATGCCCAACAGGTGAGACACCCCCTATTGTATAGCCCGTTTGTGTCTTAACTTCTTCTGGTGATGCCATTGAAATATCTTTTTTATCTTTAACTTTTTTTAGTTTATTTAATGAACACCTCTTATCGCCTGCTACTAAGCATAATATAAAAGTATTTTCCGCTTTAAATAATAAGCTTTTGACAATTGCACCTACATCACAAGCTAAAGCTGTTGCTGCATCCTGAGCTGTTCTTGCTGAATTTTCTAAAACTATTACCTCTAAGGATTGGTCAAAGTTTTTAAGAAATTTTTCAGCTCTTTTAACAGGTTCTTTATCTAATAAGCTCATATTTCAACTAATAATTGATTGATAATTTAACAAATAATGTTGTAATTCATATGTAAAAAACGCATAGGTGATATTTATTATTCAAGCAATATTATTAAAGAAACATTTGTTATTAATTGACCACAAAATTTAAAAAAGGAGAAACTATGACTGCTGCCAATGTTCTAAAATTCATGAAGGAAAAAGAAGTTGAATTTGTTGATTTAAGATTTACTGACCCTCGAGGAAAACTTCAACATTTAACAATGGATCACACTATCGTTGATGAAGAAATGTTAAATGAAGGTGTATTTTTTGATGGTTCATCTATTGCCGGTTGGAAGGCAATTAACGAGTCTGACATGATTTTAATACCTGATACTTCTAGAATGATTATGGACCCTTTTACATCTCATAATACTCTAATCCTTTTTTGTGATATTTTAGATGCTGTTAAAAGATCTCCTTATGAGAGAGACCCAAGAGGAACAGCTAAAAAGGCAGAAGCATATTTAAAAAAATCTGGCATTGGTGATAAAGCTTTTTTTGGTCCTGAACCTGAATTTTTTGTTTTTGATGATGTTAGAATTAATAATGATCCAAACAACACTGGTTTTAAAATAGATAGTAAAGAAGGTCCTTATAATTCTGGAACAGAGTATGCAAATGGAAATATGGGTCATAGACCTCCAGTAAAAGGTGGTTACTTTCCAGTCCCTCCAGTTGATAGTGAACAAGATATGAGAGGTGAATACTTAAAAAGTTTAAAAGAAGTAGGTATTAAAGTTGAAAAACATCACCATGAAGTAGCACCAAGTCAACATGAACTTGGTATGTACTTTGGAACACTTGTTGATCAAGCTGATAATGTTCAATTATATAAATATGTAGTTCAAATGGTTACACATTCATTTGGAAAAACAGCAACTTTTATGCCAAAACCATTGCAGGAGATAACGGTTCAGGTATGCACATTCATCAATCAATTTGGAAAGACGACAAACCAGTTTTTTCTGGTGATGCTTATGCAGGGTTATCTGAAACAGCACTTCACTATATTGGTGGAATTTTAAAACATGCAAAAGCAATTAATGCTTTTTCAAATGCTACAACAAATAGTTACAAAAGATTAATTCCAGGTTTTGAAGCCCCTGTTCTGCTTGCTTACTCTGCAAGAAATAGATCTGCTTCATGTCGTATACCAATTTCATTAAGTAAAAATGGTGCAAGATGTGAAATAAGATTTCCTGATGCTTCAGGAAATCCATATTTAACTTTTGCTGCTATGCTTATGGCTGGTTTAGACGGAATTAAAAATAAAATACATCCAGGTGAATCTTTTGATAAAGATCTTTATGAATTACCTCCCGAAGAAGTTAAAAACATTCCAACTGTTTGTGGATCATTAAGAGAAGCAATGGAAAGTTTAGATAAAGATAGAGAATTTTTAACTGAAGGTGGTGTATTTACTGATGATCAAATTGATGCTTACATTGCATTAAAATTTGAAGAGATACATAGATTTGAACACGCACCTCATCCTGTAGAGTTTGAGATGTATTACAGCAGTTAAGACTAATTACTGTCTAGTTGTTGCGATTGTATCTTTGTTAATTCCTTTTTTGACAACGTAATCCTGTGTGCCGTTAGCACCAGTGTTTACTTCTTTTCTAAGAGTCTTGAAAAAAGTTCTTTCTTTCAGTGACTTTTCTAGAGATTTAACAAGATTTTTAAATTCAAATTTATTCATAACTATTTAATACCATAGATATGTGATATTTGCAATACTGATATGCGTTTAAGTAATGTTATACTTTAAATGACTCGCCACAACCACAACGTTCAGATTCATTGGGGTTATTGAAAACAAATGATGATGAAAATTCTTCTTTTTTATAGTCCATTTCAGTGCCTAATAAGTACATAACAGCTGCAGCATCAACAAAAACCTTAACACCCTTATCTTCAATTATTTCATCTGAAGGATTTATTTCTTTTGCATATTCCATTACATAAGACATGCCAGCACAACCACCAGACTTAACTGCAACTCTAACACCAATTGAATTCGACTCAACTCCAGACATAATTTCTTTAATACGACTTGCAGCATTATCACTTAATTTAATGATAGGGTTCATTATAGATTTAACTCCAATTTAGCAGCTTCAGACATCATTGATTTTTCCCAAGGTGGTTCAAAAACTAAATCTAGATCAACCTCTTCAATGCCTTCTACTTGCATTGCACTATCCTTAACTTCCTGAGGTAAACTTTCTGCAACAGGACAATTTGGTGTAGTCAAGGTCATTATAATTTTAGCTTTAGACTCGTTTACCTTAACATCATAAATTAAACCTAATTCATAAATATTGACCGGTATCTCTGGGTCATAAATTTTTCTAATTTCAGCTATTACTTGTTCTCTTAAATCCATAATTTAATCTAATTTTTCAGTATTAATTTCTTCTTGAGTATTGTCAATTGCAGAAATTAAGGTATGCCATGATAAAGTCGCACATTTTACTCTCATTGGATATTGTTTTACTCCAGACAAGCACATTAATTTAGTTTTTTCATCTTCTTCTAGGTTTTTTGATTTTAATTCAGGATTCTCCTTAATCATACCTAAGAAGTCATTTACAATTTCTTTAACTTCTACTTCTTCTTTGCCTTTAATTAAATCAGTCATAATTGATGCTGAGGCCATTGAAATTGCACAGCCACTACCTTCAAATGAAATATCTTCTACTTTTTTATTCTCATCAAGTTTTAAAAATACATGTACATTATCACCACATAATGGATTCTTACCCATTGCGTCTTTATTAAAATTTTCAGTTTTTCTTAAGTTGCGTGGATTTTTACCATGCTCTAAAATTATTTCTTGATAAAGTTCTTTTATATTCATTAGAGATTAAAAATTTTCTTACAGTTATTGATAGAATTATTAAGTTGATCTAAATCATCTTTTGTATTGTAAACACCTAATGAAGCACGTGCACTTGCAGGTATTCCTAATTTGTCATGTAGGATTTGACAACAATGATGACCTGCTCTAATAGCAACACCATCTTCATCCAATATTGTAGCTATGTCATGTGGATGAACACCTTCTATAGTAAAAGATAAAACTGCTGATCTATGTTTTGGGTTACCAATTAATTTAACTGAATTATTTTTTCTTAAAATTTCTTGACCATACTGGATTAATTCTTGCTCATGTTTAATCATGTTTTCAATTCCGATTTTTTCTAAAAATTTTATAGATTGATCAAATGCTATAACTTGTGCTGTAGCCATTGTTCCAGCTTCATATTTATTAGGTAAATCACCATATGAAATGCTATCTTTTTTTACATCTTGAATCATTCCACCACCACCTTGATAGGGTGGTAATTCCTCTAGCCACTTTTTCTTTGCATATAAAACACCAAGACCTGTTGGCCCGTACATTTTATGGCAAGAAATAGCATAAAAATCACAGTCTATGTCTTGCATATCAAGTTTTAAATGAGGAGCACCTTGGCATCCATCTACTAAAACCGCAATACCTTTTGAATGAGCAAGTTCTGTTATTTCTTTAACTGGTAAAACTGATCCCGTTACATTTGATAAGTGTGTAATAGCAATTAATTTTGTTTTTGATGTAATTTTTTTTTCAATGCTTTCTAAAGTAATCTCTCCATCATCATTAATTTCTGCAAACTCAATCTTTATACCTTTAGATTGTCTTAAAAAATGCCAAGGCACATAATTAGAATGATGTTCAAGTTCTGTTATAAGTATTTCATCCCCTTCTTTTAAAAATTTTTGACCATAGGTATTAGCTACAAGATTAATTGCCTCAGTCGCACCTTTAGTGAATACAATTTCATTTTTATCTTTAGCATTAATATATTTTTGAACAGAAGATCTTGTATTTTCATAAAGATTAGTTGCAGCTACCGCTAAGTAATGAACGCTTCTACCTGTGTTTGAAAATTCATTTGTATAAAAATCATTAACTCTATCAATTACAGATTGTGGTTTTTGAGATGAGTTAGCACTATCAAGATATACAAGATCATTATTATGAACTTTATTATTAAATATTGGAAATTCTTTTTTAATATTTTCTATACTCACTCTACAACTCCCATCATCTCTTTGATTAAATTTTTGATTTCTAAATCAGTAATTGTTTCAACTGCATCCATTAGAAAACCATTAATCAATAATTCTTTTGATTGCTGATAACTTAGACCTCGAGACATTAGATAAAATATCGAGTCTTCGTCTAGGTTACCTGAAGTTGATCCATGCGAGCATTTTACATCATCGGCGTAAATTTCAAGTTCAGGTTTACCATCGAATTCTGTATTTTCATTTAAAAGTAAAGCTTTACTTAATTGATACCCATTTGTTTTCTGCGCTTTTTGATCAACAAAAATTTTACCTTGATAAATACCTTTAGAATTGTCATTTAAAACTGTTTTGATTAATTGATAGCTTTTTGTATTTTCTGCTAAATGATTTATGTTCGTTTTAATTTCATGATGTTGTGAGTTTTTTAAATTTATCACACCATTAATAAATGCTGAACTGTATTGATCATTTAAATTACAATTTACTTCATTTTTGATAAATTTAGATCCTGTTGAAAAAATAAAATTTTCAGAGATGCTATTTTTTTCAAGGTTAATATTATTATAAAAATATTTAATATTAGAATTGGTTTTATGATCAATTTTGTAGCTTTTAAGGATTGCATCTTGAGCAATATCAAAATTTTGATTTATATTAATGAAATTATTTTGAGACTGATCATCAAATATAGTAACTAATTTCAAGCTACTATTTTTTTCTAACTTAATATCTGTTCTTAAATTGAGTGCAGTTGAATTAACATCCTCAGTAGTAATATTGTATAAAACTAAAGGTTTATTTAATGAATAATTCTCTTTAACGATAATACCAATATGCGCACTAACAAGAGCATGGTTTAAAGATACTAATGGATTAATTCCATTCGAATTGTTGCTTAAATCTAAATCATTATTAATTAAAACTTTAGTGTCATCCTCGTACTTAATGTCTACTTTTGAAATAACTCCATTAATAAAAATAATCTTATTATGTTCAAACTTATTAATTAAAGATAATTGATCTTTAGGTTCGTAAGTTTTATCGTTATAAAAACTTAAATTTTTAATATTAGATGATATTATTTGATTTAAATCTGAAAATTTCCAATCTTCAATTCTTTTATTTGGAAAGCCTTTATCAATAAAATTTATTAAATTTTTTTTTCTAAACTCAATATTGTTTTCAGAAAATTTTAAATTTTCTGTCATCTTATTGAAATCTGATTTTAGTTGTTCAATCATTTAACTAAGAGTTTCGTAACCTTTGCTTTCTAATTCCATTGCTAATTCTGAACCTCCAGATTTAACGATTTGACCATTAATTAGAACGTGAACAAAATCAGGTTTAATATAATCAAGTAATCTTTGATAGTGGGTAATAATTAAAAAAGAACTATCTTTACTTCTTAATGCATTCACACCCTCAGATACTATTTTTAAAGCATCAATATCAAGCCCAGAATCTGTTTCGTCTAAAATNGACAGCTTAGGATTNANGATAGACATTTGAAGTATTTCATTTTTTTTCTTTTCTCCACCAGAAAANCCTACATTTAATTGTCTNCTTAATATTTTTTCATCAAATTTTAATTCTCCAGCTTTTTGTTTAACTAATTTTAAGAATTCAATAGCATCTAATTCTTTTTCACCTTTAGCTTTTTTAATTGCATTTAAAGATGTTTTTAAGAATATATTGGTATTAACCCCTGGGATTTCTAATGGATATTGGAATGCTAAAAATATTCCTTTATGAGCTCTTTCTTCAATTTCTAATTCTAAAAGATTTTCATTAAAATACTTTACTTCACCAGTTACAGTGTATCCTTTTTTCCCTGAAAGAACATTTGATAGAGTGCTTTTTCCAGATCCATTAGGTCCCATAATTGCATGCACTTCTCCTGGTTTAATTTCTAAATTTAAACCTTTTAAAATTTCTTTATTATCAATATTCGCTTTAAGATCTTTAATTGTTAACATTAACCAACACTCCCTTCTAAACTTATTCCTACTAATTTTTGAGCTTCAACAGCAAATTCCATTGGTAATTGTTGCAGAACCTCTTTGCAAAAACCGTTAACAATTAAACTAACAGCCTCTTCTTGATTTAAACCTCTTTGATTACAATAAAACAATTGTTCATCGCTAATTTTAGATGTGGTTGCTTCATGCTCAATATTTGAGCTAGAATTTTTATTCTTTATGTATGGAACAGTATGCGCTCCACACTTGTTACCCATCAAAAGAGAGTCGCATTGAGTAAAATTCCTTGCATTGTCAGCATTTTTTGAAATATCCACTAAGCCTCTATAAGTATTATCTGCAAATCCAGCTGAAATACCTTTTGATATTATTTTGCTTTTTGTATTTTTACCCAAATGAATCATTTTAGTACCTGTATCTGCTTTTTGATGATTATTTGTTATTGCTATTGAGTAAAATTCTCCTACAGAATTATCACCCATCAATATACAACTTGGATATTTCCATGTAATTGCTGAACCTGTTTCAACTTGTGTCCAAGATATTTTTGAATTTTTTCCTTTGCACAAACCTCTTTTAGTTACAAAATTATAAATTCCACCTTTTCCATCTTTGTCTCCTGGATACCAATTTTGTACTGTTGAATATTTTATTTCAGCATCATCTAGTGCAACTAATTCTACATTTGCTGCATGTAATTGATTTTCATCTCTCATTGGTGCTGTGCATCCTTCTAAATAACTTACATAACTTCCTTTATCTGCAATGATCAAAGTTCTTTCAAATTGACCTGTTTCTGTAGCATTAATTCTAAAATAAGTTGAAAGTTCCATCGGGCATCTTACACCTTCAGGAATATATACAAATGACCCATCAGTAAATACTGCAGAATTAAGTGTTGCAAAATAATGATCTGATATTGGAATTACAGACCCTAAATATTTTTTTACTAATTCGGGATGATCTTGTATAGCTTCAGACATAGAACAAAAAATAATTCCTTTTTTATTTAGCTCACCCTTAAACGTGGTTGCAACAGAAACAGAATCAAATACAGCATCAACTGCTATTCCATTAAGTCTTGCTTGTTCTTGAAGAGGTATTCCAAGTTTATTATAAGTTTCTAATAATTTTGGATCTAACTCGTCTAAACTTTTTGGTTTGTCATCCATGCTTTTTGGTGCTGAATAATAATAAAGATCTTGATAATCTATTTTGGGATATTTAGGTTTTTGCCAATTAGGTTCTTTTAATTGCTTTAATCTTTCAAAGGCTTTCAATCTCCAATCAAGCATCCATTGTGGTTCTTTTTTAATATTTGAAATAAACTTAATTACTTCNTCATTTAAACCCTTGGGTGCTCTAGTATTTTCAATATCAGTTGAAAATCCATATTTATAATCTTTTAATTTTTCTATTTCTTTTTCTCTTGCATCCATTTTAATTTCTACTTTCTGAAGAATTGCTTATAAGATCTTTTAAATTTTTTTGTTCGAAAAAATGATTGATATGAACTTCAAGTTCGTCCCATAAATTATGAGTGATNCATTTCGTAGTCTTACTATTGCATCCTTTTTTAGATTCCTTCTTGCATTGAACAGTTTTNACTTCTTCATCTACGGCACTAAGTATGTTTGCTAATTTAATTTCTTCTGGTTCTTTGTTTAAGATATAACCTCCATTAGTACCCCTAATACTTTTTACGATATTATATTTTTTTAACTTAGAAAAAATTTGTTCTAAAAAATCCAAAGAAATACCTTGTCTTAACGATATATCTCTTAAAGATACTGGATTAACACTATTGAACTTAGCAAGATCAGCTAAAGCCATTACTGCGTATCTACCTTTTGAAGTTAATTTCATATTATCCTTATTTAAGTGGGCTTTTTATACAAACCTGACTAAATTAGTCAAGTATACAATACATAAAAAAGATAACATATTGTCGCTTAGTTATGATATGTGTATTTTTTTTTGAGAATAATAATCAATATCATTTATGGACAATAAAATAGTTGAAGTTTTTATACCTGGGCCTGCTGGAAGAATGGAGGCCAAGTATTACAAAAGTGAAAAAATTACATCACCAATAGCGTTAGTATTACANCCTCATCCTCAATATGGAGGAACAATGAATAATAAAGTTGTGGTTGATACATTTCATACNTTTATGGAAAATGGATTTTCTGTATGTAGAGTAAATTTTAGAGGTGTTGGAAAAAGTGATGGTGANTTTGATAATGGTCAAGGTGAACTGGCTGATGCTGCTGCAGCACTAGATTGGTTNGANCGTGAAAATTTTGATAACTCACAATGTTGGGTTTCAGGATTTTCTTTTGGGTCTTTAATTGCAATGCAATTGTTAATGAGAAGACCAGAAATAAATAGATTTATTGCAATTTCGCCACAACCAAATGTTTATGACTTTTCATTCTTATCTCCATGTCCTACTTCAGGTTTAATGATTTATGGAAAAAAGGATGAGTTAGTTCCCTTAGAACATATTACAGATCTAGATAAAAGATTGAGTGCCCAAAAAGGTATTAAAGTTGACTTTCAGGCTATAAATGATGCTAATCATTTTTTTACTAAAACAGAAGACGTATTAGTAAAATGTTTAGATAAATATATCAAAAAAGAATCTGCTTTATTTTAATCTTAATAGTTTTTAACTAAAACTCCACCTATTGACGGTTTTTTGACATTTGTAGTATTGGGGAATGAAATTACTTTTTTAAGTGCAGACCTAATTGCAAGATAAGCAAAAGCTTGGGACTCGATGAAATCACCATCAATTTTATAATCATCAATTATTTTTAAATAAATATTTTTTGGTAGTCTTTTTCTTATGCTCTCCATTAATGAAAGGTTTTTTCTTCCACCACCACAAACTATTATTAATAACTTTTTATTTTCTTCACTGTTGATTGATTTTAAAATTGATTGATAAATTATTATTGCTGTAAAATCTACTAATGTAGATAAGCCATCCTCATATGTGAGACCTTTTACAAAACTTAAATCAAAATCTTTTATATCAAATGAAAGTTTTTTTTGATTACTTATATTGTCAAAATTATCAATCGCTTGATTTAGAATAACTTCACTTGTTTTTCCTATATTTGATGCTTTTCCATTTTCATCATATTTCATTTGTGTGTGTCTTCTAACCCATTCATCTAAAAGACAATTACCAGGACCTACATCAAAACTTTTTAAATCTTCATTATTTTTTGAGATAACAAGAGTAATATTTGCGATACCTCCTATGTTTAAAACACAAGCAGGTTTCTCTATTTTATTCTGGTTTATAAGTAAGTTGTGAAAGATTGGAGCTAATGGAGCTCCTTGGCCTCCATTATGAATGTCATTTTCTCTAAAGTTATAAACTACATTTTTTTTTAAAAGACTTGATAGTAAATTGCCATCTCCTATTTGTTTTGATATTTTTTCCTGAGCATTGTGAAAAATTGTTTGACCGTGAAACCCAACTATATCTACATCTACTCCTGCATTCTTTATAATTTCTTTGCTAATTTTTGCATGAAATAAGGTAATTTTTCTCTCGAGCTCGTTAATTTGATAAGAATTAGCTTTTATATCTTTTATTGAATTTATTTTATCTCTGAGATTTAGTAATTTTGAATAAATTACCGCATCATACTCAAAATATTTATCAAATATAGGCTCATAGTTACTTTCACCATCTGATTTAATAATTGATGCATCAACCCCATCCATAGATGTGCCACTCATTAACCCTAAAGAAGTATAAAATTTTTCCATTCTTATTTTTAAAGTAAATATTGTATATTCTAGATAGCATATTTATGAATAAATTTTTAAAAGAATTTAAAGATCGTGGTTTCTTTTACCAGTGTACAGGTGAAGAAAATCTATCTCAATTATTAGATAAAGAAAAAATCAGAGCTTATATTGGTTTTGATTGTACAGCTGAAAGTCTTCACGTTGGTAGCTTACTTCAAATTATGTGTCTTAGATTGCTCCAAAAACATGGCCACCAACCAATTGTTTTATTAGGAGGGGGTACTACTAGAATAGGTGATCCATCCGGAAAAGATAAAACTAGGACAATTTTATCTGAAAAAGAAATAGAAAAAAATATAAATAATATTGAAAAAATTCTAAAAAATTTTTTAGATGATAAAGATCCAGAGACAAAACCTATATTTGTTAATAACTACACATGGCTTAAAAATTTAAATTATATTTCTTTTCTAAGAGATGTTGGAAAACATTTTACAATTAACAAAATGTTGAGTTTTGATAGTGTCAAAATTAGATTAGAGAGAGAGCAGTCATTAAGTTATATGGAATTTAACTATATGATTTTACAAGCATACGATTTTTTAGAATTGAACAAAAAAGAAAAATGTATGCTTCAAATTGGTGGCTCTGATCAATGGGGTAATATTGTTAATGGAGTTGATCTTATAAAAAGATATTCAAATAATCATGTTTACGGTTTAACGACACCTCTTATTACATTGGCATCAGGTGCAAAAATGGGTAAAACTGAATCTGGAGCTGTTTGGCTAGATAAAAAATTTCTTTCATCATATGACTACTGGCAATTTTGGAGAAATATTGATGATCGAGATGTCTTAAAGTTTTTAAAAATTTTTACAGATATTAATGTTGATGAAATTGAAAATATTAAAGATGACAATATTAATGAGTTAAAAATTTTACTTGCCAACAAAGCTACTTCTATGTTGCATGGAGAAGATGAGGCAAGAAAATGCCAAGAAACAGCCAAACAAACATTTTCTGAAAATTCATTAGGTGATAATCTACCAACCACTCAAATTAATAAAAAAATGTTAGATGATAATATAAGTATTCTAGATTTGGTAATTTTATCAAAATTAGAAAGTTCTAAAAGTGAAATTCGAAGATTAATTAAAGGGAATGGAATTAAAATAAATGGTCAGGCTATTTCTGATGAAAAGTTTTTAATTACTGAAGATTTATTTAAGAGTAGTTTAATTAAACTTTCACTTGGCAAGAAAAAACATATTAAAGTTGAGTTAATTTAGTTCTTTTTAATTTTTTCTAAAGTTCTTGTTATAAATCTAGGTGTTAGTGTTTTAATTGGATTAACTGTTGTTGATAAATTCTTTGGAGGTCCTTTTATTTTAAAACTTACACCAAAAACACCTTCNCCNGTTTTTTCTCCTATTAGTATTTTACCCAGTAGTGGAATTGANGCTATAGATCTATTTATAGTTGTTGCNGGAACCAATGTTCCTCTNAAGCTAACCAATTTCTTTGATTCAATATAACCATCCATTAATATAGAAATAGCAGGTCCAATTGCATACATTTCTTCAATATTAGTAAGACCTTTTTGACTTGAATATCTCATTTCAAAATCGGTAAATCTTATTCCCTCACCCGTTAAAAGATCTGCAATACCTTGAAGTGACGCTAGGCTTAAAAGCTTAGCAAAAACAGGTACCTCTTTAACTTTAAAGTTATCAATAATTAATACAGAATTAGAAACACCATCTTTTTTTAT
>JGI26086J50260_1001013_pt1 | contig 16989 bp, 17 predicted proteins | sample SaaInl3SG_22_DNA_FD_50260 | JGI IMG/M metagenome (IMG submission 50260)
TATCGTCGTGCCGTCGAATCTCCCAGGAGAGGCCTGACCATTGGATTTACGACAGCCGCGCCGTGGCCCGCGAGCTTTGGAGTTGAGCCCGACGCGGAGGCTGTCAGGGCCCTCGACATCGCAAAGGACGCTCTTGTTGATGCCGGGCACTCGGTGATGGAACTTCCCTGGCAGCCCGACCAGTCCTATGCGGAGAATTTTCTGACGGTCTGGGCCGCCTCAGCGGCCAGTGCTCCGGTGCCCGCCGCGAACGACGAGTCTCTGGAGCCGCTGACGCGTTTTCTGCGCGAACGCGGACAGGCAACCAGTGCGGTCGAGTTGAGCGCCGCGGTGGCGGCCTTGCGGCTCTTTGAACGCAGCACCATCGAAGCATTCAGCGCGTGCGATGTGGTGATGACCCCGGGGCTGAATGGTCCGGCCCCCGCAGTGGGTTGGTTAGATGCCACGAATCCGGAACGAAATTTCCGCCAGCAGGTTCAGCTCACACCGTGGACGAGTTTTGTGAACGTTGCAGGCCTGCCGGCCCTCGCTGTGCCCGTAACTTCCGCGCACGGCCTACCCCTGGGAGTCCAACTCATTGGCCGCCCAGGAGGTGACGGAACTCTGATGGGTGCTGCTCAGCAGATCAGCGAACGACTGCCTGAGGCACAGAAATGGCCCCAGGGTTTTGACTAGAACCCGCTAGAGGTCTTTCTTGGCAGCGCTGTGGGTCGGCAAAGGAACAGCGTGGTGGGGCATTGCCGTTGCCGCCCCCGCAGTTTTTACCGATTCGGACGCTGCGCGACAGGCTGCATCAAGGGCATCGAGATCATTTGCGCCCGCATCGCGATGGGCCACAAAATTTCCGGCAAGGCAATCACCAGCACCCGTGGTGTCGACGGATTCCACCTTCGGCGCGGTAACGGAACCCACATGAGCTCCTTGGCTAAAGAGCGCCGCACCGGCCGCTCCCTGAGTGAGGACAACCGTTCGGTTCGCGCTCAGCGACCGGGCGGCTTCCTCAGAATTATTCATCCCTGCAACAATGCGGGCTTCGTGCTCGTTGAGCAGCAAGATATCTACCAATTCCAACAGTTTGTCCGACGTATTTTCTGCCGGCGCGGGAGTCAGCACAACCAGAGCGCCAGCATCGCGGGCGATTTTTGCGGCCTGGAGGTTGAGTGTGAGCGACACTTCCTGCTGCAAAACGACATGGCTTGCCTTGGCAACTCGGACTCAAAATCACTCCCGTCAAAGGATGCGGCCGCGAGATTTGCTCCACCCACGACCATGATCGAATTTTCTGCGTTGGCGTCCACTTGAATGATGGCGCGCCCCGTGGGGGAGGACGTGACGGTCGCACTGAGCGTCAGAGGTTCCGTGCCAAGAAAATCGGCCAGAAAATCGGCTCCCGAATCGTCGCCGACCGCGCAAAAGAACGCCACTTCAGCACCCGCGCGTGCGGCTGCTACCGCCTGGTTGAGGCCTTTGCCCCCCGGGAGTTCGTCGTAGGTATCGGCGAAAACTGTTTCCCCGGGTTCTGGGAGGCGTTGCCCTCGAACAAAAAGGTCAACGTTGGCGCTACCAACCACAACAACGGACATGGCGACTACTTTCTCTCCTGTGTGACTATCTTTACAACCTAATCGCAGTGGACGTTGGTTGCGGCAGGCTCCGGTGTTTGGTGCCCACGGCGCCTATACGAGCAGTTCCTCCAGTTCCATCCACCTCTCCTCTGCTGCAGAGAGTTGGTGGTGAAGATTGGCGCGTTCTTCGGCAAGCGTTGTCAGAGTTTCGAGGTCTGTCTGGTCCTGCGTGGCTAGCTGCTGGTCTTTGTCCGAAATTTGTTGGGTGAGGTCGGCAACTTTTCTCAGGAGTGCTTTGTGCTCTTTTTCGGCAACACGGTGTTCTTTACTTCCTGGTCTCAATGCTGTCGAGGCTGTTGGTATTTCTTGGGGTGCTGGTTCTGTTGCGGGAGAGCTGCGCTGGCTCTCCAAGGCAAGATACTGGTCCACCCCTCCGGGCACATGACGAAATTCCCCGTCAATAACCGCGTATTGCTGGTCTGTTACCCGCTCGAGGAGGTACCGGTCGTGGGAAACCACAATGAGGGTTCCCGGCCACGTATCCAGCAGGTCCTCCATCGCCCGGAGCATTTCCGTGTCGAGGTCGTTCGTGGGCTCATCGAGAAGCAACACGTTGGGCTCCTTGAGCAACTCCAAAAGGAATTGGAGCCTGCGGCGTTGTCCGCCGCTGAGCTCGTGCACGCGAGCCGAGAGGTGGCGAGAAGAAAACCCCAGTCGCTCGAGCAGTTGCCCAGGGGTCATCTCCACTCCGTCGGCTTGGTACGTCGTCTTTTCCCGGGCAATCACTTCGCTCACGCGGTCTCCGGCAACGTCATCGAGGGTTGCGAGGCGCTGATCAAGCAAACTCAATGCCACAGTGGATCCACGGGAAACCCGACCGCTCGTGGGGGAGAGGCTTCCTTCAAGGAGCTTGAGGACGGTGGTTTTCCCGGCTCCATTTGCGCCAAGAATTCCGGTTCTCTCGCCCGGCGCAAGTCGCCACGTGAAGGGCTTCAGGATGACTCTGTCGTCGCGGGATACGGAAACATCCTCCAGCTCGATGACTTTCTTGCCCAATCTGGTCGTGGAGAGCCTGCTGAGCGTCACCGGGTCGCGAATTTCTGGAACATCGTTGATCAGGGCGTTGGCCGCATCGATACGAAATTTAGGCTTTGCCGTTCTCGCCGGCGCACCGCGTCTCAGCCACGCAAGTTCCTTTTTNAGCAGATTCTGGCGTTTTGCTTCCGTCACCGCCGCGCTGCGCTCGCGCTCAACGCGCTGAAGCACGTAGGCCGCATACCCGCCCTCGTAAACATCCACTCGTTGGTCGTGCACTTCCCACGTGTTCAGGGTGGTGGCATCCAGGAACCATCGGTCGTGTGTCACCACAACGAGCGCCCCGGAGCCTCTGCTCCAGCGCGAATTAATGTGCTCGGCAAGCCAGGCAACACCGGTCACGTCTAAATGGTTGGTTGGCTCATCCAGGAAAAGAATGTCCCAATCGCCCACCAAGAGGGCCGCCAGCGAAACTCGCCGACTCTGTCCTCCACTGAGGTCACCGACGCGAGTGTCCCAGGACACGTCGCCGAGAAGGCCCTTGAGAACGTCCCGGATTTTAGGATCGGCGGCCCACTCGTGCTCGGGTCGCTCTCCGACCACGGCTTGCGCGATTGTGAGATCACGAGAAATGGTGTCGCTCTGGTCGAGCATTCCGATGCGCACACCGCCGCGCGGGGTNACGGTTCCGCCATCCGGTGCCTTCCTTCCCGCCAGCAGTTGGATGAGCGTTGATTTTCCTTCGCCGTTGCGCCCCACCACCCCGATNCGGTCGCCCTCTTCNANCCCGATGGTGAGGGCNTCAAACACCACCCGGGTGGGGTATTCCAGGTGGAGGTTATGCGCCCCGAGTAAATGTGCCACNGCTTGAGCCTAGGCGACTGTCGCTCGAGGGCTCGGTGTGTTGGAGCTAATAGGTGCGTCGGTGTCTTTCTTGTTCCAGAACGTCTTCTAAGTCCGCTAGTCGTTTGAGACCGGCCAAAGGTTTGAACATGCGGTGGTTTGTGCGCAGTTGGTCCTGGTTCTCGTTCAAGAAATTCCAGTAGCCGGCGCTCAACGGGCACCCCTTTTCGCCCACCCGAACGCTGGGGCTGAAGACACAACTCTTGCAGTAGTTCGTCATCGTGTTGATGTAGGCGCCACCGGACGTGTAGGGCTTTGTTGCCACGATGCCGCCATCGGCATATTGGCTCATCCCAATGACGTTTGCCGGCATCACCCACGGTGTTCCATCGACAAAAGCGTCGATAAACCATTCGTTGAGCACTTGGGGGTTTACCTGTCGTTGCAAAGCCCAGCTCCCCAACACCATCAAACGGTTGATGTGGTGGCTCCACCCACGCTGGCGAACCTCTTCCAACACATGGGATAGGCAGCGGGACTGCACCAGAGAGGAGTCAAGCTCCGCAAAAGCCTGGGGTAATTCAGCCTGGTGGTTGAAGTAGTTCTTTTCGACGAAGTCTTCGCCCAGATGCCAGTACAGATGCCACACCCAATCCCGCCACCCCATGATCTGACGCACAAAGCCTTCAACGCTCGCAATATCAACGCCACCCGCGCGATATTCCTCGAGCGCGCGGTCGATGACTTCCCGCGGATCCAGCAATCCGAGGTTCATCGCCGGGCTCAGAAGCGAATGAGACATTGCCCAGTCGCCCACCATGGCGGCGTCCTCGCTGGGACCAAAAGTCGCAAGCCGGTCCTTCATAAACACTTCCAGGGCTTCCAGGGCTTCTGCTCGGGAGGCGGGGAATAAGCGCGGCCCATCCTCGCCGATGAAGCTGACTTCCCCGCGGGCCTCCAAGTCGTCTAAGTAGGCCCGAACCTCCTGGTCAATGGCGTTTTCGCTCGGGTACCAGGCGGTGGGCACCCCCAGTGTGTCAACACCCTTGGGGGGTGGCTGGCGATTGTCCTTATCAAAGTTGTAAGCACCGCCCTCCGGGGTGGGTGTACCGGAGGCGTCCTGTGTCATGAGGATGCCGGTGGACCTCCGTCGGTCCTGGTAAAAGTTCTCCATCACGAGGCGCTTAGCACCCTGCATTTCCGCCCAATGAGCGAAATCCTCTTCGGAGGATACAAACCCCCGGGATGGCTCCACGTCCACCGTGCTGGTCATCGCGAGATCATCCAGTAGGCGCCGGAGTCCGCGGGATGTCGGGTTGACCACAGAAAAATTGAGCCCTGCCAACGCGCTGTGATAGTCCTGGCCCGTCACGACGGTGGCGCGCTCGCCGAGCTCAGCACTGCGATGGCGCAAGGCCGAGAGAATCAGGTGGGCTTTTTGCCGGTGGTATCGCCGACGCTTGAGCGGAGAAAGAACTTCAGGGATGATGATGGCTCCGCCGTCATCAAAGTGCGGCCCAAGTTGGTCGGCAAAGAGAACGCGAGGCCGTTCTGTCACCATGGGACGTGGCTCGCTCTGGGTGTCCCTGGCTCCGGGAAGTGATCGAGGTTACTCCGAGCGGCCGAGATCACCGCTCGGTCTTTTTTCTGGCGTCAGGCTCGGGGGAGTCGTCATCGAAGGGAGAGCTCATGCGCCCAGCGGTGGCCACCAGATCCGGGTCAAGTTTCGACTTGATGGCGCTGGCGACAATAGCCACCAGCAGGATGCCTCCGATGACGTAGAGGCTCGTGCTGGTCTCGATTTTCGGGAAAAAGTCCCAAATTTCGTGTGCCCACAAGAGAATCAATTTCACCCCAATAAAGACCAGGATGAACGAGAGGCCCAGCGAGAGATAAATGAGCCGGTCGAGCAGGCCCTTCAGGATGAAATACAGCGCGCGGAGTCCCAAAAGGGCAAAAGCGTTGGCCGCAAAAACCAGGAACGGCTCTTGCGTCACGCCGAAGGTCGCGGGAATCGAGTCAAGCGCGAAGAGTAAATCCGTTGATCCAATGGCAATCATCACCAGAAACATCGGAGTAGCCAGCCGTCGGCCATTTTCCCGGGTGAACAGTTTGGTGCCGTCGTACTCTTCGGTAAAAGGAATGCGTTTCTTGAGTTGCCGGACCACAAAGTTTTCGGACGGGTCGGGGTCTTCGTTCCAGTGGCGCATCAAACCGAAGCCGGTCCAGATCAGAATGGCTCCAAAAATGACAAAAGTGAACGCGAAGTAGGCCAGGGCTGCGGCTCCGATAGCAATAAATATTGCTCGGAGAAACAGCGCCAAGAGCACACCGATGAGCAGAACCCGCTGTTGATACTTCGACGGGACCGCGAACTGGGTGAGGATGATGGCAAAAACAAAGACGTTGTCAACAGAGAGCGACTTTTCGACCAGGTAGGCGGCGAAATATTCCGTGCCGTACACAGGACCGGCGCTCCACCACACCCACATCCCGAAAGCAAGGGCCACAGCGACATAGAAAACCGACCACCACGCTGCTTCGCGAAAGCTGATGTCTCTCGGACGTTTGCTGAATGTCAGAAGGTCCAGCACAAGAAGACCAGTGATGACGCCGAGAATCGTTGCCCACGTGGCAAAAGTGACGTCCATGGTTACTCCCCGGTCGTGGATGGGTATCAGTCTAGGCACTCCCGTGTGGAGTCGCTGAGGGCCACCCGAGAATTGCTCCCTAGACTTTGAGAATGCAGGACATGGAACGAAACGCGCGTCTCTGGCGGATAGTGGGGTGGGTGTTTCTCGTCATCGCCATCGTGGTGGTCGCCGGGCCCCAGCTGCTGGACCTCGTGACAGGGGCGTAGGTGAAGCTTTTTTCCGCGGCACTCAACGTCCTGCGTGGAGGGCTCATCGGTCTTGCCGAAGTAGTTCCCGGTGTGAGTGGCGGCACAGTCGCCCTCGTCGTGGGGGTCTATCAGACGGTGATTTCTTCGGCGGCGCATTTTTCCCGAGGACTGTTTGCGGCCGTGCGCGGAGACTTCTCGGCACTGCGCCGAGACTGGGCTCACGTCCGCTGGGCTGTGCTGCTTCCCCTAGGGCTNGGCATGCTGGTGGGAATTGTGGNGGGTGCTGCCCTACTGGAGCCACTGATTGAGGCAGAGCCAACAGTGGTTCGGGCCGTTTTCGCAGGGCTCATCCTGGCGTCGTTGTGGGTTCCGCTGCGTATGGCGGGATCGTGGAGTGTGGGAATGCTCGCCCTCGCCCTCGCAGCGGCAGCAGGAATGTTTTTTCTTGCAGGTGTGCCACCGCTGCAGACCGCAGATCCCTCTCTGTGGTTGGTTGCTCCGGCGGCCGCACTGGCGGTGTGTGCGCTGGTGCTGCCGGGGGTCTCGGGCTCCTTCCTCCTGGTGATTCTTGGGCTTTACCAACCAACATTGGCCGCCGTCAACGACCGAGATCTCGCGTACCTGGGTGTCTTTGTTGCCGGAGCTATCGTCGGGTTAGCCCTCTTTGTCCGTGTTGTTCAATACCTGCTCACCGCTTTTCGTGCTCTCACTCTTGCGCTCATGACGGGTTTGATGGCTGGTTCACTCAGAGCCCTCTGGCCGTGGCAGGGGGAGGAGCGCAATCTGATGGCACCCGGTCAGGATGTCGGCAGCGTGGTCGTAGCGGTGATTCTTGCTATGGCCTTGGTGATCACTCTTCTTGTGGCCGAAAGGTACTTGTCACCGCGCGTTAACGCAGTCCCGGAGGATTAGGGGTGGAGAAGGGAGTCCAACCCATGAGGCCCACGGTGTTGTTTGTGTGTGTTCACAATGCTGGACGCTCCCAAATGGCAGCAGGATTTCTGCATCACCTCTCCTCAGGCAAAATTCGGGTGCTCTCAGCTGGCTCGGAGCCGACTGACTCGCTTAATCCTGGGGCGGTGAGTGCGATGGCAGAAGAAGGCATTGACATTTCCCAGCGGGTGCCGGAGCTCCTGGCCGTATCCGCGGTGGAGGAAAGCGATGTGGTCATCACGATGGGATGTGGAGATGCGTGCCCCATTTTTCCCGGCAAGCGCTACGAAGATTGGGAGCTGGCCGACCCGGCGGGCTTAGCCGTGGATGACATCCGTCCGATCAGAGACGACATTAAGGCGCGGGTGCTGCGCCTTATCTCGGAACTCCTGGAGTCGGAGTAGTTCCCGCTTCTACACTGGCCACTATGGTCGATAATCCTTGGGCGCTGGTAACCGGCGCCAGCAGCGGTTTGGGTACTGAGTTTGCCCGGCAACTCGCTCGTCGTGGACACTCGGTGGTCCTGGTGGGTCGAGACACAAGCCGCCTCGAGTCCGTGGCACAGTCCCTCGCCCCGATGGGTGTTGACACGGAAGTGCTCGTGGCGGACCTTCACCATCCGTCGGCGGTGGCGCGAGTGGCAACCCGACTTAGCTCAACGGGCCGGCCAATTCGGGTGCTGGTCAACAACGCGGGCTACGGCATCCACGGTTCTCTGGCGACAAGTGACCTACTCGAGGAGCGAGATCACCTAGCCATCCATGTGACGGCGCCCTTGGAGCTGACAAAAGCTGCCCTACCCGGGATGTTGGAGCGGGGGGAGGGTCGGGTCATCCTGGTGTCGAGCGTTGCGGGGTACCTTGCGCGGGGGACTTACTCAGCTCATAAAGCCTGGGGCCTCAGTTTGGCCCGGTCCCTGAATGCTTCCCACCGAAGCGACGGCGTGCACATCAGCGCCGTCGCCCCTGGCTTCACGCGAACCGAATTCCATCAGCGCATGCGCATGTCGGTTGATGCTTTTCCCGCGGTCATGTGGCTGCGGGCGGAGAGGGTCGTTCGGGACGCCCTCCACGGTGTGGAAGCCGGGCGAGCCGTCGTGGTCCCGAGCATTCGTTACCGGCTACTGGTCGCGGTCTCGAAAATGCTTCCGGCCCGCACCCACCAGTGGGGAACCTAGGCGAGGACGAGCTCCGCTTCTTCTTTCAGCGATGCCTTCCAAGCGACCAGCTTTTGGACGGTCGGGCTGCTGTCCTCGCGAAGACGCTCCATAGCGTCTTCGGGCACGGAGTAATTCACGGCCACAAATGCACGGACGGTCTCGGAAGGGTCCATGGAGAGTGTTCGGAGCACGTCGCAGGGGGCCTGGGCGTTCCGCGCAAGACAGGTACGGACGCCTTCGTTGGAATCCTTCGCGAGCGCCTCATAAACCTCGAGTGGCGCGTGGTAGGAGAGCGCTGCACTCTCGCGAATCTTGGGGTTAGGGTCCGATGCCATCCGCGAGATTCTCGCGATTTTCGTTTCGGTGATGGCAGGGGAGAGGAAGGCAGCGACGGGGCTCTCGCTTCGGCCATTCGCGACGGCTTCCGCCATTTGTTCACGCTGGGCTGTGGTGTTAAAACGGATGCAGGACATTCCCACAGACTATGTCCCAAGCTCACAAACACTCGGATTCACCGTGCTGTTTTGCTGGGAATGTGCTGGAAATGTGGCGACCGGAATCGCGGTGCCGACAAAAAAGTTGGCCACAAAGGCGAGTCACGAGCAGGTCAAAAGTTCAGGTAGTGTAAGGACGTCTTCAAAGGAGTCTGATGAGCGAAACACCAGTCGGGTCTGGCCCGTCGGATAACCCCGACGAGACAATCAAGTTTGGCCCGGATTTTCAGCAGAAGCTGCAAAGTCTCGAATCTGGTGTCTCCCTCGAAGAGCAAGAAATTATCGGCGCGCTTCCCCAGGATTCAGCACTGTTGATCGTTCGCAAAGGGCCTAACGCCGGCGCGCGGTTCTTGCTCGATCAGGACTCCACTGTTGCCGGTCGGCACCCAGAAGCCGACATTTTTCTTGACGATGTCACCGTGTCTCGTCGCCATGCCGAGTTTGTGCGCCACCACCGGTCCTTCGAAGTGAAGGACTTAGGTTCGCTCAACGGCACCTACTTTGACGGTGTCTTGGTGGACCAGGCGCTTCTGCATGACGGCGCGGAGGTTCAAGTGGGCAAGTTCCGGATGACGTTTTACGCCTCGCGATCCAGTGTTCTGCCGGAGGGTCCGGCGTGAGCGCCTCCGCGCGTCGGCAGGTAGCCGGCTCTCCTCGCTTGACGCTGCTCTCGATTGGGCAGGTTCTCGCCAAGCTGACCCCCGAATTTTCTGACCTTTCCCCGTCAAAGCTTCGCTTCCTCGAAGATCGTCAACTGGTCTCACCGGAGCGGACCCCTGCGGGGTATCGCACGTATAGCCCCGCTGACGTGGAGCGGCTGCGGTTTGTCCTGACTGTTCAGCGCGATCACTACTTGCCGCTCCGCGTAATCAAGGATTACCTCGATGATGTCGACGCGGGAAAAAACCCCAGCCTCCCCAATGGAACGAAGGCCGCCGGCGCCGTCAGCGCAAGCCCCAACGCCCGGTATTCGCGCCAGGATTTGTTGGAGCAGTCGGGCGCGCTCGCCAGTGTTCTTGATGCCGCTGTCACTTCGGGTCTGATCGAAGCAAAAAAGGTTTACCTGGCCCAGGATCTCGTCATTCTGAAAGCCGTTGTCGAGGCTTCCAAGTTTGGTATTGAACCTCGCCATTTGCGCGGGATGAGGTTGGCTGTGGATCGCGAAATGAGCCTGGTGTCACAGGCAGTTGCCGCCTCCGCGCGGGGGTCACAGAAAATGTCAACCAGTGAGTTTCAGGACAAAGCAAGCGAATTATCAGAAGTTCTCTTGACCATGCGGGGTGTTCTCACGAGGGACGCCATAGACCGGCTAGAGTCGTAGCGAGCGGGGGCCGACACGCCGGTTGCGGCCGGGTGGTTCTCCCCAGATTTTTTCCCGCGAGGGGTATCGTGAGCGGGCACCCTTGAGGGTCAACTAGAGGATGAAGGTTAGGTCGAACATGGTTTCCTCAGACATTTCGAATGAGCGTTACGCCCAGGATTTGCTGTTCACCGATGGCATGCCGATTATCGAACAAGAGCAGGGTTATCGGGGAAACATCGCGGCGAACGCCGCGGGCATTACGTATCGCCAGTTGGACTACTGGGCCCGCACGGGCCTCGTTGAGCCCACCGTCCAGGTTGCCCACGGGTCTGGCTCGCAGCGTTTGTATGGGTTTCGAGACATCCTGGTGTTGAAACTCGTGAAACGACTGCTCGACACAGGTATCTCCCTCCAACAGATTCGGGTCGCNGTGGACCAACTCCGCGNCTCGGGNATCAGTGANCTTGCGGAAACAACCCTGATGAGTGANGGGGCCAGCGTTTACCTGTGCACCTCCAACGATGAAGTCATTGACCTTGTCTCGCAGGGCCAGGGAGTGTTCGGAATTGCTGTGGGCAAAGTACTGCGTGAGGTCGAAACGTCCCTCGTTTCCGTCGAAGCAACCTCGGTGGGACAAGACCCACGGGACGAGCTGGCTGCTCGACGCAACCAGCGCGCAAGCTAAGAAGCAGCGTTTTCCGGCTCAGCTAACTGCACGGACCGAACAATACGGTCCAAAATCAGGTCAAAGTTGGCGGCCATTTCCACGGCGCTTTCGCCGGGCCAAATGTGAACGGGGCTCGCAGCTCCCTGAGCCTGCTGGAGCGCAACTCTCTCCGGTAGTTCTGGCTGCATCACCAGCGCCCCGAACATTTCTTTCATCTCGTCAATCCGGAACTGGTGCTCGATAGATTGTGGCCTCACACGGTTGACGACTACCCCGAGAGGCTGCAACCGAGGCGACACTCCTCGACGCAGCTCGTCGATTGCGCGAAAAGCTCGCTGGGTTGCCGCGACGGAGAAGAGGCCGGGTTCCGTGACGATGGCGACACGGTCGCTGGCAGTCCAGGCCATCCGCGTGAGCCCATTGAGCGAGGGCGGGCAATCGATGAGGACAATGTCGTAATCGTCTTCCACGGCAGCAAGAATTTCTTCGACGCGCCAAATTTGCTTCTTGGTTAGTGTCGGCTCATCGTGGGCCATGGACGCGGGCGAGCCCAGCAATACGTCAACATTCCCTTTGTGGGAGCGTGTCCACCCGCTCGGGGCAATCGCATTCTTGACCTGCGACGCTCGTGGAGCCCTCAGAAGGTCGGCAATGTTGAGGTGCTTTCCCAACGTCACATCCATACCCGTGCTGGCATCGGACTGGGGGTCCATGTCTACCACCAGCGTGCGAAAACCTCGAGCAAATGACGCGGAGGCGAGTCCGAGAGTCACCGTGGTTTTGCCCACTCCGCCCTTGAGGGAACTTAAGCTCACGACCCGCATGACGGAAGTTTAGCCTTCGATAGTATTCATAGTGGCTATAGGGGTCGGCGCGGGGAATTCTTCGCACGAAAGGTCGTACATGATTACGAAAATTCTCGTCGCAAACCGCGGGGAAATTGCGATTCGCGCGTTCCGGGCGGCAGTTGAGCTGGGGATGCGGACTGTGGCCGTTTTCCCATACGAAGATCGCTATTCCCTCCACCGGATGAAGGCTGATGAGGCATACCAAATCGGCGAGCCCGGGCATCCTCTGCGCGCCTACCTCAACATCGATGAGATTATGCGTGTGGCCCGAGAATCTGGCGCGGACGCGATTTACCCGGGCTATGGGTTCCTGAGCGAAAACCCCGATCTAGCACGGGCCTGTGAAGACGCCGGAATTGTCTTTATCGGGCCCCCTGCATCGGTCTTGAATATGGCGGGCAACAAAGTGACCGCCAAGGATTCTGCCCGTGCTGCGGGGGTCCCTGTGCTGGATTCAACGGAAGCGACCACCGACCTCGACTCGCTGGTCACCCAGGCAGATGGGCTGGGGTTCCCGGTTTTTGCGAAAGCTGTTGCGGGCGGTGGCGGTCGCGGAATGCGCCGGGTTGAGAAGAAGGAAGACCTGCGCGATGCGCTGGAAGCCGCAGCCAGAGAGGCCGAGACCGCTTTTGGCGATGGCCGAATGTTTCTTGAGCAGGCTGTTGTTCGCCCCCGCCACATCGAGGTTCAGATTGTCGCTGACGCGACGGGTGACACGCTCCATCTCTTCGAGCGGGACTGTTCTGTTCAACGTCGACACCAAAAAGTCATCGAGATTGCCCCAGCACCGCTGCTTGATGATGCTATTCGTCAGGCAATCCTGCGCGATGCGGTGGCCTTTGCTCGGTCCATCGGTTACCGCAATGCGGGAACCGTGGAGTTCCTGGTTGATACTGCGGGGGCGCGCAAAGGGCAGCACGTTTTCATCGAAATGAATCCGCGAATTCAGGTTGAACACACGGTGACCGAAGAAATCACCGATGTGGACTTGGTTCACACCCAGATAAGAATCGCCGCGGGGGAAACCCTGGAGGGCTTGGGACTATCCCAGGACACCATCACCCCGCGCGGCTTCGCCCTGCAGTGCCGCATTACGACGGAGGACCCGGCGGCAGATTTTCGTCCCGACACCGGGAAAATCACGACATACCGTTCACCCGGTGGGGCCGGTATTCGGCTGGATGGTGGAACGGTCAGCCAAGGCGCCCAAATTTCGCCTTATTTCGACTCGATGCTTGCAAAAATGACGACGCGCGGACGTGATTTCCCGGCTGCGGTCGCCCGTGCGAAAAGGGGCCTTGCCGAATTTCGTATCCGAGGCGTCTCCACCAACATTCCCTTCCTGCAGGCTGTCGTTGAGGACGAAGCCTTTGCCGCAGGAGATATCTCCACGTCTTTTATCGAGGAACGCCCGCACCTACTGACCTCGAGGCCCAGTAAAGACCGCGGAACCAAACTGATTACCTGGTTGGGAGATGTGACGGTCAACCAGCCTCATGGCGCCGGAGAGGGTGCAACGGATCCCGCACTCAAGCTGCCGGTGGTCCCGGAGGCGGCGCCACCCGCGGGCTCCAAACAGCGGCTTGACGAGTTAGGCCCAGCGGGTTTTGCTGCAGCGCTTCGCTCCCAGACAACGCTTGCGGTGACCGATACGACGTTTCGCGACGCGCACCAATCGCTCCTGGCAACACGAGTCCGCAGCAAAGATCTGATTGCGGCATTGCCTGCGGTGTCTCACCTGACACCACAATTGCTATCACTGGAATCCTGGGGAGGGGCAACGTACGACGTGGCCCTGAGGTTCCTCGGCGAAGATCCCTGGGAGCGCCTGGCGGCGCTGCGGGAAGCGGTTCCCAATATCACCCTGCAAATGTTGCTGCGCGGCCGAAACACCGTGGGCTACACGCCCTACCCGGAGGCAGTGACCGACGCGTTTGTGGAGGAGGCTCAGGCGACCGGAGTGGACATTTTCCGGATTTTTGATGCGCTCAATGACGTGTCCAACATGAGGCCCGCTATCGACGCTGTCCTGGCAACGGAGAAAGCAGTCGCCGAAGTGGGGCTGTGCTACTCGGGTAACTTGCTCGACCCCGCCGAAGACCTCTACACCCTGGACTACTACCTGCGCTTGGCGGAGGGCATGGTGGAAGCGGGGGCCCACATCCTCGCCATCAAGGACATGGCCGGTTTGCTGCGGGCCGAGGCCGCCGCGATTCTGGTGACCGCTCTGCGGGAGCGTTTCGACCTGCCCGTTCACCTGCACACCCACGACACCGCAGGCGGCCAACTAGCAACCCTCATGGCCGCCTCTCGCGCCGGGGTCGACGCGGTAGACGTTGCGAGCGCGCCGATGTCGGGCACCACAAGCCAGCCGTCGCTGTCTGCCCTAGTGGCTGCGCTGGCCAATACCGAGCGCGATACGGGCATGGACCTCGACAGTGTTGGCGCTTTGGAGCCCTACTGGGAGGCAGTGAGAAGGGTTTACGCGCCTTTTGAATCGGGCCTCCCCGGTCCTACCGGGCGGGTGTACCACCATGAAATTCCTGGAGGTCAACTCTCGAACCTTCGCCAGCAAGCGATCGCGCTGGGGCTTGCCCATCGGTTCGAGGAAATCGAGGACTGGTACGCACGGGCAAATATCATGCTGGGTCGTCCCACAAAAGTCACACCTTCGAGCAAGGTCGTGGGAGACCTCGCCTTGCATCTGGTGGCGATGGATGTAGACCCCGAGGAGTTTGAAGCAAATCCGGGCGCCTTCGACGTTCCTGACTCTGTTGTGGGCTTCATGGCCGGAGAGCTAGGCGACCCCCCAGGGGGCTGGCCTGAGCCGTTTCGGACAAAAATTTTGGCCGGAAAGAACCCCGAGCTGGGCGAGGCGTCCGTCACGCCTGAACAGGAACAGCGCCTCGCTACCCCCGGCAAGGACCGGCAAACGGTGCTGAACGAGCTGTTGTTTCCCGGCCCCACCGCCGAATTTGAGGCACTTCGGGACAAATATGGCGATATTTCGGTGATCGGCACGAAGGACTACCTTTATGGCCTGCGCCTCGGCGAAGAGACGGTGATTGAGGTCGAACCGGGCGTCAGTCTTTACGTCTCCTTGGAAACCATTTCTGAACCAGACGATCACGGCATTCGGACGGTAATGATTTCCCTGAATGGGCAGGTACGGCCCGTCAGCATTAAAGACGAATCCATCAAGGTCACGGTGGTGACTGCGGAAAAAGCTGACCCGTCGACCCCCGGCCACATTGGTGCGCCCTTCTCCGGAGTAGTGACGCTCGGTGTCAAAGAAGGAGACCGGGTGGCAGAAGGCCAGACGGTGGCGACGATTGAAGCGATGAAAATGGAAGCCGGCATCAGCGCCACACGCGAGGGGGTCGTCGCTCGGCTCGCCATTCCGCCAACGCAGCAGGTTGAGGCTGGCGATTTGTTGATGGTGGTTGAGTAGACGTCTCTGCCAGCCGAGGTGGAATAAGCTAGGCGCTTGTCCCAAGAAAGTGTGTGAATGAAGAAGAAGTCGTCCGACCCATCAAAGGGTGACACCGCAGCCGTCGAGGAACACGGAGAGCTCTCCGAGGAGTCAGTGGACCCGTCGGCTGTTCCGACCGACTCCGCCGACAGCATTTCGTTGCCGCCCGCGGAGTCTGAGCTCCCCAGCGACGAAGATTCCTCCGGAGATGATCTGTATCTCCGTCGTTCGGAGCAGCGCGGATCCTCGCCCGAGCCTTCGGCAATGCTGACCGATGACCGGCTAATCGAAAGTACCGGGCGCTACCGTGAGGTTCCCGAAGGGTTCTGGCAGCGGCTCGTCTACGAAGTTTCTTTTCATGGAATTAACCCCGGCGACTCGCGCGCTGTTCGAGCACGTAAAGAGATGGACGCCCGCATTTCCGTGCCTTTTGAGGCCGGCACCAAGTTTGTTCCCGTTCTCACGCGTAAGGGTGGCGTTGGGAAAACAACGGTGACCACCCTGCTGGGAATGGCGATGGCTTCGGTTCGCGACGATCGGGTTCTCGCCGTTGATGCAAACCCCGACCGTGGAACCCTGGCTGAGCGTGTTCCTAGCGGCTCCGGGGCAACGGTGCGCGACGTGGTCAAGCTGTCCGCCGGTATTGGTTCGTTCACGGACTTTGCCGAGCTTGTCTCCCGCGATAAGACACGCCTTCATGTGCTCGCTTCGGACACTGATCCACTGTTGTCCGAAGCATTCGATGAGGATGACTACAACGTGGTGGCAGACCAGGCGGCGCGCTTTTACTCGGTTGTGCTCACGGACTGTGGAACCGGTGTGGTGCACTCGGTGATGCGCCCAACCCTCGAGCGCGCTAACGGTTTGGTCGTAGTGTCCGGAGGTAGCGTCGATGAGGCCCGACTCGCGTCCGAGACGCTCACCTGGCTCGACGCTAATGGATACGGGGAACTGGTCAAAAACTCCGTAGTCGCGCTCAATACGGCAACCCANGGCACCAACGTCGTCAAACTGGACGAAATCGAAAACCACTTCGAGTCCCGCGTGCGCGGGGTAGTAAAGATTCCCTACGACCCCTTCCTCGCCGCTGGCTCCGTCATCGAATGGACCAAGCTCAGCTCTTACACGAGGGAGGCTGCTCGTGAGCTCGCTGCCCTGGTCGTTGAGGGCATGAGAGAGCGTATTTCGCGGTAATGGCGGTCAGAGAGATCCGGTTGTTCGGCGACCCGATTCTCAAATCGGCGACCGACACGGTGGATGCTGGTTCGGAACGTGCCTCGGCTCTCGTGGCGGATTTGTTGGATACCGTCGCCCTACCCGGGCGCGCCGGTGTTGCCGCGAACCAAATTGGAGTGGGTTTCTCTGCCTTTAGCTACAACATCGATGGGGATGTCGGGTACATCATCAACCCGGCTGATCTCGAGGTGTGGGGAGAGGAAGAAGACATGCCGGAGGGCTGCCTTTCGGTTCCCGGGTTGACGTTCCCTCGACGCCGTTTCACTCACGCGCGGGTAACCGGCGACACTCTTGAGGGTGAGCGAGTTGTTGTGGAGGGCGAAGGGCTTATGGCCCAGGCTCTTCAGCATGAAATGGACCACCTGCAGGGTGTCCTCTACTTTGAGGGGCTTGCACCCGAATTCAAGAAGGAAGCGTTGAAAGCTATTCGGGCGTCCGAATGGTTTTCCTAGGAGTTCAGCGAAATCCCCTGTGTTGCCGTGGGGTCTGAGTACAGGGCCACCATCTGCGCATCAAAGTCCCGCAGAATTTCTGTTCGCTTGATGCTCATCTTGGGCGTCAAGTGGCCTGATGCCTCCGTAAATTCCGTCGG
>JGI26086J50260_1001015_pt1 | contig 16983 bp, 10 predicted proteins | sample SaaInl3SG_22_DNA_FD_50260 | JGI IMG/M metagenome (IMG submission 50260)
ATTATCTCTTTTAGGAAGGTTATCCTTTTATTACCGTCTATGCTAATTTGTGATATTTTATTAGTGTTAATAATTTCCCAGATATTTCCTTCATCCTCATCTGAAAAAAGTATAGCCATATCACTCAGCGTTATTCCACAAAGAGGAGAGTTTAATAAGCCAACCCAATATAATTTGTTTGAAAAATTATTAAGTGAAAGAGTTAATATCAGGATATCCTGAACACATTGATGATTAAATAGAGATTCAATTTCAATTGCATTCACTTTTATTTCGTTTGTATAATATTTTTTAATATACGAAATAACATTTTTTAAGTGAGTTCTTGATCTAGCAATAACTGCTTTTGTTTTATAAGGACTGTTTATTAGTTGTTGTGCAATTAATTCCGCCTCTGCTTGATCTGAATCAAGTTCATTGTCACAGGTAAATGCCAATAAATTGACTTCACCACCAATATTATCAGCATTTGAAGAGCAGCTTTGATAACTTACTAATCCTTCATCGGTATCGTTAACATTTGGGAAAATTATTTTAAACTCTCTATTAAACCAATTAATCAAATTTGATTTTGATCGGTTATTTGTGGACAGTATAATATGTTCCAAGGTTTGATTACAAAATTTAGTTTTTAAGGTATTTAAAAAAATACCAACTTCAGATTTTCTGAATCGATATATTGATTGCATTGGATCACCAACACAAAAAATAGTATTTTCTTTATTCCATGACTTAGTTACTAGGTTAAAGATTTTTAATTGGGTACTATTAATATCCTGAAATTCATCAATTAGTAAATGTGAGAATTTAAGACTTAGGTAATCGTTTGGGTTATTTTCTTCTGAATCATTTGAAAGCGCATGAATTGCTTGCTGACTTATTTCAGAAAAATCTGCCTTATGAGATCCATTGAAATTAATCTTGAGCCTTGCAAGTAAGCTAATTAAAATCGGTTTAAGTCTTTTTATTAAATCTGAATCTTCCTGATGATTAATATTTATAAAATAAATGGATTTCTCAATCAAACTAAATTCAGGTATTTGGTTATCTGTGATTAGACTTTTTAATGAAATTAAATACTTTTTTTCAATTTGATCAAAATTTATTTTTTTTCTTACAGAACCTTGCTTTGTATATACCTGGTTAATAAAATTCACGATACCTTTACAATCTTCTTTATACTTGAGGTCAAGATTAAATAAAGTATTGATTTGATCGATTGCTTTCTCTTTTTCGTTTTGGTAATAACTTGTAAATGAATCATATTGTGACTCAGTCAAAATTTCATATATCCAAAACTCACGATTATTTAATAAGTCAAGCATATAGGATTCAAGACCGCTAAAAGTAATTTTTAACGTCTCTAGAAGATCATGAATACTTTCAGCAATATTTTCATCATAAAGTGTTTCTTGAATAGTCTTTTTATATATTGGGTTAGGATCCATTTCAATATTGGAATTAAACCCATATTTGCTGAATAACGGCATTGATTTAACGATTCGATTATTGAGTGTATCGATTGTCATTATATTTAAATTATTGATAACTTCATCTAGATCCAGATTCCTTGTTTGAAATTCAGTAATTACTTCTCTTACTAAATTTTCTGTGCGGTAAATTTTTGGTTTTAATGATCCATCTAGATATCCTATTATTCTTTTTTTCATTTCTGATGCTGCTTTGTTTGTAAAAGTAACAGCAAGAATCTCTTCTGGCGAATTGGAGTGGGATAAAAGTTTTAAAAATCTTTGTGTTAGAAGTTCAGTTTTTCCAGACCCAGCTGGTGCTTGGACAATATATGAATTAAGATTAAGGCATTTTTCTCTTAATGCTTCCTCATTATTAATCATGGTAATTCAATTCAAACAAAAAATTTCTTTCTGGTATTCTTAATAAGATTTTACTATCTTTAAACATCAGATCATTTTCATTTTCAAAGGTATTTTTAAAATTACCTGATATAAATTGATGAATATGTTCTTCAAATGTGCTCATCCATAATTTTTTTAATTCGGAAAAATCTTTTTTTATTTTTACAATTTGTATATCTTCATGAGGAGATTTCTCAGTATTTCCAGAAATATCAAAATAATACTTTTTTATACTGGTTTGATAATCTTTGATTTGATATAGCATTAAATTTGTATTTCGATGTTTAGGGAAACATAGGTATAAAGGGATCTGAAAGTCTTTGAAGGGAGCTTCCGTCCATGATGCAGTAGTAGGAAGCTTTCCTGTTTTGTAGTCAATAATATGAACTGATTTTTCATCGACATCTACTCGGTCTAAAATGAGATTAAAATTAATATTAGAAAACGAGTAAGACTCTTTCTGTTCGCATGAAATAACTTTAAAATCATCACGCATTTTTTCTATGTTAATTAACTTTTTAATCATATCTGCACAGTATTTAATCTCAAAATCTCTGGTACTTTTATGTAAATTCTTAAATCTGTAATTATTTGTTATGCAATGGGTAAGAGCAGCGATTATTTTACTTTCTTGGATATCAGACTTTACAGACACATCTTCTGAGTAAATATTTTTTAGACTCTCATGTATTAAGATACCTCTGAGCTTGTTATTCATAGTCTCAGGTGACTCAATTTCTATTTTTCTACAGTGCAAAACATTCTCAAAAAAAGCTAACCTTGGACAGAGTTGATAATTTTCTAAAACATTACGCAAATTATTGATTTTATTGTCTTTTATTGTATATTTAACATTATTATCTGACTCCATTATTGTAGTATTATCATTTAAATAACCATATTTATTGACTGGATTTACTGCAGTAATTCTTTTGAAACTTACGTGCTTATTTATAGTATTTTCTATTTCATTTTTATTTTTTGAGTAACTAATATTTAAATTATGTGTATTTTTTTGATAGTCTATTAGTTGACTATGGACATGCTCTTTAATGAAGGATTGAGTGTAGATATTTGTAAATAATCCATTAGGAATAAATGGATTTTTCTGAACCTCTAATGAAGGCCTATCAATAAAATCAATAATATAAATTGAATCATATTTTCCAATAATTTGGTCATCAAAACCATATAAGTCAATTCCGTGCTCGAAGTATTCTGTCTTTATGCGTGAGTTTTTTATAAATTGAATAATTATTAATCGAAAATCATAGTAGGAAAGTTTTCGTGATTGAGTTTTGAATGTTTGCGCTAAATCAAGAATTTTTCTAAATTCATCTATTTGCTGAATTTGTTTTTCATTTTGGAATTCTATGTCATTAAATAAAGAATTATCAAGCTGCTCAATGATCTTCTTTGACCAATTGGCTAGATTTATATTAATATTTTCCGCTCCTCAGAATTTATTAATACGTAAGAGCTATCCTCAAAATAACTTGTTATTAACTTATTTAATTGATTGTTATTAACTTTTTTAAAGCCCGATTTATGTAAATTTGCAAATAGTTTTTCATAAGGGTTTGTAATATTTGGATATTTAAGGATGGTATAAAGCATTTTTACTTTTGATAATTCTACGTATTGTAAGTTTTTTAAATCTAAGTAGGTAAGCAAATGTTGAACAATTGAAGAATTTATTAACGATTCTTTAAATGGCATGTTTAGAATATTTTTTTGCCTTATTAAAGCTGGGTCTGAAAGTGTGAGTCTAATGTTATCTAAATTTTCTTCAATCTGCTGCGATACAACTGCTATTTTCTTCCCATCAAGGAATTCATCATAAACTTTTTTGAGAACATGTGAAAATTCTGATTTTAATTCATTGTATTCATCAATCAAAAATGAGTATTTTTTTACTTTATCTATTTTTGGTGAATTAATTCTCAGCTTTAACTTAATTTTTTCACTTATGGGAGTTTTAATTTTGAAACCAACTAATTCAACACCTTGCTGATCATAATTTATTTCTGAAATAAATAATAAAATTGCTTGTTGATAAGTGATGTAGTTAGAATCTTTTAAGACTTCTAAATATTTAAGAATTATTTTTTTTAGAAATTTGTTTTCAGACGTAGAATTGAATATGGGTTCATTTATATTTATTAAATTTTCAGTAATTTGAACGTAAGCATCCTGACAGTATTTTGTTATGGAATCAATGTCATACAATCTGTAATCTGAGTCATTTTTTAAATTCTCATTAATAATATCTTTTAAAATTAAAAATTCTTCAAAAGCATTTATAATTCTTTTACTACTTATGTTGTTGGCTAAGAAATAATTATTGATTTGATTTGATATGAACTCAAAAAGTGTAACTACATTGTATGAATATTGATGTTGATTTACGTACCTTTCTAGGTGAATTTCATTTTGACAAATTGTTATAGTATTTTTTTCCACATTTTGATTTTATATTAAAAACTACCTTATGAGCGACTATAGATCCTATCTTACTAAAAATGGTTTTTTGATGCTACGAGATGAACTTAATCACCTTTTAAAAGTAGAGCGACCCAAGGTTGTAACTGATGTTTCTTGGGCTGCAAGTAATGGTGACCGTTCTGAAAATGGGGATTACATCTATGGGAAAAAGCGATTAAGGCAAATCGATTCAAGAGTTAAATATTTATTAATTCAAATAGAGGATTCAACCATCGTAAATCCTCTCGAGCAAGTTAACAAGGATCAGATTTTTTTTGGTGCCACTGTCTCCTATTTAAATTTAAGCACTAATAAAAATAATACTATTCAAATTGTTGGCGTACCAGAAATTGATACAGCTCAAAATAAAATTAGTTGGATATCACCCATAGCAAAATCATTACTAGGGAAAAGACTTGGTGATATTTCAATATTTGAAACCCCATCAGGAGATGTAGAGATTGAAATTTTAGAGATAAAATACGTATGATAAAAGTGGATATTTTTTCANGTTTTATTGATAATTANGGTGACCTAACAATCCCAGTAAGACTNGCTAATGGATTAGCTGATAAGTATGACGTTAGTGTAAATCTTTATATATCGATGAAAGATAANACCAGGAGAATATTATCAAATAATCAAATTAATTCAAATATTGCTATCATTGATATTGATAATATGGATGAATATCAAGAGCCCAATAATAAAATTATCTCCATCTTCGATACTAAATTACCCATCAGCTACATAAATAATATACCCAGGAATGCAATGCTGATTAATTATGAATATTTTTCAGCTGAAACTTGGGTAGACGATTTTCATCTGCAAACATCTCCAGTGGACAAAAGGTATGAAAAGATATTTTATTTTCCAGGATTGACAATCAAATCTGGATCACCAATTTATTGTATTCCAAAATTAAATGAACCCAAGATTACAATGAATCTCAATAATTTTCTGATTAATATTTTTTCATACCCTTCTGAGGGAATTGCTAGGTCGTTAAAATCCCTGGACAGGATTGATATTAAAACTCAGTGCAATCTATTTGATTCTAATTTAAGTATGTCATTGGTTAATATTGAATTAAATAATGTTGATTTTTGTAGTTTTGAGGTATTTGACCAATACTTAAATGAGGGAAATATAAATTTTATTAGGGGTGAGGATAGCTTGATAAGAGCAATACTTTCTGGCTCTATTTTCATTTGGCAACCTTATGCACAAGAAGAGGGTGAGCATTTAAAAAAATTAAATGCATTTTTGGAAAAGTATTTTACTGACATCCCAGAGAAACTTAAAAATATATTTTTTAAATGGAGTAGGTACAACCTTGAATTGGAGGACTGGATATATTTGACTAATAATTTTGAAAATTTAATTAATATTTATATTAGGGCTAGGGAATATTTTTTAAAAAAGGGATCAGGTATCGATGATATTTATGTAAAATTTATAAGATAATTTAGTATAATTACATCCTCAATTTTTTTTAGGGTTTAACAATGAAGACGGCACAAGAGGTAAGGATCGGAAATGTAATCATGGTAGATGGTAACCCAATGGTTGCTTTAAAATGTGAATATAACAAGTCTGGAAGAAATTCTGCTGTTGTTAAGATGAAATTAAAGAATCTTTTAAATGAATCTTCAACAGAATCAGTTTTTAATGCTTCCGATAAATTTGATGTTGTTATCCTTGAAAAGAAGGAAGTGACCTATTCTTATTTTGCAGACCCTATGTATGTTTTTATGGATGATGAGTATAACCAATTCGAAGTTGATTCGGAGAGTATGGAAGATGCACTTAAATTTCTTGAGGATGGTATGAAGTGTGATGTGGTCTTCTATGAAGGCAAAGCAATATCTGTTGAATTACCGAATTCAGTAAGTCGAGAAATTATATATACAGAGCCTGCAGTAAAAGGGGATACCTCATCAGGTAAAGTTATGAAAACAGCAAAGCTACAAACTGGTTTCGAATTAATGGTTCCGTTATTTTGCGATACTGGCGATATGATTGAAATTGATACCAGGACTCTTGAATACAAAAATCGGGTAAATAAGTAATCCTCTAATTGCTTGTATTTGATCCACCCACTAAAATTTCATCAATTTTTAGGGTGGGTTGCCCAACTCCGACTGGAACGCTTTGTCCATCTTTTCCACATGTGCCAACTCCGCTATCAAGACTTGAATCGTTCCCAACCATAGAAACTTTTTTTAAAATTTCTGGACCGTTGCCGACAATCGATGCTCCCTTAATTGGTTTTGTTATTTTTCCATTCTCGATCATCCAAGCTAAAGATGAAGAAAAGACAAATTTTCCACTGGTTATATCAACTTGGCCACCTCCAAAATTAGGAGCATAGATCCCTTTTGAAACCGATTTAATAATTTCATCAGGATCATGATTACCATTTGTCATAAGGGTATTGGTCATTCTGGGCATTGGAACGTGAGCATAAGATTCTCTTCTACCATTACCCGTTATTGGCATATTCATTAACCTAGCGTTAAGTGAATCCTGAAGATAGCCTTTAAGAAAACCATTTTCAATCAGGACAGTTCTTTGAGTTGCATTACCTTCATCATCAATATTTAGTGATCCTCGTCTATCTTGAATTGTGCCATCATCTACTACAGTAATGTTTTTATTTGCAACTTGTTGGCCTAGTAAATTTGAAAATGCCGATGTTTTTTTTCTATTAAAGTCACCTTCTAAGCCCATGGCCTATCGCTTCATGAAGGAGAATGCCAGGCCATCCCGGACCTAAAACAACAGTCATTAGACCTGCGGGAGATGCCACTGCATCAAGGTTCGTAATGGCTTGGTCATATGCTTCATTTATGTACAAGTTCATTACTTCTTCATTGAAATAATTAACATTAAATCGGCCACCACCACCTGCAGTTCCAATCTCTCTTCTTCCATTATGTTCAACAATGATGCTAAGTGATAGTCTTACTAGTGGTCTAATATCTGACTGAAAATTAGATTCACTATTAACAATTAAAATAGCATCATATTCAGCAGCAATTGACGCATTCACTTTTTTAATTCTAGCGTCTTTTGCAAAAGCCATTTTTTCAATTTTTTTAAGAATCTCAATTTTCTCTAAAGTGGGTGCTAGGGTTGGATCTGATTGTATATACAAGGCTCTTTGGGTTTTATTTTGGATTAATGGGATAGATTTATTTTGACCACTCGATTCAAGAGCTTTCACAATGTCCGATGAATCTTGGAGTGTTTTAAGACTAACCTCATCTGTGTAAGCGAAGGCTGTTTTCTCACCTGATACGGCTCTTAATCCACAACCATTATCAATATTAAAAGTTGTATTTTTTACTTGCCCGTCCTCAATAGCGAAATATTCATTCTTTGAATACTGAAAATACATATCTGCATAATCAACATTCTTTCTCTTTAGTTTGTTAAAAATTTGTGCAATATTTACGTGATTTATCTCTGATGGATTAAGGATTAACTCTTTAATTTCTTGTCTTATATTCATTTTTTAAAAATATTTAATTTATCCAGTATATCGCCTGATGGCTCGATAATCTCTTCATCAACTAATTTTGATAGCTCTTCCGATTTAGGCTTATCAGTCTCAACTGGCTCATCCCAGGTACCAGTAATTTGGTATTCGTCAGTCAAGACTTTATTCAATGGGTCTTTTAGAATCTTTTGAGCAATAAATGCTGCCGCTCCTGCCAATGGACCACCTGCGAGAGCAGCTAATGATAAAGAGTCACTAACATATGGTCTAACAATAACATGAATATTTTGAGTTTCTTTAATAATATCTACCTCACCATCCATATTAACCTCAGCTGCTGGACCCATCATTTTAAAATTATTCGAACTTAAGATTCCTAAATTCATTCTTACTCCAGCACTGATTGTGTCATAAATAAATCCTTTGGAGAATAAGTCACTAAAATCCAAGCTCAGTCTTTTAGGTAAATTTTGTAGGGTCAATAGTCCAAATAATCTTCCAATTCCAGGCTCAGCTTCTAAAATCTCTCCCTTTTTGAGGTCCATTGAGAAGGTTCCAGTAAGCTGGTCTGGTGAAAAGTTAAAAGGACTCTCATCCCAATTTGCAATTCCATTTATCCTGGCTTCTCCTTTTCTGACTAGGTTAGGATGGCCAAGCTGATTAAGCGTTTGTTCAAGATCTTCAATTCGCCATTTAAAATTTAAACTGGTCTTATCGACCCCATCTTTATTTTGCCAATTCCCGTCGGCAGAAAGAGTATGGAACGGGTTAGTTAGAGTAAAGTTATTTATTAACCAGTTTTGATTTTGTCTTTCAGCTAACAAATTTAGTGAGCCATAGCTTTTTTCATCCAGAATAAATTCATCAAATTTAATATCAATTTTAAAAGGTTTGCTTGAATCTTGAAATTCGTTTTTATCTTGAGTCTGTCCGTATTTATTTTTATTGTTTATAATTAATTTATTAAACCTTCCTACTAGTAAATTATCTTCATAGTTGTATAGAACGTTTCCTTTTAGTTCATTTGAATATAAGCTAAGTTTCAATCCTTTTTTTGATGGTGAAATTTGCGTCTCAAGCCTATTTAAAATAATGCCTCCAACCTTAATTTCTTCAAAGTTAATTTTTGATTCTGAGAAAAAAATTTTATTTTTTGAAGAATCATTTTCAAATAATTTTGTAAAATCGTTTAGATCAATTTTTTTCATATTAGCAAAAATTGATAAACCATTTCGATCACTAAAAGGCTCCTTGCTAAGTATATTAATCTGCCCGGAAATATTGTTTTGGTCATTAATTTTAATCTTTCCGTTAATTGAATTATCCATGGTAAGAACAAAATTTGTTGATCCATTTTTACTGGGTTTTTTGATTAAAGAAGTTAACTTAATTTGATCTTTATCNTTTTTGAAAGGCTCGGGACCGTCNANTTTTAAACCCTTGAGATCGCTAGTGATTATTAAAGTGTCTGTATCTTCATTTATATTNGCTTCCGCCTTCCATGGCGATGATCCAGTTATTTTATCTTTCCAATTACTTCCAAGATTATTTNTAAAGAATTCCTCGTCTAAATAGCCGACGACTGTTATTTTCGTGTTGTTGTTTTCTTTTGATAAGTTGACATTAATTGGCATTGAAAAAAAAGTTGCTGATCCATTCAGAATTTTATATTTATCTCGATCTACTATTAAGGAGGCATTAAAGTTATCAACTTTCGGTAATCCAATTCGTTGATTCTGTAAGGTGGCGTTGAGGAAATCATATTTTGCAGTAAAGTCTATATCGTCGGGAGCATCTGCTGAAAAAATCATTTTAAGATCTAAAGATCCATTTCCTGTAGCAATAAGTTGATTCGTGAAACTTTTAGTATCTTCATATAGCGGACTATTATTTAAAGCCTCAACTATTGAATTGACTGGGCCCTCGATAATCCCCTCAACATTTATTATCTTTTTCTTGTCTGCTAAATCAATTTTAGTTTCAAAAAACTTAATCGAGTTATTGGCAATCTTTCCGTTGAGGCTTTTGAACTGTGCATTGTTATTATTAATATTAATGTCAATATCGGTATCAATATATTCTGGATAATTTGTTGCATATTCAATCCGAGCATTCTTGTATTTCCCTGTGGCCACAAACTTTCCATTATTTTTGTTGAAAGGAAAGTCTTTTAAATGACCATTAAACTCAAGTTGTAGATTTTCAATTCTCCCGCCAAGTAAAGAGGTGTCAAGCCAATGCAGACTTTCTGGAGAAAGGGTATTTGGATAAAACTTTTTGAGTTGGGTAACATCATTAATTTCGGAATTGAGTTTAATATTGATTAAGGGATTTTTTTTATCTTCAAAATCAATTAATCCATTAAATGTCGTCATAAGGTCATTATTTGACAGCACTGTATTTGAAAATTTTATGTTACTTTTATCCCATTTAGCAGTACCTTGGATTGTATTGAAATTAACCTGATCCCTTAGTATCTTGTGATCTATTTCCACATCTTTAGATTTGATCTCAATTGCACCTTTTTGGTTATTAGTATTTATTTTTGCCGTTAAATTTTTAACTGAAGGAAATTCTTTGAACCTTGAAATTCCAAAATTATAAAATTCACCGCTCAGTAAAAAATCTGAATTTTTAATCCACGATAACTGAAAATTTTTTATTAACCCTGAAGGATTAGCTTTATTTAATTCACTTTTTATCTCTTCAAAAAAAGGAGTCTGGGCTAGGATATGCTCAGCTGCATCAATATTTAATTCATTAAGCTTTACCTTGAATTGTTCCGGTTGGTTATCTTTTGTAATTACTTCAAATGCACTATTTTTTAAATTTATATTTTACTTACTAGATTTAAATTTGTTGTTGTTAGTTTAATTTCATCATTTTTGTTGCTGTATAAAGCTGACCCCGATAGTTGATTGATGTCTATATATTTATCATTATTTTTATTGAAATTACCTACAAAATTTTTTACATTAAAAATGGTCTTAACTTTATTGATACTAAGTTTATTTATGGATAGTTGTAATTTTAAATCACCATAACCCTCCTTAATGTCTGTGGGATAATCTACCCATTGTTTAAAAGCTGACAAGTTNGCTTCACTAAATGAGACATTTAANATCGATTCGAGTGNATTTATTTGGNTTATGGAATCCAGATCNAAATAACCGCTCACATTTACTCTATTTTTTGACCCTGTTGAAATTTTTGTACTTATGTTAAATTTGTGACGGTCAAGATATGCAAGGTAAGTCGGAGAATGATAATGAAAGTTGATGTTAGAAAATACTAGATCTTCAGCATTTCTATAGTGATCACGCCACAAAATTTTAGCATTTATTATCTTAATGTTTCTTTGATTAAGGAGCCAATCTGAGAAATTTGAATTTGATGATTCTTTTACAGAAATCCCAGCTATCTTAAAAGATTCGTCAGGTAACCTTTCAATAAGAGCATTTAGATCTCCAATTATGATTTCGGTTAATACGGGTTTTAATTTTAAAAGACTTAACCAGGATAATTCAAAATCAACTGCCTTTAAATTTATGGTTTTATTGTTTTCTCTGTCCGTGATAGAAAAATTTCTGATTTGAAATCTTGGGTTAGTTAAATGCCATGCAATGTTTAAGTTTTCAATATTTACCTGACCACCCGTTTCAGAGGAAACAAAATTTTCAATCTGATTTTTAACTTTTCCTACATTAGGTTTTAGATAAAANTGATAACCAAAAGTGGCTGTTAACAAAAGAATCGTTAAAATAAAAAAAATGCCATATAAAGAATATCTAACTTTTTTATTTTTTAAAATGGCATTTTTTTTTAACATTCACATATTCTAAACTTTTTGCTTTAATTGTTCCAGGATTGTTGGATTTTCAAGTGTAGAAATATCTGCTGTTATTTCCTCATCTTTTGCAATACTTCTCAAAAGTCGTCTCATGATCTTACCCGATCTAGTTTTGGGTAAATTATCACCAAATCGAATCTCATCTGGCTTAGCTATTGGCCCAATTTCATTTCCTACCCAGGATCGAAGTTTCTCAATTATATCTTTTGCAACGTCGCCGTTCGGGCGATCTGATTTCAAAACCACGAAAGCAATTACCGACTCTCCTTTGACGTCATGAGGTCTTCCCACTACAGCAGCTTCAGCAACTAAATCATTCGCAACTAATGCTGACTCAATCTCCATTGTACCTAGTCGATGACCAGAAACATTTAATACGTCATCAATGCGACCCATTATTGTAAAATAACCAGACTCTTTGTCACGAATAGCTCCATCACCAGCCAAATACAAATTGCCACCAAGTTCCCCAGGAAAATAACTTTGCTTAAATCGTTCGGGATCATTCCAAATTGTTCTTATCATCGAAGGCCATGGTTTTTTTATAACAAGGAGTCCGCCTTGACCCCATTCTAGGTTTTGACCAGTTTCATCAACAACATCAATATCAATTCCAGGAAAGGGTAAGGTACATGAACCGGGAACTAAAGGTGTTGCGCCGGGAAGGGGGGTAATTACATGACCACCTGTTTCTGTTTGCCAGAAGGTATCGACAATTGGGCAAGATGAGTTACCAACATTTTCGTGGTACCACATCCATGCTTCTGGATTAATTGGCTCGCCAACAGTACCTAGAATTCTTAAAGATTTAAGGTTGAAATTTTTTGGATGTACATCTTCGGATGTTTCAGATGCTTTAATAAGTGCGCGAATAGCAGTTGGGGCAGTATAAAATATAGAAACTTTATATTTCTCAACAATCTCCCAAAAACGACCTGCATTAGGAAATGTGGGAACACCTTCAAAAATAACCTGTGTGCCACCTAATGCTAGAGGACCATAAGCAACGTAAGTATGGCCAGTGATCCAGCCCACATCTGCGGTACACCAAAAAATATCATCATCTTTTAGATCAAATGTCCATTGTGTTGTATTGATAGCATGCAACAGGTAACCAGCTGATGAGTGCTGAACCCCTTTGGGTTTTCCTGTTGAGCCTGAGGTGTAAAGAAGAAATAAAGGGTGTTCAGATGATATCCATTCTGGCTCACACTCTTTGGGTTGATTTTTTGAAAGCACATCCCAGTCTAATTCATTCTCTTTTAGAGGCTCTTTCTTTCCTGTCCTGTTTAGTACAATAATTTTTTCAATAGAGTTACAACCTCCCAAGGCTATTGCTTCGTCAACAGCTTTTTTTAAAGGAAGTTCTTTTCCGCCTCTATTCTGATAATCAGCAGTAATAATTGCTTTGGCTTGAGCGTCAATTACTCGCTCCTGAATGCTTTTAGCTGAAAAACCACCAAAGACAACAGAATGCGTTAATCCTATTCGTGCACAGGCTTGCATGGCTACAACTGCCTCAATACCCATTGGGAGATAAATAATTACCCTGTCACCTAAAGATAGACCTAAAGTTTTAAGCCCATTTGCAAATTGACAAACCCTTTCATAGAGTTCTTGATAAGTCACATTAGTTGTTTTCCCATCATCAGATTCAAAGAGAATGGCAGTCTTATCTTTTTTGTGAGGTAAATGTCTATCAAGGCAGTTATATGAAACATTCAGCTTTCCATCTTCGAACCATTTAAAGAACGGGGCGCCATCAGAATTTAGTGTTTTGGTGAAAGGCTGTTTCCAATCTATTAAATTTTTAGCAAGACCGGCCCAGTATCCTTCATAGTCACTATTAGCTTTTTCACAAAGCGATTTGTATTCCTCCAGATTTTTAATATGTGCGCTGTTGCTAAGTTTATGCGGTGGATTGAAAATCCGATCTTCATGCATTACTGATTCAATAGCCATTCATTCCTCTCCTCTTGAATTACTAGATATGTGTAATAATTGAATTTAAAAAATATAATAATGTCGTAAAGAAATATAATACAAGTGTTTTTTTGATTTCCCAAATTTTGTGAAAGTTGCATTTGCATATGAGTTTAAGGTTGAGACTAAATTTATTGATCACAGCTATCATGGTTCTTTTTTTGATAGGAATGAGTTTTGTACTTGTTAAATCTTCAAAAAAAGCGATTGAGGAAGGTGTTGAATCATCCCATCGTGTTACATTACAACTCCTAGATACTTTTATAACAAGCTCGGTTGATAATCCAGATTGGGGTTATACGCATGAGGTAATACAGCCATTTTTGCAAGAGCTTGGACAGGTTAGAAGTAATATTATTTCATTGTATGATCTTAATAATCATTTGCTGTATCGAACTCCAGATTCAACATACAGGAACGACATTTCCCCGCCATCCTGGTTTGTAAATTTTATGGCGCCACCAAAAGAAATTAATTCGAGAATGATTCGTTATGGAAGGCTAATAATTCAATCAAGCCCTTCAGGGTCAATTAGAGAAGCTTGGTATCATACAAGTAATTTCCTATTAATTTCATTGTTTATTTTTGTAATTATTAATTTGATCATTTACTGGTTAATGGGCAGGTGGTTTGCTTCAATTTCAATTCTAATTCATGGAATAGAAAATTTTGGAAAGGGAAAATTTAAAACGCGACTACCAAATTTTTCAATATCCGATTTCCAATTAATTGCAAAAAATTTCAACAAGATGGGCGGATCTATTGAAAATTTTACTAGTGAAAACAGAAGATTAGCATTAATATCTCAACAAATTGCTGATGCCGTAATGATTCTAGATGCAGACCAAAAAATAACCTTTTGGAATAAATCTGCAGAAGTTCTATTTGGATATAAGCAATCCGAGATTATTGGTAAAAGTGTAGAAATTATTGTTCCAAAGCAAAGATTAAATGAGCTTAAATCAAATCTAAACTACACACACAGAAATAAAAAAATACAAAATTTAGAAACAAGACGTATCACAAAAAATAAGAAAACAATTGATGTATCTCTATCCATCTCTCCATTATATGATCCTGAAAAAAAAATGGTTATGGGTGACATAGTCAGCATGAGAGATATTTCTGAGAAATTGAAAGCTGAAAAATCTAAAATTGCTCTTGATCAAAATCGAAAATTAACGGCACTGATTCAAGAGAAAATTGAAGATGAGAGAAGAAGTCTGGCTAGAGAGCTACATGATGAGTTGGGACAGTATGTTTCAGCAATAAAAATTTTTGCTCAAAACATTAAAAATAAGTCCGAATCAAATATCGATATTAAAAATAGCGCTGAATCTGTTACATCTGCAGCAAACCAAATATATGACGGAATGCACAATATTATTAAGAAGCTAAGGCCTGGCTCTTTAGATAATTTGGGATTAATTGAGACTCTAAAGGATTTAGTTAATGCATGGAAAACTCAATATCCAAACATAAAGTGCAATTTTGAAAATGATGATATTGGTTCTATTTCAGAAGAAATAAGTATAAATGTGTATCGGATTATTCAAGAATCAATGAATAATTGTGTAAAACATGCTAAAAGTGATGAAATTTCGATCTCAATTCGTAAAATTAATAATAATCTTGAGGTGGTTTTCAGGGATAACGGTGTAGGCTTTGATACTAAGATTTTAAAAAACACAAAACAATTTGGTCTTTTAGGAATGAGAGAGCGTATCCAAGGTTTGAACGGAAAGTTTGAATTACATTCAAATGAAAACGGAACGTTGATTAAAAGCTTAATTCCAATCAAATAATTTAAGGAAAAATATTTATGCCAAAATTAAAAGTTCTGTTGGTTGATGATCATTCAGTAGTCAGAATGGGATTCAAGATGTTAATTGATGCTGAACAGGATATGGAAGTAATAGCGGAAGCAGAAAGCGGAGAAGAAGGTATAAAGAAATTTCAAGAATTGAAACCTGACTTAATCGTAATGGATATTACTATGCCGGGTATTGGTGGTCTAGAGGCGATCGAAAGAATTGTGGCTAAAGATAAAAATGTAAGGATTTTAGTGTTATCTGCCCATGAGGATTCCGTTCATCCTAAAAGAGTATTAAGTGCTGGTGCAATTGGTTATTTAACCAAAAGAAGCGCGGCAGAAGAACTAATTATTGCAATTAGGACAGTGGGGTCAGGAAAAAAATATATAGAATCTACTGTGGCTCAGCAATTAGCAATCACTCAGTTATCTGGAGAAAATGACCCAACGGAGATTTTATCGGACCGTGAATTTGAAGTGTTTATGTCTCTTGCAAAAGGTAAAAGTACAAATGAGATTGCAGATACGATGTGCTTAAGCCCCAGAACTGTTGGAACTCATTTATACAACATTAAGCAAAAGCTTAATGCTAATAATTCTGCTGAGATTGCACTGATTGCTATTCGATCAGGATTGCTTGAGCCTTAATTAACTTTTTTTTTGACTCGCCAAGGAGCCTGAGATAATTATAAAAACTATCCCTACAAGGGTTAATAGGTCTAATATTTCCTTAAAAAATACAACTCCCCAAAGAACTGAAAATATTACGGTTAGATAAGAATAAGATGCATTATTCAATGTTTTACCCTCACGATAAGCTCTTGTGATAGCAACTTGAGCAACAGTAGCACTTACACCTAAACCCAGTAAATAAATTAAATTATGATCCATGGTTATCGGGTTGATATTTGTATTTAACATTAAAGCGAATGATCCAACTGACGATATAAGCGTAAAATAAAATACAGTTCGAACATCAGGCTCTTTAAGTTGACCAAGCTTTGCCACGAGAATATATGCAATAGCAGCACCTAGACCAGAAAGCAATCCAACAGACCCTGCAATAAAGTTGTTATTTAGTACAGGCTTTAAAATAAAAATTATTCCTATAAACCCCAGAGCTATTAAAGTTAATTTGGTGGATTGGAATTTTTGCTTAGTTAGTAAGGGCATAAAAAGACCTAAAAAAATAGGGGAGGTGTAGTTAAGTGACATAGCTGTTCCTAGTGGCAGCTTGGTGATTGCATAAAAGAATAAAGCTAAGCTAATAAATCCAATGACTGATCGAGCAAGATGAAGCTGAAAATATTTCGTTTTGAAGCTAATATTCTTTAACCTAATTATTGGTATAAGGATTAGAAGGCTAATGAAAGATCGATAAAAAACTAATTCATATTCGTTGTATGATCCTGAGCAAAGTTTTACACACAAACCCATTATGCTAAAAAAGAATGTGGCAATAAGCATCCAT
>JGI26086J50260_1001032_pt1 | contig 16867 bp, 14 predicted proteins | sample SaaInl3SG_22_DNA_FD_50260 | JGI IMG/M metagenome (IMG submission 50260)
TAAAAAGAAGAAAAATGTCTGAATTAAAAATTGGAATTAACGGTTTTGGAAGAATTGGTAGAATGGTGTTTAGAGCTGCTGCCGGAAGATCTGATGTACAAATTGTGGCTATCAATGACCTACTAGATGTAGATCATTTGGCTTATTTGTTGAAATATGATTCTGTTCATGGAAACTTTAACGGAACTGTTGAGGTGTCTGACGGACACTTATTAGTAAACGGAAAAAAAGTGAGAATTACTGCAGAAAGAGATCCAAAGCAATTGCAATGGGACGCTGTTGGTGCTGAGGTAGTAGCAGAATGTACAGGTATATTCACCAATTTAGAAATGGCTCAATCTCATATAGATGGAGGGGCTAAAAAAGTAGTTATTTCTGCACCTTCTGCAGACGCGCCAATGTTTGTTATGGGTGTGAATCACAAGGAGGCAAAAGCATCTGATAAAATTGTTTCTAACGCTTCATGTACTACCAACTGTTTGGCGCCTTTAGCTAAAGTCTTAAACGACAATTTTGGTATTGAAGAAGCTTTAATGACAACTGTTCACGCAACAACAGCTACTCAAATGACTGTAGATGGTCCTTCAAGAAAAGACTGGAGAGGTGGGCGTTCTGCTTTATTGAATATTATTCCTGCATCTACTGGTGCTGCTAAAGCAGTGACAAAAGTAATTCCTTCTCTTGTAGGGAAGCTTACAGGTATGGCATTTAGAGTACCTACTGCAGATGTTTCAGTAGTAGATTTAACGGTTAAACTCTCTAAAGAAACTTCTTTGGCTGAGATTAAATCTGTATTTAAAACTGCTTCAGAAGGCGAATTGGCTGGTGTATTAGGTTATACGGATGAAGCGGTTGTTTCTCAGGATTTTATTGGAGATGCAAGGACCAGTATTTTTGATGCAGAAGCTGGAATTGAATTAAATTCCACTTTCTTTAAGTTGGTTTCATGGTATGACAACGAAGCAGGATACTCTAACAAATTAATAGACTTAGCAAAGCACGTAGCTAGCTTGTCTTAGTAATTACTTTTTATAAGCCCTGGGTATAACTCGGGGCTTTTTATATATTATAACTATGATTTTAATAGCAGACAGTGGGGCTACAAAATCTGATTGGATTGCCTTGGATGAAAAGGGGAATCAATTGTTTTTTACCCAAACACTTGGCTTGTCTCCTGAAGTACTCACCAGAGACGTGATTGAAGATAGATTGGCCAATAATTTTGAACTTTCCAAGAATTCAGAAGTTGTTACCCATGTGTACTTTTACGGTGCTGGATGTGGCACGGATAGGATGAAAAATTTCTTAGCAGAAATTTTCAGCACCTTTTTTCCAAACGCACAAACAGATGTTCGCGAAGACACCTATGCCGCCGTTTATGCGACCACCAAACTAGGGGATCCTGGAATTGTATGTATTCTAGGAACTGGGTCTAATTGTAGTTATTATGACGGTCATCAGCTTTTTCAAAAAGTGCAATCATTGGGTTATATCCTAATGGACGATGGTAGTGGTAACTTCTTTGGCAGAAAGCTTATTAGGGATTATTACTTCCATAAAATGCCACAGGATTTAGGCATTCAATTTGCCAAAGAATTTAATCTAGAGGCAGATGTGATTAAAGAAAATTTATACAAACAGCCCAATCCAAATACTTATTTGGCCAAGTTTGCTAAGTTCATAGTGGAACACAAAAAGCATCCTTACTGCAATGGAGTTATTAAAAAAGGACTACAGCAGTTTGTGAACAATTATATTATGCAGTTTGAATTGGCTACTAAAGTACCTGTTCATTTTGTAGGAAGTATCGCATTCTATCTTCAAGAAGAGCTCAAAGAGGTGATGGATCGTAATGATTTAATAGTGGGACAAATTAGACAAAGACCTATCGATGGTTTGGTTGAGTTTCACAAAGAGAATATCTAAATAAGTACCGCTTTATATAAAAAAAAGGCCTGAATTTTCAGGCCTTTTTTTATAGGTAAAGTGTTGTTTATTCAATGACAGCAATCATAGAAATTTCCACATTGACAAACATGGGTAAGTTAGCAACTTCTATCGTTTCTCTCGCTGGGGCTGTTGCAGCATTGAAAAAGCTTCCGTATACGCCATTGATTGCTTTAAATTGGTGCATGTCTTTTACAAATATACTTGCCTTTACGACAGATTCAAAAGTAGCACCAGCAGCTGTTAGAATGGCTTCAATATTTTTCATGACTTGAAGGGTCTCTTCCTCTATGCTACCACTTACTAAATTACCTGTGCTAGGGTCAATAGGGGTTTGGCCAGAGATATATAGGGTGTTTCCGCTCAAAACTGCTTGGTTATATGGACCTATAGGTGCGGGTGCATTGGCTGTTGTAATTATTTTTTTCATGGTATTTTTTTATGAAGTTATTAAATTCTTCTTAGATCTAGTCAACTAAAAATAAGCCAAAGCTTGGGTTGTTTTGAGTGAGATCTTTATAGCAATACCAACCCTATAAATGATTAGCGGACTGGTTGGTTTCTTTTCTCCCATTTCAAGTCACTCAATAGGGAACTCTTTATTCCAATAAAGAAATACCATCTTTCGTAATCACCAAAGGGGGTCCAGTCAAAATTAAGTCTAAAGTCATTTAAATCTCTCTCTACNCTAAATTGGGTAAGCGTAAATCCCTTGTTTTTAAAATCATAACCTGAAGAAACGCCTACTTTCCACATAGGGGTAAGGTCTACATTTCCAGAGAACATAAGCGAGTTGTTGGTGAAATCTTGTTGTCTATTAGAATTGTTATAAGTAATGGCATAAGCCAAATTTAAACTCCATGGAATCTTTGTGCCGTAAATTGGNTTTTCTACTGCGTCACCCCCTGAGTCATTGCCAAAACTTCTATTGTCACTAAACTCACCAGCCCTACCAAAAAGCCCATCTGAACGCCCTCCTGAAGCAGCCATATAAAAATCTTGCTGGTTCTCTATCTTTCTTTTGTCTTCTTCAGAGGCCTCTTTTTCGGAACCCTTATTCTTTTTAAAACTATCATTATTTAAGGAGTAACTCAGGTTGGCGCTCCCCCTAGTAAGTCTAAATAAACCACCCCCATTTTGGACATTTAAGGTGTTTATCCTTCTNCCGTTGTTGTCTATGGCGTAGGGATCTAAATTCCCTGAAAAGTTCACAGATAATTTAGAATTAAATAAGCTGGTTCCTCCTGAGAAGTTTACAGGAGCTAAACGCAGTGAGTCTGCTTCAAAATTGTAGCTAGAAGAGAAGTTCAAGTTGTTTAAAAGACTCACTTTTCTAGGTTCTGTTTGGGTAGAGTCTTTTGGAGCCATTTTAGCTTCAAGGGTATTTTGAAGTGAAAAACCTACTGACCTTGATGATTGTAATCCAGGGGCGCCAAACATAGATCCCTCAAATCTAGTGTACTGAACCATTTTTCCGTTGGCGTCCAAGTAGCTGTCGTAGAATTGATCAAAAGAGGGAAGGTATCCAATGCTAATAGAGGGTCTTATCACATGTCTTAATGCCTGAATTTTAGATCCCTCTTTAAAAGCAAACGTCCCATAAACAGTGGTTCCTATACTAGCGCTTAAGTTGTATTTGTTAAAACGATCAAAGCCCTTAATAGTGTCTTTAATCAACATACCATTTTCCACCCTTTTATTAAAAGTTTCAAATACCCATGAATCTTCGTAGCTACCCCCCACAGAAACACTAAAGTATTTGGCTACCTTAAAGTTGGTGTTAAATGGGATGCTATGGGTCATACCAAGCTTAGCTCCTTTAAACATCTCTTTTTTAAAGAAAAGCGAGTCCGTGGTTTGGAACCTGTTTTCCCCCCTAGTGGAATAAGTGAAGTTTATATTTTGTAAGATCCCTTTTTTTATACCATCTCTCTTGGCAAAAGGGTAAATACGTTCCATGCTTGCTTGAAAAGTTGGGAGCGTAAGGTTTATAGCTTGCGTATTGTTGTTCTGATTGTGAGAGGCCGTTACAGACATGTTTACTGCCGGATAATCTGGAAAATTCTTCGAGTATGATATGGAAGAAGACATGTTATTGTTTTGTGTATTAGGAAGGTTCATCTGGTTTAATGAGCTTCTAAAATACTGACTACTCCCTAAGTTTACTGAGGCAGAAAGTCTAGATGTGGGGTTGGCTTTAGCATCTTGAGAATGAGATATTTGGATGTTGTATATGGTGTTTTTACCATAGTCACTAAACCCTTTTTGAGAGGTGACTAAATTTTCATACCTGAAATTAATATTACCCCTGTAGCGGTATTTTTTGGTATAAACAGACTGTGTTCTAAAACCCCAACTCCCGTTGGAATACACATCTCCTGTGAGGTTTAAATCTAAATAATCAGAGATGGGTAGGTAATAGCCACCGTTTTGGAGAAAATACCCCCTATCTGGATCATTTCCAAAAGTGGGCATAATCAGTCCCTTTGACCTTCCTGAGGTCATTGGGAAATAACCAAAGGGCAGTGCTATAGGGGTTGGAACGTCAGAAATATATAAGTTGGCAAGGCCTGAAATTATTTTCTTTTTAGGGACAAATTTTGCCTTTCTAATTCGAATATAAAAATCGGGATCTTCTGGGGTTTGTGAGGAAGTCATTCGAATGTCTTTTAAAAAGTACACCGAATCATTCTCTTTTTTNGTCAGATTGGCCAAGACATTCATGCTCTCTCCTCCAAAGGAACCCAGGCCAGCTTGTTGTTCGGATCTTGAATTCCATATCAGTGCTTTTTGGGTGTCAAAATTAAAGCGAATGGAGTCTGGATTNACAGTGCTATTGGCTTGAATAAAATTTGGCAATTGCGAAAACTTACCTTCTTTGTCTTTGAGTCTTCCAGCATAAACCTCATTTTTAAGGTAATCCATGTCTATTTTACCCGAAGTAAGTTCAGTGTCTTGGTAGTATAATTCTGCTTCATCATACAAGTAAATGGCATGACTAGAAGTGCTCATTTTGGCATAAGCCTTTGCTTTATAGCGTATTTTATCTACTAAAATACCAGGCTTCTCAATGACAGAGTCTTTAGGAATACTGTCTGAAAGGGCGCTCTTTGGTTTTCTCCCATTTCTTCGCTCTGCCATCCTTTCTTCTAAAATCTTGAGGCTGTCTTGTTTGCTCTGCATCATCACAGACAGCGAGCTTCCCTCTTGGGCATAGGTTGTCGAGACTGCTAATAAGAGTCCAAAGAACAACAAAAAAAAAGACTTTTTTAAGAACAAAAATTGAAGCGAATTAGTTGCTTTTTATACGTGTTTTGAGGGTTCAAACTTACGCATATTTTTTATTTTGATCTCTGCTCTTAACAATATATTTAGGCTTCCGTGAGAGCTTATAATTTTGTATTTTTATACCTGGAGTTTAAAAACCTATTGTATTATATGAAGATTTTATCTACTTCTTTTTTGTGTTCGTTGTTTTTTATGGCATTTTCTGCATCGGTTTTTGCAAATCCTGACCCAGTAAAACCTTTTGTAGTAGTCCTAGATGCTGGGCATGGCGGAAAAGACCCTGGTAATTTGGGAAACGGGTATATGGAAAAAATCATCGCCCTAAAAATAGCCTTAGAGGCAGGTGCTTTACTGTCTTCTTATCAGGATATAAAGGTCATTTACACCAGAGATTCTGATAATTTTGTGGCGTTAACCCAGAGAGGCGCTATTGCTAATAAGGCAAAAGCAGACATATTTATTTCTATTCACTGTGATTCTCACACTTCAAACGCCTTTGGAGCAGGTACTTTTGTTTTGGGATTACATGCCAATAAACAAAACTTTGCGGTGGCTAAAAAAGAAAACTCAGCCATCTATTTGGAAGAGAATTTTGAAGAACGCTATGCGCAATATGACATTAATTCCCCAGAGTCCGTGATTGGTTTTACCATCATGCAAGAGGAATTTTTAGATAAGAGCATTCAATTGGCTAAATCCATGCAAGACCGATTTGCCAAAGGTTTAAAGCGAAATGACAGAAAAGTAAAACAAGCTGGTTTTATTGTGTTGCACCAGACTTTTATGCCGTCTGTATTGGTAGAAACTGGTTTTTTAACCAATGCCAATGAAGGCGCTTATTTAAACTCTAAGAAAGGACAGTCTGAAATGGCTGCAGCTATTGCAGAAGCGGTGTTAGAATATAAAAATGGACTTCAGACGGTTAGTTTAGAAGCTTTGACAACCGCAGTTAAAGAGAGCCCAGTGGTCACTAAAATGGCAGAAGTAAAAGAAATACCGGTTGCTGCTGACGCTGTGGAAGCAAAAAACATCGAGGAAAAAAAGGAAGATGCTGCTGAAAATCAAACCAATGAAGCGTCAAGTGTAGTAGCTACTCCAGTAGTCAAGACATTATCTCCGTCAGCCCCAATGGTTGAGAATAAGAAAGAAACAGTTAAAATTAATCCTGGCATTGTTTTTAAAATTCAGCTCATGGCGGTCTCCAAAAAAATACCCCTAACAGCAGATAATTTCAAAGGCCTGTCTGATATTTCTACAGAACCTGTGGGAAGTTTGCATAGGTATTTTTACGGTAAAACACCGGATTATAAACAAGCCAAGGATTTGCTTATTCAGGCGGTGAATGCGGGTTATCTAAACGCCTTTGTAGCCGCCTATGAAAATGGCACAAAAATCTCCCTGACAAAAGCCTTAGAAAGCTTGGACTAAACAGGGGCCAAAAGTGATTATTATTAGTAAATTTGTGTACAAATAAGAATATATATTGTGAATATAAGCAGGGAAATTAAGACGGGAATAATTGGTATAGGCGGTATTCTACTGTTTTTGTTGGGGTATAGCTATTTAAAGTCATCGCCTTTATTTGAAAACAATAAGACATTGTATGTGGTGTACCATCATGTGGGTGGTTTACAACCAGGAACTGCGGTTTCAATTAATGGTTTTACTGTAGGAAAAGTAAATGATGTAGGCTTTTTAGATGCTTCTGGAGATTTATTGGTCACTTTTTCTGTAGACGACAGTTTTAGTTTTTCTAAAAATTCTACCGCGGAACTTTATGACACTGGAATTATTGGGGGGAAAGGAATTCAAATTCTCCCAGCTTTTGACCAAGGACCCATAGCCCAAGCTGGAGACACTTTAATAGCATCTGTAAAACCAGGTGTTACAGAGTTGTTGCAGCAACAGTTAAGCCCTTTGCAGAACAAAGTGGAGGACGTGATTAAAAATGCAGACTCTCTACTGGTCAATATTAACACAATATTAGACGGAAGAACTAAAAAAGACCTTAAACAGAGTATAGAAAGCCTAAATATTCTCATAGCTAATACCCAAAAAACGACTGAAGTGCTTTCAAATATTGTGGTGCTCAATAGAGGTGCCATTGAGGGAAGCATTCAAAACCTAGATAGTTTTACGGAAAACCTGGCTTTAGTAACAGATTCTATTTCAAAAATGGGGCTCACTAACACCTTTGCAAATTTGGCCCAAACGGCGGAACAATTAAATGCAATTTTGGCTGGTATTGAAAATGGAGAAGGAAGCTTAGGAAAACTCACCAAAGACACTGAGATGTATGATTATCTGACTCAGACCTCTAAAGAATTGTCTCTTTTACTTCAGGATGTCCGATTAAATCCAAAGCGATACATCAATGTATCTGTCTTTGGGAAAAAGCAAAAAGAATACCGCCTGCCCACAAATGATCCAGCAAACAAGACTGTTGATCCAGAGAATCAAAGCAATATAAACGCCCCTAAAAATTAATATATGCAGTATATTCCCAATGTGGTTTTTGCCCTTATTTTAGTTGTTGGCATTGGATACTTTGCGCAAAATATTAAACAGTTAATAGCCAATATTAGATTAGGAAAAAAACCACTAGTCAAAGGAGATAAAAAAGAGCGTTTAAAAAACGTAGCCTATATAGCCTTTGGACAAAGTAAAATGTTCAAACGACCCATTTCTGGATTGTTGCACCTAGTGGTGTACCTAGGCTTTGTCATTATTAATGTAGAAGTGNTGGAAATTGTTTTGGATGGTTTGCTAGGCACCCACAGGCTTTTTTCTTTCCTAGGACCTACATATAATGTGCTCATAGCTACTTTCGAAATTTTTGCCGCCGCAGTTGTTCTTGCAGTAGGGGTATTTTGGCTGAGGAGAAATGCTTTAAAAATAAGTCGTTTTTGGAAACCAGAAATGACTGCTTGGCCCAAAAATGACGCCAACTATATTCTCTATATTGAATGGGTGCTCATGGGGCTCTTTTTAACCATGAATGCTGCAGACTATCAATTGCAGCTCATGGACGCAGCTCATTATACTAAAGCAGGTGCATTTCCTGTAAGTAGTTTGTTGGCTCCTTTATTTGAAAACCTGTCAGAGACCAGCCTTATCTTGATTGAGCGAGGCGCTTGGTGGCTGCATATTTGCGGTATATTGTTCTTCTTAAATTATTTATATTACTCCAAGCACCTTCATATTTTATTGGCTTTTCCAAATACTTATTTTGGAAGACTCACGCCCCAAGGCCAATTTGCCCACAATGAAACAGTGGCCAAAGAAGTGGCTATGATGATGGACCCAACGGCAGATCCTTTTGCTGCGCCTGCGGCCGATGCCCCAGTACCAGAACGTTTTGGTGCCGCAGATGTTCAAGACCTCAATCAGATTCAATTGCTCAACGCCTACACCTGTACCGAATGTGGTAGGTGTACCGATATGTGCCCAGCCAATCAGACGGGAAAAAAATTGTCTCCAAGAAAGGTTATGATGGATACCAGAGACCGTTTGGAGGAAGTAGGAAAAAATACCAAGAAGAATAAAGGTGTATTTGTCCCAGATGGAAAACAATTGTTAGGGGACTATATTTCTGCAGAAGAATTGTGGGCTTGTACCTCATGTAATGCCTGTGTGGAAGCTTGCCCAGTGAGTATAGATCCGCTGTCTATTATTATGGAGATGCGTCAATACCTTGTCATGGAACAATCTGCTGCTCCGCAAGCTTTAAATAATATGATGGGGAATATAGAAAACAACGGGGCTCCTTGGCCTTACAACCAACAAGATAGGCTCTTATGGGCCCAAGAAAAATAAAGCTATGTCTGAAAATAGAATAGAAGTTCCCACTCTAGCTGCAATGGCAGCTGCTGGGAAGGAAGCAGAAATATTATTTTGGGTGGGTTGCGCTGGAAGTTTTGACGAGCGCGCCAAAAAAATCACCAAAGCATTTGTGAAAATTCTTCACAATGCAGGGGTCTCTTTTGCGGTATTGGGTGCAGAAGAAACTTGTTCGGGAGATCCTGCTAAAAGGGCTGGAAATGAATTTTTATTTCAGATGCAGGCAGCCACTAATATTGCTACCCTAAATTCTTACGGGGTTAAAAAAGTAGTAACCGCTTGCCCACATTGCTTTAATACCTTAAAAAATGAATACCCTGCTTTGGGGGGTAACTACGAAGTAGTGCACCACACCCAATTACTTAAAGATCTTTTGGATCAAAATAGGCTCAGTCTGGAAGGAGGCGTGTATAAAGGAAAAAAAATCACCTTTCATGACCCTTGCTATTTAGGAAGGGCCAATGGGGTGTATGAGGCGCCAAGGGAACTGATTAAAAAATTAGATGCCCAGCTCGTAGAAATGAAAAACTGCAAGGAAAAAGGCTTGTGTTGTGGTGCAGGAGGTGCTCAGATGTTTAAGGACGCAGAACCTGGAGACAAGGAAATTAATATTGTGCGAACAGAAGAGGCCCTAGAAACGCAACCAGACATAGTAGCTGCAGCCTGTCCTTTTTGTAATACCATGATGACAGATGGGGTAAAAAACAAAGAAAAGGAAAGCAGTGTGGCGGTCATGGATATTGCTGAGCTTATTGCACAGGCTGGAGACCTTTAATATGACTCACAAGTCATTTTTTAAAATATTAAATATTTAATCTTTTATGTTAGTCCCTTTTTCAGAATTACCAGAAGATGCTAAAATCTGGATATACCAAAGCAATAGACCTTTCACCAATGAGGAATCGGCAGCCGTTAAAGCGGCTTGTGAATCTTTTTTATCTGGATGGACGGCCCATGGGAATGATTTGCACGCTGGGTAGACATGCCTTATAACCGCTTTATAATCTTTGGATTAGATGCGCAGCAAGGCAGCGCATCCGGCTGCTCCATTGACAGTTCTGTTCGTTTTATTCAAAGTCTGGAAGCCCAATATAGTGTTGATCTCTTGGACAAGATGAATGTGACTTACAAGCAGGGACCCCATGTGGCACACAAAACCCTGATTGATTTTAAAAAAATGGCCAAAGACCGTTCTGTTACAGGAAATACAGTTGTTTTTAATAATTTGGTTACTACCAAAGCGGAGTATGAAAATTATTGGGAAGTACCTGCAAGTGAAAGTTGGCATGGACAATTCATGAAATAGCACCCTCATATGTTTAACACATTAAAAAACAACTTTAACCCATTGCTTTTGACGCTCATTTTTTTGAGTAGTCTCACTGCTTTAGCACAACAGTCTAAGGAAGAAGCAAGAGCACAATGGGTAGACAGTACGTATCAATCCCTTACGAATGCCCAGAAAATTGGGCAATTGTTTGTGGTGATGGTTCAAAGCAAAGCACCAGAGAAAGAATTGAAGGTATTTGAAGAGGAATTAAAAAGGCATCAGCCTGGAGGCGTGATATTTTCCTTGGGAACCCCGTATAAACAAGCCCAATTAACCAATCATTACCAGTCATTCAGCACTGTGCCACTTATGATCTCTATGGACGCAGAGTGGGGGGTAGCCATGCGATTAGATTCTGTGCCAAAGTATCCGTGGAATATGACTTTGGGGGCCATTCAGGACTTAAGCCTTCTTAGTACAATTGGTCGCCATATGGGCATGCAAGCCAAGCGCCTAGGGGTTCATATGAATTTTGCTCCAGTGGTAGATGTGAATATCAATCCAAACAATCCAATTATTGGCAACCGGTCTTTTGGATCGGATGTGCGAAGGGTATCGGCTAGGGCTTTGGCCCTTAGCCAAGGAATGAATGCAGCGGGTGTTTTTACTTGTGCCAAGCATTTTCCAGGCCATGGGGATACTTCTGTAGATTCTCATAAGGCCTTACCAGTATTGCCTTTTACTAGAGAAAGATTGGACAGTATAGAGTTGTATCCCTACAAAACACCTTTATTACAAGGCGTTCAAGGGGTCATGGTAGCGCATTTAGATGTGCCTGTACTCACTGGTGAACCCGGTTTGCCGGTCTCTTTATCTCATAAAGTAACCACTGGATTACTGCAAAAAGAACTAAATTTTAAAGGGCTTGTTTTTACAGATGCCCTAAATATGAAAGGGGCCTGATTTTTCTCCTGATGGAGATGTGTCTTTAAAAGCTTTACTGGCTGGAAATGACGTACTGGTGATTCCTAATGATTTGGGACTTTCCATTGCGCATTTGTCAGAAGCACTAAAAAAAGGAGTGCTAACAGAGGCTAGGTTGGCCTATTCGGTAAAAAAAATATTGGCTGCTAAGTATGATTTGGGCCTTAATCAATACAGTCCTGTCCAGCTCAATGGACTCACCAAAGACCTAAACCAACCCATTTATAAGCAGACCATTGATAAGGCATATGCCCAAGCGGCCACTTATGTNTATCAAACAGATACGGCACCTATTGTTTTAAAACCTTCAGATAAAGTGGCTTTTGTAGCCTTTGGAGAAGCTTCTCCTGCGGTTTTTAAGGAAGCCCTTCAGTCTTTTGGCGCTCAGGCGGTGGCTGTATCTGATTTAAAAAATGGGGTCCAATCTTTAAAAACATTTGATTATGTGGTGGTAGGCCACCATAGGTCTATGGAGACTGCTTATAAAGCCCATAGATTTTCTCCAGAGGAAGTCGCTCTTTTAAAAGACATTAACGCATTGTCCAATACCACTATTTTGGCTGTTTTTACAAAGCCTTATGCGGTATTAGATATTCCATTTATAAAAGAAATTCCCCTGCTGTTTTTTGGGTACCAAAATGCACCTCAAATCCAGCAATATGCCGCTCAAGTTCTTTATGGAAAAAAGGTGGCGCTTGGTGTATTGCCAGTTTCTTTAAAAGGAATTAAACATTAGATTATGAAAATTGCCATTGTATGTTACCCCACTTTTGGTGGGAGCGGTGTTGTTGCTACTGAATTGGGTATAGCCCTAGCCAATAGAGGGCACGAAATTCATTTTGTGACCTATAAGCAGCCGGTTAGGCTTGAATTATTAAATGCAAACATTCATTTTCATGAAGTACATGTGCCTGAATACGCGTTGTTTCATTACCAACCTTATGAATTGGCGCTGTCTAGTAAATTGGTAGACACTGTGAAAATGTATGGCATTGAAGTGCTTCATGTGCATTATGCTATTCCACACGCTTATGCGGGCTATATGGCCAAGCAAATGCTAGCCAAAGAGGGTATTTATATTCCAATGATTACCACCCTACACGGTACAGACATTACTCTAGTGGGTAAGCATCCTTTTTATAAGCCAGCGGTTACTTTCAGTATTAATGAATCTGATGTGGTCACGGCTGTGTCTGATAGTTTAAAAAAAGACACCCTAGAACTTTTTGACATTAAAAATGAGATTGAGGTTATTCCTAATTTTATTGATACTAAGAAGTATGCCCATGATTACACAGATTGTCAGCGTTCCTTAATGGCTCAAGACCACGAGCGAATTGTGACGCATATCTCTAATTTTAGAAAAGTAAAACGCATTGCAGATGTGGTGGCTATTTTTCATAAAATCCAAGAACGCATCCCAGCAAAACTTGTGATGGTAGGTGAGGGGCCAGAAAGAGAAAAAGCAGAAATTCAATGTGAGGCCCTTGGCATAACAGACAAAGTGTTGTTTTTGGGAAACAGTAATGAAATTGACCGTATTTTATGTTTTTCAGACCTCTTTTTATTGCCTTCTGAGTCGGAGAGTTTTGGTTTGGCAGCCCTGGAGGCAATGGTCAACGAAGTGCCTGTAATTTCCAGCAATACAGGGGGTATTCCAGAAGTGAATATTCATGGACAGACTGGTTTCTTGAGTCCTGTAGGTGCGGTAGGTGAAATGGCTGAGAATGCGCTGGCCATTCTTCAAGATCCAGAGGTCTTGGCACAGTTTAAAAAACGTGCTGTACAAGCAGCTCAGAAGTTCGACATTACCAATATTTTACCTTTATATGAAGCGGTCTATGAAAAGGCCTTTGCTTCTAGAAAGACCATGTCTCTTTAAATGGGCCTTAAAGACCCTCATTTTTTAGGGCTATAATTGTCCGTCTGCTCTTGTGCTAAAAGCTTCTTTTACTTTGTAAATAACGCCCTTTGCTGTTGTGTAAATGCGCCAATCAACTGCTAAAAGTTCTTTGTGAGGAACACATAAAACAATGGCTTGGTAGCCCATTTTTTTTGGTGCTTTAATTAGTGAAACGCCATAACTGTTTAAAGCAGCTTCTTTGTCTGCTACGGGGTCATAGACGCTTATTTTAGCTCCAAAGGAATTTAGCGCGTTGTAAACACTCATGACGCCTGTATTTCTGACATCTGGACAATTCTCTTTAAAGGAAAAACCCACCAATAACACTTCTGTGCCGGGCATCCCTATTTTTATTAAGGCCAGCATCTGAAGGACCTGATTGGCTACAAAGGCGCCCATTTCATTATTGAGTTTTCTACCAGCTAAAATTACTTTGGGATCATGTCCCACGAGTTTTGCTTTAGCGGCCAAATAATAGGGGTCTACACCAATACAATGGCCTCCTACTAAACCTGGACTAAAAGGCATAAAGTTCCATTTGGTGGCTGCTGCTTTGAGAACCTCATGGGTGTTTAAGCCCATTTTACTAAAAACTATGGCCAATTCATTTACAAAGGCAATATTGAGGTCTCTTTGTGCATTCTCTATTACTTTAGCAGCTTCTGCAACGGAAATGCTGGGTGCTTTGTAAGTGCCAGCTTCAATTACAGTGGCGTAAACCTGATCTATGATAGCTGCAGACGCTGGGCTACAGCCTGAGGTAATTTTAAGGATGTCTTTGAGTTTTCTATTTTTATCGCCTGGATTTATTCGCTCGGGTGAATAACCTAAATAAAAATCTTCTTTCCCTTTTAAACCACTGCATTGCTCTAATATGGGTTGGCAAATACCTTCAGTGGCTCCGGGGTACACTGTAGATTCATACACCACATAGTCTCCTTTTTTAAGATAGGACCCTAGACCTGCTGAAGCTTTTTCTAATAAGCTAAAATCTGGTTCGTTGTCTTTAGTGACTGGCGTAGGCACACAAACAATATAAAAATTTACAGGGGCCAAATATTTTGGATCTGAGGAGCAGTACAATCCGTTCTTCTCGCTGTCAATTGTTTTTACGACAGCTTTTAGGCTTTCTTTAGATACCTCAAAAGTGGGATCTGAAAACGCCCTGATTTGTGCTACCCTTTGCATATTTAGGTCAAAACCTACCACAGAAAATTTTTCTGCCAGTAGTGTTGCTAAGGGGAGGCCAACATAACCTAGACCTACAACACCAATTTTAAATTTAGGTTCAGACATAGGAATTTAGCGTTATTTTTTTCCGATCTGATAGTATTCAAAGCCTCTCTTTTGCATTTCAATGTCAGAATATTGGTTTCTACCATCAAAGACAATAGGGTCTTGTAAGGCTGTTTTTATAGCGTCAAAATCAGGTGCTCTAAAGGTTTTCCACTCAGTGAGTAAGATCATGGCATGGGCATTTTCTAGTGCTTCATACTTATTTGTGGTGTACCTGACGTTTGGGGTATCTTTTAAATAATAGTGTTGGGCTTCTTCCATTGCTTTTGGATCAAAAGCTTGAATTTTAGCTCCTCTTTTAACGAGATCTTTAATAATATAAATGGCCGGAGCCTCACGCATGTCATCTGTTTCTGGTTTAAAAGCCAAGCCCCAAACAGCAAAGGTTTTCCCGCTGAGATCTGCGCCAAAACGGGCCACTACTTTTTTAGCGATCACCATTTTTTGACTTTCATTAACAGCTTCTACGGCACCAATTAATCTTGCGTCATAGCCGTTTTCTAAAGCTGTTTTTCTAAGTGCCTTTACATCCTTAGGGAAACAAGAACCGCCATAACCACTTCCTGGATAAATAAAACTATACCCAATTCTGCTGTCAGAGCCAATTCCTATCCTCACTTTATTTACGTCTGCACCTACCAATTCACAAATATTAGCGACCTCATTCATGAAAGATATTTTAGTGGCTAACATGGCATTNGCCACATACTTAGTCATTTCTGCGGAACGTACATCCATAGTAATGAGTCTGTCCATACTACTTCTGAAAAAAGGCATATACAACTTACGCATTACTTCACAAGCCTCCGGGTCTTCTGCACCAATTACCACGCGATCTGGTTTCATGAAATCTGCAATGGCGTCGCCTTCTTTTAAAAACTCAGGATTAGATACTACAGAAAAACTGATATTTTCTCCCCTAAGGTCTAGTGCCTCTTGAATGGCATTCCTCACTTTGTCTGCTGTTCCAACAGGTACGGTAGATTTGTCTACTATGATNAGTGGTTTTGTCATGTGCGTACCAATGCTCTTGGCTACTTGTAGAACATACTGTAAATCTGCTGCACCGTCTTCTCCCATGGGAGTTCCTACAGCTATAAATGCCACATCTGTAGTGGGTAATTGTGCGGCTATATCGGTAGAAAAATGTAAACTATTGTTCTCTACATTTCGCTTCACCATGGCTTCTAAACCTGGCTCATAAATAGGAATAACCCCATTCTTTAAGTGATCAATTTTTTGTTGGTCTATGTCTATACAATGTACTTTGTTNCCCATTTCTGCAAAACAAGTTCCACTNACTAATCCAACGTATCCGGTTCCTATAACTGTTAAGTTCATTTTNTATTTGGGTGTTATTGGGGCAAATGTAACACTTTGAAAAAGTACTGCCCTTATGCTATTTTATAATATTCTTTATACCAATTTATAAACTGTCTAATACCCTCTTTTACAGGGGTATTTGGATGGTAATGATAATCTTTTTCTAAACCACTGACGTCTGCCCATGTTTTGGCTACATCTCCAGCTTGCATGGGCTGGAGGTTTTTTATGGCCTTTTTGCCCAAAGCTTCTTCTATGGCTTCAATAAATTCTGTGAGTGCCACTGGACTGCTATTGCCAATGTTGTACAATTTATAGAAGGCATTTGTATTTGCTCTATCGCTAGTGTCTTCGTTTATGATGTTAGTCACTCCCTTACAAATATCATCTATATAAGTAAAGTCCCTTGACATATTTCCATGGTTAAACACCTCTATAGCACGATCTTCAAGGATAGCTTTGGTAAACAAAAACAAGGCCATATCTGGTCTTCCCCATGGACCGTATACTGTAAAAAAGCGAAGGCCTGTAGTACAAAATCCATACAAATGGCTGTAGGTATGGGCCATGAGTTCATTGCTTTTTTTTGAGGCGGCGTAAAGGCTAATAGGTCTGTCTACTTTCTGATCGGTCCTAAAAGGAATGTCTTCATTTAGACCATATACGGAGGAGGAACTGGCATAAACCAAATGTTTAACGCTGTGGTGTCTGCACGCTTCTAGGATATTTAAATANCCTACAATATTGCTGTCTATATAGGTTTCAGGGTTTTCAATGCTGTATCTCACACCGGCTTGTGCAGCTAAATTGCAAACCACATCAAAAGAGTGCTTGGCAAANAAACTCGGAAGATTTTCTCGGTCTTCAATGTTCAGTTTTATAAAACTAAATTTTTGATTTTTATNGGTCTNTATNGTTTCGTTGTATGGCAATTCTGATGCATTTGGAATGCCCAATGCTTCTAGCCTTGCGTATTTTAAACCCAGCTCATAGTAGTCATTGATATTGTCCAATCC
>JGI26086J50260_1001033_pt1 | contig 16862 bp, 15 predicted proteins | sample SaaInl3SG_22_DNA_FD_50260 | JGI IMG/M metagenome (IMG submission 50260)
CGCAACGTGAAGAGCGGTAGCGCAGACGATGCGGCGTTCATTTTGGGCAATGCCGAGACGGTGGTGATTGTGCCGGGTTATGGCTTGGCGGTGGCCCGCGCACAGCATGCGGTGAAGGAATTCGCTCACAAGCTCAGCGAGATGGGCGTCACGGTGAAGTACGCGATTCACCCCGTTGCTGGGCGTATGCCTGGCCACATGAACGTGTTGCTCGCAGAGGCAGAAGTGCCCTACGACCAGGTGTTTGAGATGGAGGACATCAACAGCGAGTTTGGTCAGGTCGACGTGGCCATTATTTTGGGCGCCAACGATGTGGTGAACCCTGCGGCGCACACCAAAGGCAGCCCCATTTATGGCATGCCGATTTTGGAGGCCTACAAGGCTAAAACCGTGATTGTCAACAAGCGCTCTATGGGCGCGGGTTACGCCGGTTTGGACAACGAATTGTTCTACATGGACAAAACGATGATGGTGTTCGGTGATGCCAAAAAGGTCATCGAAGACATGACCAAGGCCCTCGATTAAGCCGCGCCTTGGTTGCCCTTTGTGGTCCGCTGGACCAAGGGTTTCCCGCGATGTGCAAGGCCTACTTACCTTTGGTAAAGTAGTGTCAGATTGACGTCAGCTTTTGCCGTGGGGGCATGACTGCGTCGACCGTAACGCGATAAAGAACAAAACAAAAGAGGAGATTCACATGACGCAAGACAACACCGAGCGCCGATGGCTAGGCGCTTACCCGGAGGGCGTGCCTGCTGACGTTGATGTCAGCGCTTACGGGTCACTTGTGGATTTGCTAGAGAACAATTTTGCTAGGTATAGCGACCGTGCGTGCGTTAGCTTTATGGGTAAAGAGCTCACCTATGGGGAGATAAATAAGGCCTCCCTGGCAATGGCCGCTTACTTTCAGAGCCTGGGCTTGGTAAAGGGTGACCGCGTCGCCGTGATGATGCCCAACGTGCCGCAGTACCCCGTGGTGGTGGCTGCCTTGATGCGTACCGGCTTGGTCGTGGTTAACGTGAACCCCTTGTACACAGCGCGGGAGCTGTCGTTCCAGCTAAAAGACTCCGGTGCCAAGGCCATCGTGATCGTCGAGAATTTTGCAGCAACGCTGGAAGCGTGTATTGCAGATACCGGTGTAAAGCACGTGGTGTTGGCCGCTATGGGTGACATGCTGGGCATGCTCAAAGGCGGCTTGGTCAACTACGTGGTGCGTAACGTCAAGAAAATGGTGCCAGAGTTTGACTTGCCTCATGCGGTGCGCTTCAACGACGCGCGTGCGCGCGGCGCAAGCTTAAGCGTGCGCGCTGAGAGCATCTCTGCTGATGATGTCGCGGTGCTGCAGTACACCGGCGGAACCACGGGCGTATCCAAGGGGGCGGTCTTGTTGCACCGCAACTTAGTGGCCAACGTGTTGCAGTCAGATATTTGGAATGCGCCTGCGATGAAGGGCATGCCCGCTAACGAGCAACTGTGTGCTATTTGCGCATTGCCGCTGTATCACATCTTCGCATTTACGGTGAACATGATGTTGACCATGCACATGGGGGGTAAGACGGTGTTGATTCCCAACCCACGCGACCTACCTGCTGTGCTCAAGGAATTGAAAAATCACCGTTTCCACCTGTTCCCAGCGGTCAGCACGTTGTTTAACGGATTGGCTAATCACCCCGATTTCAATACCGTCGATTGGAGCCACCTGCGGGTCTCCTTGGGTGGTGGTACTGCGGTGCAAAGCGGCGTTGCCAAATTGTGGTTAGAGAAGACGGGCTGTCCCATCTGCGAAGGCTACGGTTTGTCAGAGACTTCGCCGTCTGCGTGCTGTAACCCAACGACCAACAAGGTGTTTTCTGGGCACATCGGCGTGCCGATTCCGGGCACCTACATGAAGTGCTTAGACGACGACGGCAATGAGGTACCCCTGGGTCAGCCGGGTGAAATTGCCATTAAGGGCCCGCAGGTGATGGCGGGTTACTGGCAGCGCCCCGATGAGACGGCCAAGGTGATGACGGCGGACGGCTACTTCAAGTCGGGTGACATCGGTGTGCAAAGCGAGGACGGCTCCTTCAAGATCGTCGACCGCAAGAAAGACATGATTTTGGTGTCAGGCTTCAATGTGTATCCCAACGAAATTGAAGACGTGGTGTCACAACTGGATGGCGTGTTGGAGTGCGCGTGCGTGGGTGAGCCGGATGACAAGACGGGCGAGGCCGTGAAGCTGGTTGTGGTGAAGAAGGATGAGACGTTGACCGAGGAGAGCGTGCGCACGCATTGCCGGGCCAACCTCACCGCTTACAAGCAACCCAAGACCATCGAGTTCCGACTTGACCTGCCCAAGACACCTGTTGGTAAGGTCTTACGCCGCGAGTTGCGCGGCTAGCGCGTCAACCCAACCAGCCGCGCTTGCGGAAGTACAGCATGGGCCCGAGGGCGGACGCTGCCATCATGACGAGGGCCATGGGGTAGCCGTAAGTCCATTGGGTTTCGGGCATGAAGCGAAAGTTCATGCCGTACAAGCTGGCGATCAATGTGGGCGGCAAGAGGGCGACACTGGCGACAGAGAAGATCTTNATGATCTTGTTCTGGTTGATGTTGATGAAGCCGACCGTCGCATCCATCAAGAAGTTGATCTTGTCGAACAAGAAAGCGGTATGCGAATCGAGTGAGTCTAGGTCGCGCAAGATTTGGCGCGCTTCCTCGAATTGCTCGGCATTGAGCATGCGTGCACGCATCATGAAACTCACGGCGCGGCGAGTATCCATCACGTTGCGACGAATGCGCCCGGACATATCCTCATCTCGCGCAATGGCAGACAGCACTTTACCCGCTGTTTCGTCGGTCACGTCGCCAGACAACACGCTGCGGCTGACCGTGTCCAACTTGTCGTAGATTTCCTCAAGGGTGTCGGCCGAGTACTCTGCATCGGCGTCGAATAGCGCGAGCAATACATCTTTGGGGTCTGCAATTAAGCCGGGTAGTCGGCGTGCGCGCATGCGTAACAAACGGAACACCGGCACGTCTTCNTCGTGTATTGAAAAAAGAATACCGCCGCTGGCGTGCTCCGTGCGTTGGTTCAAGATAAACGCGACGCGAACCGAACGGGGGTGTTCGTCGTCATAAATCAAGAAGTCACTGCGAATGTGCATTTCGCCGTTGTCTTCCTCGTAAAACCGCGCAGACTCCTCAATGTCATCGTCCATCGCGTCATCAGGAATACTTAGCTGGTACATCTGCTTCACCCACTGCTTTTCTTCTGCGGTGGGCTCGTCGAGGTCAACCCAGATAGGTTTGAACCGTTTTAAGTCCTCGAGCGACTCGATTTCTTCTTGAAACAGGCGGCCATTGGCCAAGGTAAACACATTGAGCATGGGGTGCTCCCTCTAAGGTCTCGGGTGGCCGCTGACGGCGGGCGTCAGGCGGGCTGAAGGGTGTGTGCGCTTTCAGCCCGAACGTGCCCGGTGTGCCTAGCGCGTGGCGCTATATGCTAACTGAGCGAATTTGAGCTGAAAGCAAGCAACTAGGACTGGCTTCCATGGAGAATCTCCGTTATTTATCAGGCGTCTATTATTGCATTCACCGGCGACGGATTCAATTGGCGTATCGACAAATGTGTCGCCTTGCCAGAACATCGCCATCCGCATTGCGTTACATTCAGCGCTGCCCACCCATTCCTTGATTCCGTTTTCCTCCTTTTTAAAGTGCCCCTGCGCAGGCGTCTATGTCACATACCTCTTTAACGCCGACTCGTGAGCGCATGCTGCTGCTGACTTTGGCGGGCATTCAGTTCACGTACATCCTGGATTTCATGGTGATGATGCCTTTGGGGCCGCAGTTCACGACTATTTTTCAGATTTCTGATGCCCAGTTCGGCGCGCTGGTCTCGGCCTACACGTTTTCTGCCGGTGCCTCGGGGTTGGCAGCATCCGCGTATCTAGACCGATTTGACCGCAAGCGCTTAATACTGGTGCTGTATGTCTTGTTTGCCTTATCCACTATGGGGTGTGCGTTAGCCCAGTCTTATGGGCAGTTTTTTGTCGCACGGGTATTCGCTGGGCTTTTCGGCGGCGTGCTGTCGGCGCTCATTCAAACCATACTGGCGGATGTGATCCCGTTTGAGCGCCGTGGACGTGCTATGGGCGTGGTCATGTCGGCGTTTTCAGTCTCGACGGTGGCGGGCGTACCGTTGGGGTTGTACTTGGCGGCGGCATTCTCTTGGCATGCGCCGTTTTGGCTGGTCGTGGGTATGTGCGCGGTCTTTGGGGCCATGGCCTATTGGGCGATACCGCCCTTGCGGGCCCATTTGAATCAACCCGATCAACGTTCCGTCTGGGGCGAGATCGTCGCGACGGTTCAAGAGCGGAATCACCAGTGGTCGTTTGCGTTTACCACGGCCAGTATCGTGACTGGCTTCATGATCATCCCCTACATCACTATTTATTTGGAAGCGAATTTGCGCGTTCCCAATACCGACATACCGCTGTTGTATCTCGCCGGTGGCGCTGCAACCCTCATTAGCGCACGCTGGATAGGAGTGCTCACAGACCGCCTAGGTAAGCGCTTGGTCTATGAGCGCCTTGCGATGTTGGTGGGGATTCCGTTGTTTGTGCTCACGCTCATGCCGCCGTCCCCTTTGTGGGTGCTCACCATCGTGTACGTGGTGTTCTTTGTCATTGTGAGCGGCCGCATGATTCCGAGTATGGCCATGGTCACGTCGGCGGCAAACCCCAAGCGCAGAGGCACCTTCATGGCAATATCTGGCGCTGTTCAGTCTTTTGCGATGGGTCTAGCCGCTTTGGTGGGTGGGTTGCTGATCGGTCGATCGCCGGATGGCATGGTCACCGGCTACTGGCTGACGGCCTTGTTCGGCACCCTTGCCAGTTTCGCGTCTGTGTGGCTTGCGAGACAGATTAAGTTGCCTGAAAGCAGCGCGCCCCAACCCGTAAAACCCGCGGCCGACTAAGGGCGAACAGCCCCGCTTTTACGAGCGCTGCGCGCATGTTGCACTGCAAGATTGCAAAGTTTCTGGCCAAGGTGCATAGTGGAGTTGAGTTGGTCGAACTCGCTTTGGGCGGGACCGCTCATCCCGCCCTCTGACTTCTCACATTGAGCTGTGGAGGCTTCATCATGAATTTGACAATCAGCGGACATCATCTCGACGTAACCCCTGCCCTGCGGGCCTATGTCACCAGCAAACTAGACCGTATTACCCGTCACTTTGACCAAGTGGTCGATGTGAAGGTCTTGTTGACGGTGGACAAAATGAAAGAAAAAGATTTACGTCAACGAGCTGAGTGCAATATCCATGTAAAGGGTAAGGATCTATTTGGCGAAAGTGCCCATGCTGACCTGTATGCCGCGCTCGACGATCTGGCGGACAAAATGGACAGACAAGTCCTGCGCCATAAAGACAAAACCCAAGACCATCATCATCAAGCTGCGAAACGATTGATGTAGTCTGTTCACCACTTTTTTGGGTATTGGTCCAAAAAAGTGGTAAAAATGGCGCTCTGTAACAAGCCACCTAAGTTTAGGTGGCTTTTTCTTGATGGCGTAACGTAGATGGTGCACACTGGCAACCCGACGCGCTGCATCAGAGGAATTTCATGAATCGTTTGTCCGCCATATTGCCGCTAGAACAAGTTACGGTTGGTTTAGATGCCACCAGTAAGAAGCGCGCGTTTGAAGAAGTGGGTCTTCTGTTTGAAACCCATCATGATTTAAATCGGTCGCTGGTCACCGACAGCCTCTTTGCGCGTGAGCGCTTGGGCTCAACGGGTTTGGGGCACGGGGTAGCGATTCCCCACGGTCGCATCAAAGGACTGAAACAGCCCATGGCGGCGGTGTTCCAGTTGGCGGCCCCCATTGCCTTTGACGCACCCGATGAGCAAGCGGTGACCCTGCTTATTTGTTTGTTGGTGCCAGAAGCGGCGACTCAAAAGCACTTAGAAATCCTGAGCGAAATCGCCGAGATATTAAGCGACGCTGATCTGCGGGAGCGCATGAAGCGTGCGACATCCGCCGAGGCATTGCATCAATTGGTTGCCACCTGGCAGTCAGCCCACGTCNCCGCNTAGCNCCNTACCGATCAACCGATGCGCCCTATTGTTATCAGCGCAGATGTGTTGTTTGAAGACCATAGAGGGCGGCTCAAACTCCAGTGGCTGGCCGGTCGTGAGGCGGCAGAGCGGCGTTTCGACGAGGTAGCGGTTCGCTCAGCCCGGTCCGGTGCGGACCTCGTTGGTTACCTCAACTACATCCACCCCTACCGTGTGCAGATCTTGGGCGACCGAGAAATCCAGTATCTCTTGCGCGGCGAAGCGGTTGATTGTGCGCGGCGCATTGCGCGCATTGTGACTTTAGAACCCCCCGCGCTGTTTTTAGCTGACGGTCAGGTCGCGCCACCCGAGCTCACCTCTATGTGTGAGCGGGCGCACATCCCGCTCTTCACCACTACCGAGTCATCGGCCTTTGTTGTGGATGTCTTGCGCGCTTATTTGTCCAAGCACTTCGCTGAACGTTCGACCATGCACGGCGTGTTCATGGATATTTTGGGTATGGGCGTGATGATCACAGGTGAATCGGGGCTGGGAAAGAGCGAGTTGGGCTTGGAGCTGATCTCCCGGGGACACGGCTTGGTCGCAGACGACGCGGTTGACTTGTTTCGCATTAACCAGGCGACGATCGAAGGGCGGTGTCCTGAGCTGCTGCGCAACCTGCTGGAGGTCAGAGGCATTGGTTTGCTGGACATCAAGGCTATTTTTGGCGAGACAGCGGTCCGCCGGCATCTGCGCCTAAAGCTGATTGTGCATTTGGTGCGTCAAGAGACCATGGAGCGCAAATACGAGCGTATGCCCCACCAGACGTTGACGCAGGATGTCTTGGGCGTCCCGATCCGTAAGGCCGTGATACAGGTGGTAGCGGGGCGCAACATCGCCGTGCTGGTGGAAGCGGCGGTGCGCAACACCATTCTTCAGCTGCGCGGGATAGACACCTACGCTGATTTTCTCGTGCGGCAACGCGTCGCCATGGAGCGCGGCGGGGACTAGTTGGGGGTGTCTGAGGCGCCACGCGCGCCGTTGCTCGCGGCGCGATGGGCGCAGTTAGGCCGGGTGCAGTGCGCATAGAGAGATAAAGCGTGCTCCTCTAAAACAAAGCCGCGTGCGTGCGCAATATCCTTCTGGCGCCGTTCGATCTCGCTGTCTACAAACTCCTCGACGCGGCCACAATCCAAGCAAACCAAATGGTCGTGGTGCTGACCTTGGTCTAGCTCGTAGACCGCCTTGCCCGATTCAAAATTGCTGCGCAGCAGCAAGCCCGCCTGTTCGAACTGTAATAAAACCCGATAAACCGTCGCCAAGCCAATGTCTGAATTCTCGTCCAGCAAAAGCCGATAGATATCCTCGGCNCTTAGGTGCCGTTGGTTCGCGTTTTGGAAGACCTCCAGAATCTTCAGGCGTGGTCCAGTGGCTTTTAAGCCTGTGTTTTTGAGCTCGTCTAGGGTGTTCATGGGTCGTGCCAACAAAAATGCCGATTTTGGGGAAGAAAGGGGCTGTCTCGCGCGAGCGTATCCCCCTGAACTACAATCATTCCATCATAGTCGCCCTGTTTTTAACTGGGAAGGACCGGGGTTTCAAAAGNCGATTCCAGACGGGTCGTGCCGATTTTCACGTTTCGATATTCAGATGCCAAAAATTCAATTGTTCACCCATCGCTTGACGTGTGTCGCGATCGCCGCGTTGCTAAGCGGCTGCGCCGGCCTGACCTCGACGGATTACAGCGCATCGNTGGGCATTTACCGCCCAGATGTTTTGCAAGGCAATGTGGTGACCGCTGAACAAGTGGCCGTGCTCAAGCCGGGTCTAACCCGCTCGCAGGTCACCAGGATCTTGGGTACGCCGCTGTTAAAGAGCGCCTTTCGCGATAACCGATGGGATTATGTGTTTACCCGCACCAGCACGGATGCGCCGTCACAGCAACGTGGCTTGGTGCTGTGGTTTGACGGTGACTTGCTGACACGTTTCGAGGGTGACGACATGCCGACTGAGCGTAAGTTCGTCGATTCACTGGTCAAGCCGCTGGAAGACACCGAGCCCCCCAAGCTCACGGCAACGCCTGAGGAGTTGGCCGCCTTCAAAGCCGAACAACCCAGCGCCGCTGAGGCGGTTGCGCCCGCCGCGCCAGTGGGCAAAACATATCCCCCGTTAAATCCAGAAGGTCAGTAATGAGTGATCAAAAAACAATTGGCGTCGTAATTGCGGGCGCCAGCGGGCGCATGGGACGCATGTTGATCGAAGCGGTGATGGCTGATCCGGGTATGCATCTGGCCGGCGCCTTAGACATTGCGTCTAGTCCGTCGGTTGGGCAGGATGCCGCTGCCTTCGCAGGTCACGACAGCGGGGTGGTGATTACGGCCAGCGTTGATGAGGCGTTGGGCGGGGCAGAGGTACTCATTGATTTCACACGTCCCGAGGGCACGATGGCGCATGTGGCGACAGCCCGCGCTTTGGGTGTCGCTGTGGTGATTGGGACGACAGGCTTTACCGACGAACAAAAGGCGGTGTTGCAAGTGGCGAGTCAAACCATTCCCATGGTCATGGCACCCAATATGAGTGTCGGGGTCAACGTGACGCTTAAGTTGCTAGAGATGGCGGCGAAAGCCATGCCGACGGGGTACGACATCGAGGTGATCGAAGCCCACCACCGGCACAAAGTGGACGCACCCTCTGGTACCGCCCTAAAAATGGGTGAGGTGATTGCGCAAGCCACGGGCCGCAACCTGAAAGACTGTGCCGTCTACGCTCGGGAGGGCGTGACCGGCGAGCGTGACCCATCTAGCATCGGTTTTGCCACCATCCGCGGCGGCGATATTGTGGGTGATCACACTGTTTTATTCGCCGGTACTGGCGAACGCATTGAGATCACGCACAAGTCTTCGAGCCGTGCGACATACGCGCAGGGCAGTTTGCGCGCCGCCCATTTTCTGTCAGGCAAGGACAACGGTTTATTCGACATGTTCGATGTGCTGAATCTAAACCAGGCCTGATTTGTTTGGCCGCCATGTGGCGGCAACGACCAACGACTACACACCATGCAAGAGAAGTTTGAGCCCCAAGTTATCGAACAAGCGATTCGAGCCAAGTGGGCGGACGCGGATGTTTACCGCGTCACCGAGGATCAAAACAAGCCCAAGTTTTATGCCTGCTCCATGCTGCCTTACCCGAGTGGCAAGCTGCATATGGGGCACGTACGCAACTACACCATCAATGACATGTTGGCCCGCCATCTGCGTATGAAGGGCTACAACGTGCTGATGCCTATGGGATGGGACGCCTTCGGTTTGCCGGCTGAGAATGCCGCGCTCAAAAACCGTGTGCCACCTGCGCAATGGACGCACGACAACATCGCCTACATGAAGCGGCAGATGCAGGCGATGGGCTTAGCCATTGACTGGTCACGCGAGGTGGCCACGTGTGATCCGAGCTATTACAAATGGAACCAGTGGTTGTTCTTGAAGATGCTGGAAAAGGGCATTGCCTATCGCAAGACCCAGGTGGTTAACTGGGACCCGGTTGACCAAACGGTGTTGGCGAATGAGCAGGTCATTGATGGCAAGGGTTGGCGTACCGGTGCGACCGTAGAAAAACGTGAAATTCCAGGCTACTACTTGGCCATTACCGAGTATGCGCCGGAGTTGCTATCGCACGTGCAGGGCGGCTTGCCGGGCTGGCCAGAGCGCGTGCGCTTGATGCAAGAAAATTGGATCGGTAAGAGCGAAGGCGTTCGTTTTGCCTTTACCCACACCATCGCCGATGGCAGTGGTCGCTTGGTCGACGACGGCAAGATGTATGTGTTCACGACACGCCCAGACACCATCATGGGTGTGACGTTCTGCGCCGTTGCGCCAGAGCACCCGCTGGCCACGCACGCGGCGCTGAGTAATGTTGCATTGCGAGACTTCATTGTTGACTGCCAGCAGGGTGGCACGACAGAGGCTGAGCTGGCGTTGAGAGAAAAAGTGGGTATGGCGACAGGACTGTTTGTCACGCACCCCATCACGGGCGAGTCGATTGCAGTGTGGGTCGGCAACTATGTACTGATGAGCTACGGCGACGGTGCGGTGATGGGCGTCCCTGCGCATGATGAACGTGACTTCGCATTTGCCCTGAAGTACGACCTTGCCATCAAGCAAGTTGTTGAGGTACCCGGTGCCGCCGCGTATGACCCGACCGCGTGGCGGGACGACTATGCGGAAAAGGGCACGGGTATCGCGGTTCACTCCGGTATCTACGACGGTTTGGACTTCAAAGCGTGCGTTGATGCCGTGGCAAAAGAACTGTCAGCCAAGCAGCTGGGGGAGAAGAAGACCACTTGGCGCCTGCGCGACTGGGGCATTAGCCGCCAGCGCTATTGGGGTACGCCCATCCCGATCATTCACTGCGATGACTGTGGCGCGGTGCCGGTGCCAGAAGCGGACCTGCCTGTGGTCTTGCCGCAAGACTTGGTGCCAGACGGGAGCGGAAATCCCTTGAACAAATCGGCGGCCTTCTTGCATGTTGCTTGTCCAGCGTGTGGCAAGCCAGGCAAGCGCGAGACCGATACCATGGACACCTTCGTGGACTCGTCTTGGTATTTCATGCGCTATTGCGACCCGACCAAATCGGATGGCATGGTGGGCGCGGGCGCAGCCTACTGGATGAGCGCGACCAACGTGGCTGGCAAACCCAACAGCCCCGGTATGGACCAATACATCGGTGGCATCGAGCATGCTATTTTGCATTTGCTGTATGCACGCTTTTGGACCAAGGTGATGCGCGACTTGGGGCTGGTGGCAGTAGATGAGCCGTTTGCCAAACTCCTGACCCAAGGCATGGTGCTCAACCACATTTACTCGCGCCGCTCAGCGCAAGGGGGCAAAGAGTACTTCTGGCCACAAGATGTAGAGCATGTGACCGACGACACCGGCAAGGTGGTGGGCGCCAAACTCAAGAACGCGGTGGGCGAGTTGCCAGTCGGTACGCCGATTGATTACGAGGGTGTGGGCACCATGTCCAAATCCAAGAACAACGGCGTCGACCCGCAATCACTCATTGATACCTTCGGTGCCGATACCGCCCGTTTGTACACCATGTTTACGGCGCCCCCTGAGGCCACGTTGGAGTGGAATGACTCGGCGGTAGAGGGCAGCTTCCGCTTTCTACGCCGCGTTTGGAATTTCGCGATTAAGAACGAGTCGCGCCTTCGTGTGGGTATCGCGGACCTAGCAGGTGCGCCGGTTGGACCCTATAGCGATGCAGCCAAGGCCTTGCGCTTGGACATACACACGGTGCTGCGCCAAGCGAATTTCGATTACGAGCGCATGCAGTACAACACCGTCGTGTCAGCTGTGATGAAGATGCTCAACACCCTAGAGGCAGCGCCGGTGGACGAGACGGCGGACCAGCATGCCTTGGCGGAGTGCTTCTCCATCATGTTGCGCGTGTTGTATCCAGCCTGCCCCCACATCAGCTGTGCCTTGTGGGATGAGTTGGGCTACAGCGCCGATGGTGCCGTTACCGCGTTGTTGGACGCCCCTTGGCCGGAGGTGGACGAGGCCGCTTTGGTGCAAGATGAAATCGAGTTGGTGTTGCAGGTGAATGGCAAATTACGCGGCGCGGTGCGGGTGCCTGCGGAGGCGAGCAAGGCGGCGATTGAGGCGGCTGCCTTGGCCTGCGATGCCTTTGTTCGTCAAGCCAATGGCGCGACGCCAAAAAAAGTGATTGTGGTTCCTGGCCGACTGGTCAATATTGTGATTTAACGTTATGAAAACCTACCCTACCGTTCTTTCCTTTTGTGCGGCTGACGTGACAAGCCGCTTGGGCGCCCTGCCGAGGTGGTTGCAACGTGCGCTGCTGTTGGTCGTTGCTGGGTCGACCGTCTGGTTGACGGGGTGTGGGTTTCACTTGCGAGGCGAGGTGCCTAAACTGCCTTTTAAAGAGGTGGCTTTTAGTGGTCCACGCGGCGCGGTGACCACGGCTGTGATGGAGGCGATTGAGGCGCAAGGTGTGAGGCGTGCGCAAGTAGAAGCGCCAATCAACAGCACAGGCACCAATGCGGAGGGAGATGCACCCGCAGAGACGGACTTGCGTATCGCGGTGAGCGTCGATCAGCGTGAGCGACAAGTGGTGGCCTCTACGATTGCAGGTCAAGTACGAGAGCTGGACCTGCGCGTGCGNTATGCATGGCAGGCCTTTGATGGCAAGGGGCAACCACTCACACCGCCCATTNATATGGTCTTGTCGCAAGAGATGAGTTATCAAGAGTCGGCTGTGNTNACAAAAGAATTCGAGCAGGAATCGATATACCGCAGCTTGCAGGCGCGCATGGTTGGCCAAATCATGCGTCGGCTGGCGGTGNTGCCCACGCGCCCTGCAGGGGCTACCAGCGNNTCACCGCCCCGCTGATAGGGGTCNCAGNCCGTATGTATATCAGCCCGCCATCTTTAGAGGCNCACCTAAGCAAGGGCTTGCGCGGGCTCTACGCCGTCATGGGGGATGAACCCTTGTTGGTGCAAGAGGCGGGTGATGCCATCCGGCGTGCGGCGCGCCACCACGGTTTTACCGAGCGGGTGGTGCATACCGTGACGGGGGCCCATTTTGACTGGAGTGGCGTGCTGGCGAGTGGCGCNGAGATGAGCTTGTTTGCAGACAAGCAGCTGATTGATATTCGCTTACCAACCGGTAAGCCCGGTAAAGAGGGTTCGACGGCGTTGCAGGCCCTCGCCGAGATGGCGCAAAACAGCGACGAGACCCTGACCATGCTGACGCTGCCGCGCCTAGATGCGGCCACCATGAAGAGCGCCTGGGTGGGCGCTTTGGATCAATGTGGCGTGATGATAAAAGTGGATACCGTTGAGCGCGCCGCACTGCCGGCGTGGATCGCCCAACGCCTAGCCGCTCAAGACCAACGCGTTCAGGGGGGCGATGCGGGTCAACGCAGCCTCGCGTTTTTTGCCGACCGGGTTGAGGGGAACCTGTTAGCCGCGCACCAAGAGGTGCAAAAGCTCGGGCTACTGTATCCGGCAGGTGAGTTGAGTTGGGAGCAAATCGAGTCGGCGGTGATGAACGTTGCCCGCTATGACCCGTTTAAATTGACAGAGGCGGTGCTGAGTGGCAAGTTGCAGCGCGTGCAGCGCATGCTCGACGGCTTAAAAGCCGAAGGGGTGTCGCCTGTTGTCGTGCATTGGGCGTTGAGCGAGGAGGTACGGGGTTTGTTTAAAGTCAAGCAGAGTACCGATGCGGGTAAGCCCCTGCCAATGGCGTTGCGCGAAAACCGCATTTGGGGCCCACGCGAGCGACTGGCGGAGCGCGTTTTACCCAATTTAGCAATCAAACAACTGGCCCAATGGTTGCAGTTGGCGCATGCAGTGGATGGCGTGGTCAAGGGTCTGCGATCCCCGGATTTGCCACAGAATCCTTGGGGAGCCCTTCAATCCCTCGCAACCACCGTCTGTCGGGCCTGTATGCGGGGGACGTAAATAGCCCCCTATTCTTTCGAAAACAAGGTGGCTAATGCGACAATATTGTCATGAACTCGACGACTCCCGCATCTGACGTAGCCGCGCTAATGACCGAGATGGGGCGCGCTGCCCGCATCGCGAGCGCCCACATGGCTAAGGCAAGCGCCGCGAAGAAAAACAAGGCGCTCAAGGTGTTGGCGGCACTGTTGCGTAGCCACGTGGATGCGCTCAAGCCGGCCAACGAATTGGACTTGGCGCGTGCACGCCATGCCGGTATGGCCGCGCCCTTGGTTGACCGTCTGCGTCTGGATCAAAAAACCTTGGAGACGTGTGCGCAAGGCTGCGAGCAGCTTGCCGCCATGGGCGATGTCATCGGTGAGATATCCGGCATGATTCAGCAACCCAGTGGCATCCGTGTGGGACAAATGCGGGTGCCCATTGGCGTCTTTGGCATGGTCTTTGAAAGTCGACCGAACGTCACCATTGAAGCGGCGTCTCTTGCGATTAAAAGTGGTAATGCGTGCATCTTACGAGGGGGCTCAGAAGCCATCGAAAGCAACCGTGCACTTGCCGCGCTGGTCCAGCAGGCCTTGACGGCTGCGGACCTCCCTCCCGACGCCGTGCAATTGGTGGCAACCACCGACCGTGCCGCCGTGGGCGCGTTGATCACGATGCCTGCGTTCGTCGACGTGGTCATTCCGCGGGGTGGCAAGGGTTTGATTGAACGTATCAGTAGCGAGGCCAAGGTGCCCGTCATCAAGCACCTTGACGGCAACTGCCACACCTTTGTTGATGACAGTGCCGATATGGCGATGGCTGTTCGCTTGGCTGATAACGCGAAGACGCAAAAGTACAGCCCCTGTAACGCGACGGAAAGCCTGTTGGTTACGGTCGCTGCGGCGCCTGACTTCTTGCCAGCGATTGCTGCGATCTATGCTGAAAAAGGAGTGGAAATGCGCTGCTGTGCGCAGGCGCTCAAATGGGTGTCTGGCGCGGCCGGTGCGGTGGTGACAGCGGCGGTTGACGAAGACTGGTACGCCGAATANTTGGCGCCCATTATCAGCATTAAAGTAGTNGCTGACGTGGACGCTGCGATTGCACATATCAACACCTACTCCAGCCACCATACCGATGCCATNGTCACCAGCAACCACGTGCACGCACAGCGGTTTTTACGCGAGGTGGACTCGGCCAGCGTGATGGTCAACACCAGCACCCGGTTTGCAGATGGCTTTGAGTATGGGTTGGGCGCTGAAATTGGTATTTCTACTGACAAATTCCACGCGCGGGGCCCCGTGGGCGTGCTGGGCCTCACATCGCTCAAGTACGTGGTGCTTGGGCAAGGCGAAATTCGTGCGTGATGCCTGCTGCCCAACTTGTAAACAGGCGTTCTGCCCCCAACTGAACCCTAACGTGGCGCGTGAAAGCGCCGATATCCTTCCGATTTAAAGGAGACCTATGGTCCCGCATCTAGTCACCGCCCTGACGGGCCCTATTAACGAGCTGGAACAGCGAATCCTGGAGTCCATGCCTGCGATTGAACGCTGGTTTCGTTTGGAGTGGATGGAGCACACGCCGCCAATCTACACCTCTGTGGACTTGCGTAACGCAGGCTTCAAACTGGCGCCCGTTGATACCAACCTCTACCCAGGTGGCTGGAACAACCTGACCACCGAGATGTTGCCCTTGGCGGTGCAAGCGGCGATGGCGGCAATTGAAAAGATTTGCCCAGAGGCTAAAAACCTGCTGCTTATTCCCGAGAACCACACCCGCAACACGTTTTATTTGAGCAATGTGGTGCAGTTGCAGCGCATCTTTACGCAAGCCGGTCTTAACGTACGCCTGGGCACCCTGAATCCGGAGATTACCGAGCCAACCGAGGTCGCGTTGCCTGATGGCGACTCGGTGTTACTCGAGCCTTTGTTGCGCACCAAAAATCGCCTGGGTTTGAAAAATTTCGACCCTTGCACGATCTTGGTCAACAACGACCTGAGCGCCGGGACACCGGAGGTGCTGAAGCATTTGAACGAACAGTTTTTACTGCCACCCTTGCATGCCGGCTGGTCTATCCGTCGCAAATCGACACACTTCGAAGCCTACGAGGAGGTTGCGAAGCGCTTCGCGAAAATGTTGGGCATGGATCCGTGGCTTATTAACCCCCTGTTTGAGCGCTGTGGAGACGTGAACTTTGCAGACGGTACGGGCATGGACTGCTTGCGCACGCACACCGAGTCTTTGCTCAACCGCATCAAGCGTAAGTACAAGGATTACGGCATTAACGAAAAGCCCTTTGTGGTGGTTAAGGCGGATAACGGCACCTACGGCATGGGCATCATGACTGTGCGCGATGTCGCTGATTTGGATGCGCTCAACCGCAAGGCCCGTAACAAAATGAACGTCATCAAGGACGGTCAAACCGTGAACGATGTCATTATTCAAGAGGGTGTCTTAACCCACGAGCACATCAATGCGACGGTCGCAGAGCCGGTGGTGTACATGCTGGACCGTTATGTTGTCGGTGGCTTTTACCGAGTGCATGCCGACAGAGGAGTGGATGAAAACCTGAACGCCCCCGGAGCGAGTTTTGTCCCCTTGGCGTTCGAGCAAGGTGCGCAGTTGCCGCAACCAGGGGCTAAGCCCGGCGCNAGTCCACCCAATCGCTTTTATATGTACGGGGTGATCGCCCGCCTGGCGATGCTGGCAGCCAGTTATGAGCTGGAGGCCACCGANCCGAACGCGGAACACTACGAGTAAGATCGCGGTATTCGGCGGCAAGTTGTTGCGGCGCAACAATTTGCCGGCTGGGTAGGTTGGCTCACTAGGCATTGTCCCGACACGGGCGCAAAATGCGAGCCCACTGAGCCAACTCGCACCCGCATGTTGTCCCACGCGGCCCCTGTTGCAAAGCCGTCTAATGAGTCGTCCTTAACGGCCCTGACTATTGGTGCGCTTGGCATCGTCTATGGCGATATCGGTACCAGCGTGTTGTACGCGCTGAAGGAAGTGTTTGCTACCGGCTTGATTGCATTCACACCACAAGACATTTTGGGTATTTTGTCGTTGTTTGTTTGTTTGTTTGGACGCTGACGGTCATCGTCTCGTTCAAATATGTGGCCTTGGTTTTGCGTGCAGACAATCACGGCGAGGGCGGTTGGTTTCCGTTGGCGATTGGCGGCAGCGTATTCGTGCTCATGATGACGTGGCGCGTGGCCGCGACTTGTTGATGGCGAAGCAAATCGAAGAAGGGGTTGCGCTCCCTGCCTTCTTAGACGTGGTGCTCATCAACCCGCCGGTGCGGGTAGAGGGCACCGCCGTGTTCCTGACGCCTCAGGTTGGTACGGTTCCAACTGCGCTGCTACACAATCTGAAG
>JGI26086J50260_1001043_pt1 | contig 16794 bp, 16 predicted proteins | sample SaaInl3SG_22_DNA_FD_50260 | JGI IMG/M metagenome (IMG submission 50260)
CGTACACTCTCCTGTCCTAGACAAAACACAACAGGAGACGTTTGCCATGATTCCACCTCGGTTCGAATATCACGCGCCTACTTCCGTCGGCGAGGCCATCCAACTACTCAATGACCTCGGCGATAGCGCGAAGTTGCTTGCTGGGGGCCACAGCTTGCTTCCCATGATGAAGCTACGCTTTGCCGCTCCGGAACACCTCATTGATATCAACCGTATCCCGAGTTGCGTGGTGTGCGTGATGATGGCGGGAACGTTGTGATCGGGGCAATGACCACCGAAACAGAGGTGATCAATTCACCGCTCATCCAAGCAAAACTCCCCCTGCTAAGCGAGGCGGCCAAGCTGATTGCAGACCCCCAGGTTCGCAACCGCGGCACCATTGGTGGCGACATCGCGCACGGCGACCCCGGCAACGACCACCCAGCGCTGGCGATGGCGATTGACGCGTCTTTTGTATTGCAAGGCCCCGGCGGCCAACGCACGGTGGCAGCTGATGCCTTCTTCTTCGGTACATACATGACTGCCCTCGCAGAAAACGAGGTGCTGTGCGAGATTCATGCCCCCGCTTTCGCTAGCGGCACGGGCTGGGCCTATGAGAAGCTCAAGCGCAAGACGGGTGACTGGGCAACGGCCGCGTGTGCGGTGGTTATGCGTAAATCAGGCGACAAGATTACCCACATCCGAGTCACGCTGACCAACGTTGGACCAACCGCACTGCGTGCGCATGATGCGGAAGCAGCGCTGTTAAACAACGCCTTGGATGAGTCATCCATCAGCGCCGCGGCCAATGCGGCTGCGGCCATCTGCGATCCTGCCGAAGATTTGCGCGGCGATATCGAATACAAAACCGCTATGGCCGCCCAAATGGTCCGTCGTGCACTTAAAGCGGCCGCTGCGCGCTGCGCCTAACACTGGAGTCAATCATGTCCAAGAAACTTATTTCCGTCACTATCAACGGCCGCACGCATGAGAGCGCGGTCGAGCCACGCACCCTACTCGTTCACTATCTTCGTGAAGAATTGAACCTAACGGGCGCGCACATCGGTTGCGAAACCAGCCATTGCGGCGCGTGTACCGTTGACGTGGACGGNCAGTCCATCAAGTCTTGCACCCACCTTGCCGTGCAATGCGATGGCTCCGATGTGCTAACCGTTGAGGGGCTCGCAAACAAGGGCGTCTTGCACGCCGTGCAAGAAGCCTTCTACGAAGAGCATGGTTTGCAATGTGGCTTTTGTACCCCTGGCATGTTGGTGCGCAGTTACCGACTACTTNAAGAAAACCCCAACCCCACCGAAGATGAGATCCGCATCGGCATCAGCGGCAACCTGTGCCGTTGCACAGGCTATCAAAACATCATCAAAGCGGTGCAGAGTGCCGCGCGCAAATTANAAGAATCTTCCACTACCGCGGCTTAAATTCCTCGCGAAACCAAACTGGAGACAAGCAAATGAATGCACCAACCGATTCCGTTGAAGCAAGAGAACTCGCCCTTGCGGGCATGGGCCAATCACGTCTACGCAAAGAGGACGCCCGTTTTATCCAAGGTAAGGGCAACTACGTTGACGACATGAAGCTGCCCGGCATGCTGCACATGGACATCGTGCGCGCTCCCGTGGCACATGCACGCATCATCAAAATTAACAAAGAAGCCGCTCTGGCAATGCCTGGCGTGCACGCGGTGCTGACCGCTGATGACCTGAAGCCACTCAAGCTGCATTGGATGCCCACACTCGCAGGCGATGTCGCTGCTGTTTTGGCAGACGAGAAAGTGCACTTCCAAATGCAAGAAGTGGCCATCGTGATTGCCGATGACCGCTACATCGCCGCAGACGCGGTGGAAGCCGTGGAGGTGGAGTACGAAGAGCTTCCCGTGGTGATGGACCCCTTTGAAGCGCTAAAGCCCGATGCCCCCGTCCTGCGTGAAGACCTTGCAGGCAAAGACACTGGCGCCCACGGCAAGCGTGAGCACCACAACCACATCTTCACATGGGAAGCGGGCGACAAAAGCGCAGCGGACGCCGCCTTTGATGCCGCTCCCGTCAAGGTGTCACAGCACATGTATTACCCACGCGTGCACCCCTGCCCGCTGGAGACCTGTGGCTGCGTGGCCAACTTCGACCCGATTCGTGGCGAGTTAACCACCCACATTACCTCGCAAGCGCCTCACGTCGTACGCACGGTGGTCTCTATGCTGTCTGGCATACCCGAATCAAAAGTACGGATCGTTAGCCCAGATATCGGTGGTGGCTTTGGTAACAAGGTTGGTATTTATCCCGGCTACGTCTGCGCCATCGTGGCGTCCATCGTGCTGGGTCGCCCCGTAAAGTGGGTGGAAGACCGCATCGAAAATATCTCCAGCACCGCATTTGCGCGTGACTACCACATGGATGGTGAGCTGGCGGCATCTGAGGACGGCAAAATCTTGGGACTGCGGGTCAACGTGGTCGCCGATCACGGCGCATTTGATGCCTGTGCTGACCCAACCAAGTTTCCTGCTGGCTTGTTCCACATTTGCTCGGGCTCCTACGATGTCCCTGCCGCACACGCGAGCGTCAAGGGTGTGTACACCAACAAGGCGCCCGGTGGCGTCGCCTATCGCTGCAGCTTCCGCGTGACTGAGGCGGTGTACCTGATTGAACGCATGGTTGATGTCTTGGCACAAAAGCTAGGCATGGACAAGGCCGAGATCCGCGCCAAGAACTTCATCAAGAAAGAACAGTTCCCCTACACCAGCGCATTCGGTTTTGAATACGACTCTGGCGACTACCAAACCGCTCTGGATAAGGTGCTCACCGCCGTCGATTACAAAGGACTGCGTGCAGAGCAAGCCGCCAAACGGGCTGACCCCGATAGCCCAACGCTCATGGGTATCGGCTTAGTGACCTTCACCGAAGTGGTTGGCGCGGGCCCGTCCAAGATGTGTGACATCTTGGGTGTGGGCATGTTCGATTCCTGCGAAATTCGTATCCACCCGACAGGCAGCGCAATTGCCCGCATGGGAACCATTACGCAAGGGCAAGGCCATCAGACCACCTACGCGCAAATTATTGCCACCGAGTTGGGTATTCCATCCGAGGTGATTCAAGTCGAGGAAGGTGATACCTCCACGGCGCCTTACGGCTTGGGTACCTACGGCTCACGGTCGACGCCCGTCGCTGGCGCTGCGATCGCCCTCGCCGCAAGGAAGATACACGCCAAGGCCAAGAAGATTGCCGCACACCTGTTGGAAGTTAATGAAAACGACCTCGACTGGGAAGTGGATCGCTTCAAGGTCAAGGGTGATGACGCCAAGTTCAAGACCATGACCCAAATTGCTTGGGCGGCCTATAACCAGCCACCAGAAGGTTTGGAGCCTGGTTTGGAGGCGGTTCACTACTACGACCCACCCAACTTCACCTTCCCCTTTGGTATCTACTTAGGCGTGGTGGACATCGACCGTGCAACGGGCGAGACCAAAGTGCGACGCTTCTACGCGCTGGACGACTGCGGTACCCGCATCAACCCGATGATCATCGATGGTCAGATCCACGGTGGTTTGACCGAAGGGTTCGCCGTGGCGATGGGGCAGCAAATGCCATTTGATGCCCAGGGTAACTTGATGGGCAACACCCTGATGGATTACTTCCTGCCGACCGCTGTTGAGACGCCCAAGTGGGAAACCGACTTCACCGTGACCCCAAGCCCACATCACCCGATTGGTGCAAAAGGGGTTGCAGAGTCTCCTCACGTCGGGTCTATCCCCACGTTCACATCTGCCGTCGTTGACGCGTTTTCACATCTTGGTGTAACGCATTTGGACATGCCTCACAGCAGCTACCGCCTCTGGAAAGCGTTGCGAGACAACGGCGTCGCTCTTTAACCTTCAACCACAGAAACTGAACCAACATGGAAGTCAAACTCGACAAGCAATACCCCTTAGACGTCGATGCCGATCGGGCTTGGGCGCTGTTAAGCGACCTCAAAGCGACAGCGGAGTGCATGCCGGGTGCGCAAATTTTGGAGCAACTGAGCGATACCAGCTACAAAGGCGCTGTCAAAATTAAAGTCGGCCCGGCGGTGGCTCAATTTGGCGGAACGGTTGATGTCATAGAGACATCGGCGGAGACCAAAACCGTTGTCTTGCGGGGTAAAGGGGCAGATAAAGGGGGCTCATCGGCTTCCATGGATCTGTCGGCGGCAATTGCAGTTGATCCTGCAAATGCCAACCACTGCGTGCTCAACGGCTCTGCCGCGGTGATCGTGAATGGTAAGTTTGCGCAGTTTGGTGGCCGCATGATGGTTCAGGTTTCTGAGATGATTTTGGCGCAATTCGTAGAGAACTTTCGCCAAACCGCACTGACCTTGACCACCGCTGGGGACGCATCGGCGCCGGCGTCGGCACCCGATGGTGCAGATGGTGCCCCGGCGGCCCCGGTCACCCCTGCATCACCACGCGTTGCAGTTGACAAGGAGATCAACGGTCTGTCCATCGTCTGGTCGCTAGTTAAAAGCTGGTGGCAAGGCATCTTTGGTGCCTCTCGCTAAGCATGACCCATCCCCATCATTCGTAATGGCAGCAACACCCGACGATCTTCGCCAAAGCCTACACCGCGTCGGCTATCTTGCCGACACCGACCTGAGCACAGCGGTCTGGCTCGCGGCTGAACTTGAGCGCCCGGTTTTGCTAGAAGGCGATGCCGGTGTGGGCAAGACCGCTTTGGCACAGGCACTGGCCAAGGCCTCCAACGCGACCTTGGTTAGACTGCAATGCTTTGAGGGGCTTGACCTGTCGCAAGCCGCCTACGAGTGGAACTACAGCCGACAACTCATGAGCATCCGTGCCCATGAAGCGTCCGGCGGCGCGATACGCACCGACGATGTCTTTGGCAGAGATTTTTTACTAGAGCGCCCGTTACTCAAAGCGATTAGCCAGCCGGGCCCCTGCGTGTTACTGATTGACGAAATAGACCGCGCGGACGAGGCATTCGAAGCCTTCTTACTCGAGGTGTTGGCGGAATACCAAATTACCGTCCCCGAAATTGGGACGGTGAAGGCGACCACGGTGCCGCAAGTCATTTTGACCAGCAACGGCACCCGCGAGTTGTCTGACGCCTTGCGCCGTCGCTGTTTGTATCACCACCTTGACTACCCCACCCTAGCCAGGGAGATCGCCATCGTTAAGGCCACGTTGCCTGATGTTGATAGCCAACTGGTTGAGGATGCTGTGCAATTTGTACAGCGACTCCGAGGCGATGACCTCGCCAAAACACCGGGTGTCGCGGAGACATTGGACTGGATCAAGGCCTTGCACCGGATGAATGTGCATATCCTGGCCAGCGATATGGCGCCCCTACTCGCCACATTGGGCTGTTTGCTCAAAACCAGTGAAGACCATTTCATGGTCAATGCAGACCGCATGCTACAGATCATGGAAGGTAGGCGCTATGAGGGCGTGGCGGTAAAAAATGCGGCGCCTGAAGGAGCGGCATGACGACTCTCACCGCGAAGCCGGCGAGCGAGGGTATCGCCGGATTTGCCGCGCTTTTGCGGGATCACGGCATGATCGTGGGGCCCGCAGAGCAGACCGCCATGCTGTTCGCCATCGGCGCGTTGGGCGGACTTAAAGTCGGGGTGGTTCGTTCAGCGTGGCGCGCCATTGCTTGCCACAGCAGTCGCGACTGGCGTCAGTGGGATGAGCTTTTTGACCGCTATTGGCACCCTAGTCGTACGCGAGGGCAAGTCAAGGTCAGCGGCCAAACCCGTCCCAAACGTGATGTCCGCCAAGCCGTGCAAGCCATGCGCGATGACATGGATGCCGCTGCATCCAAACCCGGTAGCCGTGCAGCCAAGACGGCAGGTGACCAACCGGCGACCCAAGATGCCCCCGTCAGTGACGCACCGCAGGCCCAGGGTGGCGCTAGCCGCGCGGAGGCATTGGCGCAGCGAGACGGCCAAATGTGGCTACCCGAGGAGCTGAGCCAGCTTCGCGCGCTGGCGAAACAAATCACCAACCACCTGCGGCCCACCCCAACCAGACGCTGGCAAGCCCTCCACAACGGCCGCCGGCTGGGCCTGCGTCAGACCCTCAGGCGCAGCGTCGCTTTTGGNGGNGAGCCAGTTAACCCCGTNTGGCTGAACCGCCGCGTGGAGGCACCTAAGATTTTCATCTTGGTTGACGTGAGCCGGTCAATGGAGAGCCACGCGGCATTTTTTCTCCGTGTCGCACGGGCATTCGCCCAACAATCGCAGGCACGCGCTTTCGTTTTTCATACGCGGATCATTGAAATCACCAACCTACTCCAACGCGACTCCGCCGCCGTGCAAGAAAAAATCAATGCAGTGACCGCCGGCTTTGGAGCGGGCACCCGTATCGCCACCAGTCTAGAGGCCTTTACGCGGCAACACGCGCGCGCCCAGTTATCACGCAGTGCGCGTGTCTGGGTGTTTTCTGATGGCTTTGACACCGACGAGCCCGGCGCGCTNGCCGATGCGCTGGCTGAACTGCGCCAACGCGGCGCTCGTATTAGCTGGTTTCACCCCACCCACAAAGCCGCTATTTCCGCCGCGTTACAAGGTGGTAAAAAATACATTGACCGCTTCGTGCCATTAGCCAATTTGGCTGATTTACAAGCGGCAAGACCCTTGTTACGCTAAGNAACACACACAACGTGAGAACCGCACCATGAACCGCTTCGACTGGATTAAACAAGCCCAACAACTCCAAAGCAACCAACAACCGTTTGCGCTTGTAACGGTGTTGCGCACGCAAGCGCCCACGTCGGCAAAGCCTGGCGACAAAGCCTTGGTGACCGCAGACGGCAGCATCCATGGTTGGATAGGCGGTGGTTGCGCGCAGCCGACCGTCATCAAAACGGTGCGCCAAGCGTTGACAGACGGTCAGCCACGGAACATTCGTATCACGCCAGCGGATGAACGCAATGAGCGCCAACTTGACGACGTTTTGGAGTTTGGCATGGCCTGCCACTCGGGCGGTACGCTGGAACTGTTTATNGATCCGGTCTTACCGGCCCCCCAACTGGTCATCATTGGCGACTCTGCCGTTGCCCGAGCCCTCACGCAACTCGCACCGCGNGTTGGCCTCGATGTNCAACTTATCGCCAACCACGCGCAGGCTAGCGACTTTCCTGACGCACGCCAAGTCATCGCGACGGACGATGTCGAGGCGCTAAGCGCACTGCACCTTCATGCGCAAGATGTGGTGGTGGCAACCCAAGGGCGCCGCGATATGCAAGGCTTGAAAGCGGCATTGCACCTCAAGCCCAGCGACATTTGGTTTGTAGCCAGCGCCCGCAAGGCGGGGGTCTTGCTCGGCAACCTCAAGGCCAGCGGTGAAGACAGTGACGCGGTGGATCGCATTGTGGCGCCAGCGGGCGCTCCCATTGGGGCCCAAACGCCAGAAGAAATCGCCTTATCCGTGCTCACCAATGTGGTTGCTAGACAGCGCGCGCGCGGCAAAGCCGACCACCCGGCAAGCGATGCAGCCAAAGGCCCTACGGCGTCATCATCATCGGTATCGACCACATCAGCGCCGCGTGCAACGTCGGGGAGTCGTGTCATCGACGCGATGGATCAGGCACTGGGCGGCTCTTGCTGCGGGGGCGTCTAATGGGCTGCATTCTCAAAGGCGGCGGCGGTTTGTACAGCCGCGTTGTGGTGGGTGCGGTGCTACTCGCCGCGGGGCAAGCCACGCGCATGGGTAACCGACCTAAAAGCCTGTTGCAACTTGGTGGCGTCCCGCTGATTCGCCGTCAACTGATCGCACTCTCGGGTGCAGGGGTTGATGAGGTCGTGGTGGTTCTCGGTCACTACGCAGACGACATTGAGCCACTACTACAAGAGTTTCCCGTCACCATCGTGCGCAATCCCGCGCCGAGCGACGGACAAGTCTCTTCACTGCGCTGCGGTTTGGCCGGCTTAACCGGCAAATTAGACGCTGTCGTGGTCGCCTTGGCCGACCAACCGCTNATTAATGCACAAGACGTTAGCGCGCTAATTGCGGCCTATAAGAAACGCCCCGACGGTGCTCAGGTCGTGCAGCCNGCGGTTGGAGATGCCATCGGCAACCCCGTGATGTTTAGTGAGGAGGTCCGCGAGGGCATTCTGGCGGGTGATGCCAACGTAGGCTGTAAGCAGTGGCAGCGGGCCCACCCGAGCAAGGTGTACCGATGGGCAACCGACAACAAACGCTACATCACCGACGTCGACTCGCCAGAAGACTTGGCGCGTTTCACCGAGCAAACCGGACACCAGTTGTCATGGCCGCCCGCTTGGGTGCCTGTCACGTGATCGCGTAAACCGACGCATGTTGTCACCAGACCCCCTACACCCCCTTTGGCACACGCCATTGGGCGTCTATCAATGGGAACAAGCCACGGACGTCAACCCCCTGCTCGCGCGGGTTTGCCAGTCCATGCGTGCAACCGACCCCAACCATGTGCCCGGTGCGTCGTTTTACGCCAGTGACGATAAGCTGTTGCACCGCGTCAAGTTAACCGAGTGGCAAGCGTTCATTGCTTTTTTAGTCGACAGTCTGCGCCAAACGGTGGTGCTTGCCAACCAAGGCGTTTGGCCCACACAAGCGCCAGGGATGCGTATTGGCATGGAGGGCATTTGGTTTCAAATCGCCAACGGGGGCACCCACCACGACATACATACCCACGGCAACTGCTCTTGGTCAGGGGTTTACTGCATACAGGTTGACGATGCCGCTGCCCGCGCGCAACATCCCTCTTTTGCACTGCACAACGGCGTTACACGGTTTTATGGGCCTCACTTCAACCGCCAAGGCGGGGCCCACATGGACTTCGGCAATGCCTACCTCCAGAACGCCCACCTTGATGTGGAGCCTATCCCCGGCCAACTGGTTATTTTTCCTTCTTGGCTCGCGCACCAAGCCATGCCGTATGCGGGACAAGACGACCGCATTATTATTTCATTCAACGCCAGCATCCACGCCGAGGCAGGCACGGATCAACTGCACGCCTACGGGCGGGGTTAATCCAACCAGAGCTGCATGAAGCGCGCCTCACCCATTGCCGGGTCCAGCGCATACGGCGCAAAGCCCAAACGGGCATAGGCTGTCACAGCAGAGGTATTTCCGGCCAGTACCTCAAGGGTCATCTTGCACGCACCGCGCTCTCGTGCAAGGTCTGCAACCCGGCTCAGCATGTCACCTGCGATACCCCGTCCTCGGTGTGAGGACATCACGGTGACATCGTGGATATTCACCAGCGGCTTGCACGCAAACGTTGAAAAACCCTCGATGGCATTCACCAAACCCACGGGCACCTCGCCATCAAAGGCCAAGACGCTATACATCGTGGGACGAGCACGCATCGCGGGCACCAGCGCCTCTTTGGCAAAAGGCGACAGCCCTTCACCCCCACCCGCCGGATCTTTGGCGTACGCATCCAACAGTGCGACTAAGGCGTCGGCGTGCGCGGGGTCAGACAGATCCGCTGTCACAATGCGAATCGTTGATCGTGGTGCGTTTTTTGAGGTCATAGATTATCCAACATGCAAAAGCGTGCAAATTGCCGCATGAGGTGGGTCCCTACACCAACGCCGCGAGTTGCTTGGCGTAGCCATCGGCTTGCGCCGGGTCACGGGCCTCGACCATGATGCGTAACAGCGGCTCCGTGCCACTCGCGCGAATCAAAACCCGGCCCGTGCCGGTCAACGCCGCCTCTACCTCCGCGATACCCTTTTTGAGTGCGGTGTTGTTAGCCCAGTCTTTCTGCGCAGGCGTGAGGCGTACATTAACCAAGGTTTGCGGAAACAGTGTTACCCCGCTCAGATACTGGGACAACGTTCGCCCTGAGCGCACCAAGGCCTGCAAAATCTGCAGTGCACTCACCAAGCCATCACCCGTTGTGTGCTTATCTAACGCCAATAAATGCCCAGAGCCCTCGCCACCCAACAGCCAGTCTTTTTCGTTCAGTTTCTCCAACACGTAACGGTCACCCACGTTGGCTCGCACCAGCGCAACCCCACGCTCCTGCAGNGCGAGTTCAATCGCCATATTGGTCATCAGGGTCCCGACCACACCCGCAACCGGTTCGTCACAGGCAATGCGGTCCATGGCCATCACAAATAACAACTCATCACCGTTGTACAGCCGTCCCGTGCTGTCAACCAACTGCAAGCGATCCGCATCACCGTCTAGGGCAACGCCGAGGTCAGCCCCGTGTGCGCGGACGGCCTCTACTAAAGCGGCTGGGTGGGTTGCCCCGACCTCATGGTTGATATTTAAACCGTCGGGCGCACAGCCAATCGCGATCACGTCCGCGCCCAACTCGTGAAACACCTTGGGGGCAATCTGATACGCAGCGCCGTGTGCACCATCCACCACGATTTTCAAACCCTTGAGGTTTAACGATGTATCGAATGTACTTTTACAAAACTCAATGTACCGACCTGCGGCATCATTTAAACGCTTGCTCTTTCCGAGCTCAGCGGCACTCACCCACACGGGGTCCTCCTCTAAAGCCGCCTCCACGGCGCGCTCCCAATCGTCTGGTAGCTTGGCCCCTTCGCTACTGAAAAATTTGATACCGTTATCCTCGAATGGATTGTGACTGGCGCTGATCACCACCCCCAAGTTGGCCCGCTGAGTGCGCGTCAAATAGGCTACTGCTGGTGTGGGGATCGGTCCGAGCAAGAGCACATCCACCCCCGCAGAATTAAACCCAGACTCCATCGCGCTCTCCAGCATGTAGCCAGAGATGCGGGTGTCTTTTCCGATGAGCACCTGTGGGTGTTCGCCTTGCGCGCGCAGGACACGTCCGACGGCATGGGCCAGACGCATGACAAAATCAGGGGTGATCGGCGGTTGGCCAACACGGCCGCGAATGCCATCGGTTCCAAAATATTTACGGCTCATAAGTGTTGGGTCATTTGTCCATGTAACTTCATTATCGCTGGCATTGCGCGTTGCTAGCAGTCCAAACCTTGACGGCATCACACGTTGCGGCAACGTCGTGCACACGCAAAATATTGGCACCGTAGCCCATCGCAATGGTCGCCGCAGCCACGCTGGCGTAGACCCGGTCAGCCGGCTCCCGATCCGTTATTTTTCCAAGGGAGGATTTCCGCGACCAACCCGCAACGACGGGGAAACCGAGTGCGCGCAGCGCTTGCTGTCCAGGCAACAGGGCGAAATTTTGCGCAACCGTCTTACCGAACCCAATACCGGGGTCTAGCGCGATACGCTCGGGGTTAACGCCCTGCGTCAACAGCGACTCTGCGCGCTCAATCAAGAAGCCAGCGACGGCACCGGGCATGGCGTGCGCGGCCTCGCTCATGGGGTGCGTCTGCATGGTCTCGGGCGTACCGTGCATGTGCATTAAGCACACGCCACACCGCGCATGTGCGGCAACAACAGACACCCCCGTATCGGTGTTTTTGCCATCCGCATCTCGCCAGCGAAGCGCCCAAACATCATTGATGATGTCTGCCCCCATGTCCAAAGCGGCCCGCATCACGGCAGGCTTATACGTATCAACAGACACGGGGACACCCCACGCCAGAACCGCTTTTAGTACAGGCAACAACCGCACCATTTCATCCGCCTGCGCGAGCGGTGTTGCACCCGGCCGCGTCGATTCAGCGCCTAAATCCAATATATCAGCGCCCTCTTTGAGCGCTTGCGCTGCCCGCGCTATGCCCGCGTTGGTATCCAACACCCCGCCGTCAGAAAACGAATCGGGGGTCAGATTCACAATGCCCATGACTTTGGGCGTAGCCAAGCTAATGTCGAACCGGGTGGTTGACCAAACAAGTTCATTCACAATATCGGCAGGTTTCTATTTAAAGCGGTCTCTTGATCATAGCGGCCTGACCGCCCTTTGAAGGCCCGCACCAGCGCAAAAAAACCGGGGCTAGCCCCGGTTTTTTGTGTTCAAGCGCACCCGCAAAGCCGTAGCGACTAAGCCGCTATGACGACTACGCTGCGCTAGGACTGGGGTCAGTGGGAACCACGCCGGTACCACCGGTTGAACCGCCATCATCCGAGACGGGCTTGCTCAGCTCTTTCGGAGCACGCGGCGGCTTGCCGGCCATGATGTCCTCGATTTGGTCGGCATCTATGGTTTCCCAATCTAGCAAGGCCTTGGCCATCGCGTGCATTTCATCCGTATGCTTCTCGATGAGATCACGCGCCAGTTTGTACTGCGCATCAATGATGCGCCGCACCTCTGCGTCCACCGCTTGCATGGTCTGCTCACTGATGTTGGTGGTCTTGGTCACGGAGCGACCCAAGAAAACCTCACCCTCATTCTCGGCATACACCATAGGACCCAAGGCATCTGACATACCGTAGCGCATCACCATGTCACGTGCAATTTGGGTCGCTCGCTCGAAGTCATTGCTGGCGCCAGTCGTCATCTGGTTCATGAAGACCTCTTCCGCAATACGACCACCAAACAGCATCGCAATTTGGTTGTACATGTACTCGCGGTCGAAGCTGTAACGGTCTTGCACCGGCAGACTCATAGTGACCCCAAGAGCACGCCCACGGGGAATGATGGTCACTTTATGCACGGGGTCACACTTGGGCAGCAGTTTGCCAATGAGGGCGTGACCTGACTCGTGGTAAGCCGTGTTCCGACGTTCCTCCTCAGGCATCACCATGCTCTTACGCTCAGGTCCCATGAAGATTTTGTCTTTGGCTCGCTCAAAGTCTTCCATCTCGACCAGACGAGCATTTCGACGAGCGGCCATCAACGCCGCCTCGTTACACAGGTTGGCCAAATCCGCGCCCGACATACCGGGGGTACCACGCGCAATCACAGCGGCGTTCACGTCTGTGCCGAGTGGGACCTTGCGCATGTGGACGTTCAGGATTTGCTCACGACCACGAATATCGGGCAAGGTGACATAGACTTGACGGTCAAAACGACCCGGGCGCAACAAAGCAGCATCTAGGATGTCGGGACGGTTGGTTGCCGCCACCACGATCACGCCGAGGTTGGTCTCGAAACCGTCCATCTCAACCAACATCTGATTGAGCGTTTGCTCGCGCTCGTCGTTACCACCACCCAAGCCAGCGCCACGTTGGCGGCCCACCGCATCGATTTCGTCAACAAAAATGATGCAGGGCGCGTTTTTCTTCGCGTTTTCGAACATGTCACGCACACGCGCCGCACCCACACCCACAAACATCTCAACAAAGTCGGAACCAGAAATGCTGAAAAATGGCACCTTGGCTTCGCCGGCAATGCTTTTCGCCAGCAAGGTTTTACCCGTACCAGGGGGGCCTACCAGCAACAACCCACGGGGGATGCGACCACCGAGTCGTTGGAAACGCTGGGGGTCACGCAAGAAGTCAACGACCTCACGCACCTCTTCTTTGGCTTCATCACAGCCGGCAACGTCCACGAAGGTAACGTTGTTGTTGTTCTCGTCCATCATGCGGGCCTTGCTTTTCCCAAAGCTGAACGCACCGCCCTTCCCTCCGCCCTGCATTTGACGCATGAAATAAACCCATACACCAATGAGCAACAGCATGGGACCCCAACTCACCAGCAGGGTCATGAGGAAGGAGCTCTCTTCACGAGGCTTCACATCGAACTTCACGCCGTTGTTGATTAGGTCACCAACCAAGCCGCGATCCAGATAGGTCGCGGTGGTTCGCACGCGCCGCTCGTCTGTAGTGATCGCGTTGATCTCTGTACCGCCGCCGCCCTCGGAAATGGTCGCGGACTTGATGCGCTTGGCCTTCACCTCGGTCAAGAATTCTGAGTAGCCCACGTTGGTTACGTTGGCAGCGGATCGCCCGTCGAACTGCTTAAAGACGGTAAATAGCACCATGGCAATTACCATCCACACAGCCACTTTAGAAAACCACGAATTGTTCAAGGAGCACTCCAGGATTGAGAAAGTAAAAAGGTGGGGTCAAAGACGGCAATCTAAAGCCCACAACATTATTTTAGGGGTAACCGCCACCCCACTGGCCTAGACACGCCTATCAACCACACCGAATAGGGGTTTTCTTGCTATGCCGCCGGTGTCAGACCCCTGCCAATCAGAAAGGTTTCAGAGGATTTATAGCGTGAGCTTTTTGGCTTGAGCGTTTTAACGACCTTAAAGTGGGTCTTAAACAGGGCGACGAGGTCATCATAGCCGCCACCATGGAAAAGTTTGACCACCAATGCACCATCTGGTTTCAGGTAATTGACAGAAAAATCAACGGCTAACTCGATGAGGTGAGCCATTCGAGCGGCATCCGCAGAGGCGATACCCGACAGATTCGGAGCCATGTCAGACACGACCACGTCGACTTTACGCCCTTTTTGAACACTTTCCAATTTGTCCTGAAGCGCCTCCAAAACGGCAGCCTCTCGGAAATCGCCCAAAATAAAATGGACGCCATCCACCGGTTCCATGGGCAAGCTGTCAAGCGCGACGATGTGGCCATTTAACGCGCCCGTTGCCGCACCATTGGGCGACAGGCGGCGACGCACGTACTGACTCCACGCGCCAGGGGTGCTTCCCAAGTCAACCACTAAGTCACCCGGGTGGATGAGGTGAAAAACCTCGTCGATCTCCTTCAGCTTGTAGGCCGCGCGCGCTCGATAGCCCTCTTTTTTAGCCAACTTCACGTAGGTGTCGTGTACGTGGTCGTTCAACCAAGCTTTATTGACTTTTTTGCTTTTAGTATTAATTCTCACGGAAATCCTTTAGGCGCATCATTGATAATTGTCCCATGCCCCAAATTAAACTCACCCCCGCCGAGCGTAAAGCACAACGAGCTGACGCACATCACCTAGACCCCGTGGTTCACATCGGCAACGACGGCCTCACGGCCAACGTCATCAAGGAAATAGATGCCGCGTTGACCGCGCACGGTTTGATCAAGGTCCGTGCGATGAACGATGACCGCGCGGTCCGCGGCGAGTGGTTGGATACGCTGGCCGAGCAATTAAGTGCAGCACCGATACAGCATATCGGTAAATTACTGCTCCTCTGGCGTCCCACCCCTGAAAAAGAAATCCCCGTTGTCGATGAGGACAGGATGCGCGGCCCACGGACGATGAAAGTACTGAAATTTAGCAAGCGTGGTGGGCAGCGACCTGAAATCAAGGAAGTGCGCGTTTTGGGTAATGAGCGCTTGACGGCGGGCGGCAAGGTCAAGCGGGCGAAACCCAAGGCCAGAAGTGTTAAAAAATCACCGGGGTTTTAATCAATGAGTCCAACGCCAGCACCCTCCTCTTCAACGGACACCAACCCCCTGCTCGCGCTGTCGGATAACGGCTTGCCGCTGTTCGACCAAATTCAGCCAGGGCACATACCTGAAGCCATCGACGCCCTGCTAGCAAACGCTGAAGCCGCCATGCTCAAGGTGACCGAGCCCACGTTCCCGGCGGACTGGCAAGCGCTGTCTGCCAACTTGGACGTGGCCAACGAGCGTCTGGGTATGGCGTGGGGTGCCGTCAGCCACCTGAAAAGTGTCGCGGAGACACCCGCCCTGCGCGAGGCCTACAACGCAGCGCAACCGCGCGTAACCGAGTTCTTCACCCGTTTAGGCGCCAATGAGACCTTGTACGCCAAGTACAAGGCCATCGATGCCCAGACCCTAAACCCTGCCCAACAGCAAGCCCTCAAAAACACCTTGCGTGGTTTCGTATTAGGCGGTGCCGAGTTGCAGGGCGCCCAAAAACAACGCTTTGCCGAGATTCAAGCACGGCAAGCAGAGCTCGGACAGGCTTTTGGCGAGCACGCCCTAGACGCAACAGAGGCGTTTTCACTGCTGGTACCTGGCGCCGACCTCGCCGGCCTCCCCGCTGACGTTTTAGAGGCAACAGCGCAAGCGGCCAAGGCCGACGGTGCGTCCAGCGGCATGCATAAACTGACTCTCAAAATGCCGGTGTATTTGCCTGTGATGCAATACGCGCAGTCCAGCGCCTTGCGTGAGACGCTGTACAAAGCCCACGTCACGCGCGCCAGCGACCAAGCACCCCTTGCTCAAAACGACCAAGACAACACGCCCATCATGCGTGAGCTCCTTGCGCTACGCGCAGAAGAGGCGCAGTTACTGGGTTTTGCGCATTACGCTGCGCTCTCCATCCATCCAAAAATGGCAGAAAGTAGCGCGGACGTGCTGCGCTTTCTAGGCGATTTAGCGGACCGCGCCAAACCCTTTGCGATGCGTGATGTCGCGGATATGCGCGCGTTTGCTGCTGCCGAGTTGGGTCTAGCAGACCCNCAGGCTTGGGATTGGCCTTACATCGGCGAGCGCCTCAAAGAGGCGCGCTATGCGTTCAGCGAGGCGGCGCTTAAAAGCTACTTCCCAGCGCCCAAGGTGCTCGATGGTTTGTTTAAGGTCGCCCAGACCCTTTTCGGCATCGACATTCGTCCCGATACCGCGCCGGTCTGGCACCCCAGTGTTCAATTTTTCAGAATCGAGCGTGAAGGCCAATTGATTGGGCAGTTTTACTTAGACCCACCCGCCCGTGACGGCAAACGCGGCGGCGCATGGATGGACGATGTGCGCGCGCGCTGGTTACGCCCTGACACCCATCAATTACAAACGCCTGTGGCGCACATGGTGTGCAATTTTTCTGGCGGCCAAGACGGCCGCCCGGCGTTGATGACGCATGACGATGTGATCACGTTGTTCCACGAGTTCGGTCATGGCTTACACCACATGCTCACCCAAGTTGATGAGCACGATGTCTCAGGTATCAGCGGTGTGGAATGGGATGCGGTCGAGCTACCCAGTCAATTCATGGAAAACTTCTGCTGGGAGTGGGATGTGCTGCAAGACATGACCGCGCATGTAGATACCGGCGAACC
>JGI26086J50260_1001045_pt1 | contig 16774 bp, 20 predicted proteins | sample SaaInl3SG_22_DNA_FD_50260 | JGI IMG/M metagenome (IMG submission 50260)
ATAGCAGGAGACTTTATCTACTCAGGTTTTCAGTTAACTTGGACAACATTAATCAAGATATATTGAACTAAATATATTTATTTACTTCCTATTATTTTAAATTCAAAAAAGAATAAAATGAAAAAAATATATTTTATATTGCTTAGTGGCTTATTTAGTTTCAATGTTCTAGCTAACGATGATTTTTCTGTTTCTGAAGCACCTTTAGTTGAATCGCTTCCAACTAACGAGCTTGAGTTTGTAGACACGATTGGTCTTCTCCGCCCTGATGAAGTATCAAAAATNNTAGGAGAACCAAAAAAAGTAATAAACATTACTCTTGANTCATCGAAAGAAGTTATTGCNTCTTCTTGGTATTACGAAAATATCAATACAGACTATGAAGGTAATTATTATCCAGTAACTGAAATTGATATTGTCGATGGTTATATTGAATCCGTGGTATTCCTAAACTCAACTATGGAAGATATAGCCACAGTTGAAGGTCAAAAATACGAAATTAAAAAACCAGGCAAAGTTTTCTAGTTCTTCATAAGGCATTTAGTTTAAAATTACTGAATGCCTATTTTTAGTAGTCAAGTCCTATATTTTATACTCGGTGCATTATCGATTTTTTCTTTTGCACCATTTAATTTTTATTTTTTGCAGTTTATTATCTTTGTAACATTTTTTTACTTATTAAAAAATTCAAAAAACCTTTACAGATCTAGCCTTTTTTTTGGTTTTGGTTTTTTTTCAACAGGCCTCTACTGGCTCATCCCTTGTATTGTTAATTATGGTGGAGCTTCATGGATGTCAGCAACACTNNTATGTGGAACTTTTTTTTGCTTTCTAAGCTTATTCTTTATTCCTCTCTCCCTTATAAAAAGATATGGAGCCCTGGCTGCAATTTCTAGCCTAATTTTATTAGAAATTTTAAGAGAGTACTTTCTGACAGGATTTCCTTGGCTCAGTTTAGGTTTTTCTCAAGTTGATAATATTCTGATAAATAGTTATTTCCCTGTTTTAGGCTCGCATGGGGTTTCTCTTATTTTGATAGTAATTTCGTATCTAATTTATCAACTGTTGTTTGAAAAAAAATATATAAATCTTCTAACAATTTTTTTAATTATTATTTTAAATTTTTTAATAAAAATAGCACCATATAAAGACGAATCTTTAGACTCAATCAATATTTCACTACTTCAGGGGAATGTTAGCCAAGCAATTAAATGGGATAAGAATGCTATTGATGATCAAGTATTAAAATATACTTCACTTTTGGAAGATGCTGAAGGAACCTTGATCATCTTTCCTGAAACAGCTATACCCTTAACCTGGGCTAATATGCCTGAGAAATTATCAAAAGTAATTAAAGCAAAAGTCGAGAAAGGTAAGACTATTATCATCGGCTCAATCTTTGAATTAAATAATCAGTACCTCAACGGTGCAGCAGTTTTAAGCAATAAAAGTGATGCCTTCTATTTCAAGGAGCATCTTGTTCCTTTCGGCGAGTATTTTCCATTAAGTGACTATCTGGGCTTTATATATAAAAATATCTTAAATATTCCCTTTTCAAACCTTGCTTCACCTTCGATTAAAAATGACGTATTAAAATATGAGAACATTTTCTATGGAATAAATATTTGCTATGAAGATATTTTTAAGCATTCCTATGATCGTTATTTACCAACACCTAATTTCTTTATAAATCTTACAAATGATGCCTGGTACGATAAATCACCCGCATCTTATCAGCATGCTCAAATTTCCCAAGCAAGAGCAAAAGAGTTTCATAAACCAATCGTTAGAGCAACTAATACAGGAGTAACTGCATTAATTGATAGTCAAGGTAATATTACCGAGTCGCTACCTCAATTTTCAACAGGGATTCTTAATGTAAAATTAAAGCCAAACACATATCAAACGATATTTTCGAAGCTCGGAGAATTACCTTTGATATCACTTCTGATTTTTTTGATCTTTGCTAATAAATTCCCGTTGTTTGCTTTATTGAAGCGTAAAAAGAAAGTAAAATCCTAACTTAAATCTAAAAATAGAATAAACATGACTTTTCAAGAATTAATATTTAATTTACAGCAATTTTGGGCTTCAAAAAACTGNATCGTAATTCAGCCTTACGATCTAGAGGTCGGGGCTGGAACATCACACACAGCCACATTTCTTCGAGCAATCGGTCCTGAGCCATGGCGAGCAGCATATGTGCAGCCAAGCAGAAGACCTAAAGATGGCAGATATGGAGAAAACCCAAATAGACTTCAACACTATTATCAATTTCAGGTAGTGCTTAAACCGGCACCAGAAAACATAGTGGATTTATATATTGAGTCTATTAAGTCGCTTGGTTTTGATTTAAATAAAAATGATATTCGCTTTGTCGAGGATGATTGGGAAAATCCAACNCTTGGAGCATGGGGTTTAGGATGGGAAGTTTGGCTGAACGGAATGGAAATAACCCAGTTTACCTATTTTCAACAAGTTGGCGGCATTGCTTGTAAGCCTATTACGGGAGAAATAACCTATGGCCTTGAAAGACTTGCCATGTACATTCAAGGGGTCGATAACGTTTTTGATCTAAAATGGAATGAATCAACAAGTTATGGTGATGTTTTCCTCCAAAATGAAAAAGAACAAAGCGCCTATAATTTCGAACACAGTAACGTTGATTTTCTTGAGGATGCTTTCAAAAATTATGAAAAACAAGCGGCTCATCTGGTTGAGAAAAAACTTGCTCTTCCGGCATATGAGCAAGTTCTAAAAGCTGCACATACGTTTAATCTTTTGGATGCCAGAGGTGTAATTAGCGTAACGCAAAGAGCTGGATACATTGCAAAAATAAGGAATATTTCACGTTTAGTTGCAAATAGTTACCTTGAAAGTCGTGCTAATCTTGGATTTCCCCTAGCTAAAAAAGATCATGCGAATGAAATACTAAATACACTAGAAAGAAAAAATGACAGCAAATAACAACACATTGCTTATTGAGTTCTTGTGNGAAGAACTTCCGCCATCCTCTCAAAAAAAGATTGCCGANACCTTTNCGGCAAAAATATTTGATCAGCTAAAAACAGCGAAATTCACAGATANTTCNGCAAAAATGACCATTTTTTCCACTCCAAGACGATTTGGGGTTGCAATTTCTTCAGCTCTTAATCAAAGCCCAAGCGAGGAGCTTGAAATTAAGCTCATGCCAAAAAAAATNGGNTGGGGATCTGATGAAAANCCAACAAAACCTTTACTGAAAAAATTAGAAAGTCTAAATCTATCAGGNTCAGCAAATTCGCTTTCCAACTTNGTCATTAAAGATGAAATANTATTCATTAAAACCAATTCAGATGGTAAATCTCTNGCTGAATATCTTCAAAATACAGTTCCCCTAATCATAAAAGATTTACCTATTGCTAAGCTAATGTCATACCAGTTAGATGACGGATGGAATACAGTTAGTTTTGCAAGGCCTGTGAAAAATATATTATGCCTTCACGGAAATAGTCACATTAATTTGAATATTTTAGGATTGTCATCTAATAAATTCACTCTTGGACATCGATTCGAATCAAAAGAAGAGAAAATTGAAATTAATAATGCGTCAGAATATCAAAAACAGCTTCTTGAAGAGGGTAATGTTATTGCTCAATTTGATAGCAGAAAAAAGATTATCTTGGAACAAATTGATAATATAACAAAGTCATTAACGAAAGGGTCTCATTGCCCAATTGACGAAGATTTGTTGAATGAGGTGACAACTCTAGTCGAAAAACCAAATGCTTTAGTCGGCAGTTTTGATGAAAAATTTTTGCATATTCCATCCGAATGTTTAGTTCTCTCAATGAAGAGTAATCAAAAATATTTCCCGATCATGAAAGATGAAAGATTAACCAATCAGTTTATTATCATATCCAACATAAGCCCCAATGATGATAAGTTAATCATAGAGGGAAATGAAAAAGTTATATACCCAAGATTAGCTGACGCTGAGTTTTTCTATGAACAAGATAAGAAAAAAACTCTATCACTTATGGTTGAAGATTTAAAAAATATCACCTACCATCAAAAACTTGGCTCACTTGAAGATCGTTGTAATAGAGTTACCCAAATATTTGACTACCTGCTTAGCAACTCATCCCTGAAAACTAATGAGAATAGTTCAAAACTTGCATTAATGAGCAAAGCTGACTTAAGTTCTTTAATGGTAGGTGAGTTTCCTGAACTTCAGGGTGTCATGGGTAAATACTATGCTAAAGATGAAGGATTAAGTCTCTCTTTTGCGGAAGCAATTGAAGATCACTACAAACCAAAGTTCTCTGGAGATTCCCTCCCAGGAAACGACACCTCTATACTTTTAGCCTTAAGCGATAAATTCACCACTCTTATTGATCTCTTTTCGGTTGGTGAAAAACCATCAGGAGTAAAAGATCCTTTTGCCCTCAGAAGATGTGCAATATCGATAATTAGAATTTTAATTGAAAAAGAAATTGATCTGAATTTTATCAAACTAATTGATAACTTTTTTCCAAAAGAAAAAAAACAAGACAAAGATGATTTGTATGCTTTTATATTTGATCGGCTTGAGAACTTCATCAGAGATAAGGGTTTTGAAACATTAGAGGTCCAATCAGTTTGTGAAGATCGCCCTTCAATACTCAGTGATATCTTAATAAAAGTGAATGCTATTAGTAAGTTTAAGAATAACAGTAAAAGCCAAAGCCTTGCCCAATCCAATAAACGCGTAATCAACATTTTAAAAAAATATGATCAAGAATTAAGTGATGAAATAAATGTCAACATCTTTGAAAATACTTTTGAAAAAGACTTATATTTCGCTATTGAAAATGTCGATAAATTGAATCAAGATTATCTTGAGAAAAAAAATTATGAAGAATTATTAATGAATCTTGAGAGTCTTTCAGAACCTATAGATCAATTTTTTGAATCTACAATGATCAATTCTGACAACGAAAAGGTAAAACATAATCGTCACTTATTGCTTTCAAGATTAAATAAGTCAATGAATATAATTGCTAATTTATCTGTCCTAGGAACATAAAAATGAAGCTTATTGTTCTTGATCGAGATGGGGTTATTAATGAAGATTCAGCAAATTACATAAAAAATGAAAATGAGTGGATTCCTATCCCAGGAAGTCTTGAAGCCATAGCATTATTAACTCAAAATAATTTTAAAGTTATCATAGCTACCAACCAGTCGGGGATTGGAAGAGGCCTATACACCATGGAAGAACTCAATCAAATTCATGAAAAGATGAATAGATTACTTGCCAACATTGGTGGCAGAGTTGATTCAATATTTATATGCCCTCATACCAATGAAGATGACTGTATTTGCAGAAAACCAAAATCAGGTCTGTTAGAAGAAATAGAAGCGACCTACAACTTTGATTTAAGCCTGTCCTATGGAGTTGGAGATTCTTTAAGAGATTTGGAAGCTTTTACCCATATGAGGATGAAGCCTATTTTAGTCAAAACTGGAAATGGGCAGACAACATTAAAAGAAAAAAAATACCCAAAAAAAACTAAAGTTTTTGTAAATTTATTTGAAGCTGTCAACTTTATTATTTCAAACGAATGATTTTTATACGCTCTTTTTTATTTAACTTTGGAATGATAATTTTTACCATCCCCTTTACAATTCTATGTCTTTTTACATTTCCATTTAAACAAAAGTATCGGTATAAATTTATATCTCTTTGGGCAAAGATAATGATCAAATGGTTGAGATTTACATGTCATTTATCTTATCAAGTTACTGGAATTGAAAATATACCTAAAAGACCATGCGTTGTTTTTTGCAACCATCAATCGGCATGGGAAACCATTGCTTTACAGGCCATTCTGCCTGAACAAGTATGGGTTTTAAAGCGTGAATTATTGTGGATTCCCTTTTTTGGCTGGGGGTTATGGCTTACGGCTCCAATTGCAATCAATCGATCATCAGGTAAAAAAGCATTGAAACAAATGGAGACTCAAGGACTAGATAGATTAAAAAAGGGATTCTTTATTATTATATTTCCTGAAGGAACCCGCATTGATGTTAATGAAGACAAAAAATATCATGTTGGAGGAAGCTGGCTATCCAAAAAACTATCCAGCCCTATTCTTCCAATTTCCCATAATGCAGGATACTTTTGGGCAAAAAATAGTTTTCTTAAAAAACCCGGGCAAATAAAGATTAAAATAGGTCCATTGATTGAAACCGATCAACTTTCACCAGATGAAATAAATAAAGTAGCAAAAGATTGGATAGATTCGAATGTGGAAAAAATTTCTTACTAAAAACAAGACATCTGTAATTGAGGATAAAACTATCGTAATTAATTCTGAAATAATTAATTACAAACATATAAAAAAAGAAAAGAAGAATATTAGTCTCAGAATTAATGAATCGGGGTTAACAGTTTCCTCACCTTTTCATGCATCACAAAACATAATCGAAAGTATCATTCAAAAAAAATCATCTTGGATACTAAAAAATATTAGCCAATACAAAAATAAAAAAAATGATATCGAAACAATTTCAAAAATTAATTTAGTAGGTGATGAATTCAATATTATTTTAAGCCATGATCAATCAAGAATTGATCCAATTAATAAAATAATTTATCTTAAATCAAAAAATAAAGAGGATGAATTGAGAAAATTATTAAAAGACTACGCATTGATTATTTTTAATGATCGCCTAAAAAAATACATCGCTCTTACCTCTTTCAAGGTCGAATCTATGAAGCTTACAAATGCAAAGACTAAATGGGGATCATGCTCATCAAGTAGAGAAATTAGAATGAATTGGCGCCTTGTTTTAGCAAATATAAATATTATTGATTACGTACTATGCCATGAGCTTGCGCATCTAAGCTATATGAATCATTCAAAGCAATTTTGGGCTGAAGTTGGGCGATTGATGCCAGGATATATCAAGTACAAAAAAGAATTAAAAAATCGGTCTTTGGAATTTTATATACTAAATTAAAAAAGATTATTAATATCTTCAGCTATCTTCTCAATATCACTTCCGTAAGGATGTCTTACACGTACTTTTCCATTAGTGTCAATCAAGTAAACCCCTGCCGAATGATCTATAGTGTAATCAGAGCCCTGAGAAACTTTTTGATAAAACACTTTATATTGATCAGCCACTTTTTTTATTTCCTCTGGAGACCCCGTCAAACCATAGATATTTTCACCAAACTGAGGAATATAGTCTTTTAAGTTCTCAACCGTATCCCTCTCAGGATCAACACTAATAAAAAGAACCTTAAATTTCTCTGGTCTTTTAAGAAGAAGCTTTACCTGCTTCAATTCACCTAAGGTTGTAGGGCAAATATCTGGGCAATGTGTAAATCCAAAAAAAACAGCCAGTACATTCCCTTGTAATGACTTAGAATCCAAAATTTCACCAGACTGTGATTTTAAAACTAAATTACTATTCAAATTTGCTTGAGTAATATCAGATCCATTAAAATCATGTGTTTGACTTCCACATGATACAAAAATAAGGAATAATATGCATACTAATTTTTTAAACATTGGCAATATAATTAAGTTAAAGTTTAATTTTGTATTCTAACAAATTTTAGGAATTTAAATGGCTGTAATTCAATCTATGTCAGATCGAGATGGTTTAATCTGGTTTGACAACAACATGACTCCTTGGAGAGAAGCAAAAACTCATGTGCTAACACACACATTACATTATGGACTTGGAGTTTTTGAAGGGGTGCGAGCCTACGAGGCAAAAAAAGGTACTGCTATTTTTAGACTTCAAGATCATACAAATAGGCTATTTAACTCCGCACACATTATGAGCATGCCAATGCCATATGATAAAAATATTATTAATGATGCCCACATAGAGAGTGTAAAGCAAAATAATCTTAAATCTGCTTATATAAGACCTATGGCTTTCTATGGTTCTGAAGCGATGGGTATATCTGCAAAGTCGTTATCAACCCATGTAATTGTTGCAGCCTGGAGCTGGGGTGCATATATGGGACAAGAAGCATTAGAAAAAGGTATATCTGTTAAAACATCCTCTTACTCTAGGCATCATGTTAACGTAACGATGTGTAAAGCTAAAGCTAATGGTAATTACATGAATTCAATACTAGCTCATCAAGAAGCAATAAATGATGGATACAACGAGGCTTTGCTTCTAGATACACAAGGGTTTGTTTCAGAGGGCTCTGGAGAAAACATATTTATTGTTAAAAACGGAAAGCTCATAACACCTTCACTTTCTTCTGCGCTTGAGGGAATTACTAGAGATACTATAATTCAGATTGCTAATCGTAATAACATTGATGTAGTTGAAAAAAATATAACAAGAGATGAAATTTATACAGCAGATGAAGCCTTCTTTACTGGAACTGCTGCAGAAGTTACTCCTATAAAAGAGTTAGATAGAAGAAAAATTGGTCTAGGCAAACGAGGAGACATAACCGAATTACTTCAAAAAACTTATTTTGAAATAGTCAAAGGCGAAAATAGCCAGTATGGGGACTGGTTGACCTATGTCTAAAAAAAAGAAGCAGGTAATTTTGGTTAATTCAAAAGACCTCCCTATTTTCTGTCCACCTTCNAACTCATCTGCTTGGGCTATGCACCCAAAAGTATTTCTGGACCATCATGGNAAAACACAAGTTTCATGCCCTTATTGTGGTGCAGAGTTCAAAATTACTNAATTTTTATAAAATCAACTGGATTAATTTGCTTAACCTCAATNAACTGTTCAAGTTTTTTACTGTAATTTTTGTCTTCTCTGCTATTCATTAAATTTATCTTTGTTGAAAAATTTTCACTTTTCTCAAAATTTATCCTTTGAAATAGAACATCAACTACAGCATCGCTTGTATCCAAAATTTTGACATGAGCTGGAATTAAGTTTTTAATCAGACTAGCAATAATTGGGTAATGNGTNCATCCTAATACAAGAACATCAATGTCATCTTCAATAAATTTAGCCATGATAGGTTTTAATTTTTGTATTAGTNCATTTTTAGATTTTGGAATTTGTTCTATTAACTCAACCAACCCGTTCCCAGGAATAATAGTAAGGTGATATTCATCACTGACAAAGCGATCAATAAGTGCATTAAATCGAGAGCTTTTAATAGTTCCTTCAGTTGCCAAGATTCCAATATTTTTAGAAATCGTCATTGCAATTGCAGGCTTTATTCCTGGTTCCATGCAAATAATAGGAAAGTTAAAATTTTCTCTTAATTTATTTGANGCACATGCAGTAGCTGTATTACAGGCAATAACAGCTCCATGGATAAAATATTTTTTATTAAGCTCCAAAAAAATAGCNTGAACTCTTCTTTCAATAAANTCTTTAGATTTTNAGCCGTAAGGTACAAATAAATTATCNGCAACATAAATCAGATCANAGTTAATTCCGCGTTGCAGAATCTTCCTTAGAATGGTTACNCCACCCAATCCAGAGTCAAAAACAATAATAACTGGTGTATCATGTGCCATAAATTAATATATTATTTTAATAAACGAACGAATAATTATGGCAAATAGATTAACACATATTTATACCAAATCTGGAGACGACGGAGAAACTTCATTAGGTAATGGTCAAAGAGTTTTAAAAACGTCAATTCGAGTTGAATGCTTAGGAAATATAGATGAATTAAATTCATTTATTGGTTTGATCCTAACTGAAAAATTACCAAAAATTGTTGAAGATATTTTAACTGAGGTTCAGCATGACCTTTTCAATATTGGAGGAGAACTATCAATTCCTTCTCACCAAATACTAAATGAACAAAGAATTACTTTTCTTGAAAAAAATCTAGATCATTTAAATGAAAGTTTAGCGCCCTTAAAGGAATTTATTTTACCCGGAGGTGGAATAAAATCATCTGCTTATGCTCATATCGCCAGGACAATATGCCGACGATCTGAAAGGAAATGTTTCAATCTAAAAAATACAGAAGATATTAATGCGACGGTTCTTCTATACTTAAACCGCTTATCAGACCTCTTATTTGTTTTAGCAAGGTATTTAAATCATATGGAAGGTATTTCAGACACTTTCTGGAAAAGAAATTGAACGAAAAGCGATACCCTTCTTTTGATAAATATATGAATGATATTGATCTCAATTTAATTCCAGATCATGTTTTAAATATCTTAAAAAAATTACAAAAACATCACTTTGAGGCCTATATAGTTGGCGGTTGCATAAGAGACCTAATCTTAAAGAGAGTCCCAAAAGATTTTGATATTGCAACAAATGCCCATCCAGAAGAAATTACATCTATTTTCAATAACGCCAGAGTAATTGGCAGAAGGTTTAAAATTGTTCACATAAGGCATCAAAGAGAAATAGTTGAAGTTTCAACCTTTAGAAAAAAGCCCTCCCAAATATCTAAATTAAAAAATGGCNTAGTTCAAGATAACGAATTTGGATCTATCGAAGAAGATGCTGAACGAAGAGACTTCACCATGAACGCCATCTTCTTTGACCCAATCAATGTTTCTTTTTTTGATCCTTTTGACGGGCTTTCGGATATTGATAATAAAAAAATTAAATTTATTGGAAATCCTTCTGAAAGGATTNAAGAAGATCCTGCAAGACTATTAAGGGCTATCAGATTTCATGCAAAGCTTAAATTTATACTCCCTGTCACTGAAACTGAAATTTTAAATTTCTCTTCTTTAATTGAAACTATTCCATCATCCCGAATTTTTGACGAAATAATGAAATTTTTCTTAACTGGTCATGCCCAGAACAGCCTTTTGGTTTTAAAAAAACTTAACTTGATAGACTTTTTTTTCCCACATCTAGAAAAGCATCAATTCAATAAACATTCGTTATTAGTTTTGGGAATGGCTAATACAGATAAAAGGGTTGAGGAAGATAAAACCGTTAATCCAGGATTCCTAATGGCAGTTTTACTCTGGGATGCATTTACTGAATCATCGTTTTATAAAAATAATGGCCTTTCCTTGGATGCAAAAATCTCATCTTTTTTTAACGCCAATAAATCAAGTATATTTATTCATAATAGATTTGTTAAATACATTTCAGATATATGGAGACTACAACCAAGATTTTTAAAAATAAGAACTAAATCAGTATATCGACTTTCCAATCATCCAAGATTTAGGGCAGCTTATGATTTTTTACTATTAAGATGCGAATCTAAGGAAGAGAATATAAATGTTGGCAACTGGTGGACATATTGGCAAACATCTAATGAATCCACGAGGAAGAAATTACTCTCAGATGGAATTAAATAATGAATATTGTTTATCTTGGAATTGGTAGTAACCAATCATCTCCTAAGAAACAACTAGAAAGGGCTAATCAATCAATTGATTCTCTCCCTAACACAAAAATCATTTTAAAATCCTCACTCTATGAAACTGATCCGGTAGGCTTCAAAGACCAGCCAAAATTTATTAATCAGGTAATATGTATTCATACAAAGCTAACTGTAGAAGATTTATTAAAACATTGTCAAAAAATTGAACATATGCAAAAAAGAGTTAGAACCATCATAGACGGACCTCGAACAATTGACATTGATATACTTTTATATAATCAAGAAATTATTAAGACTGATGATTTAGTAGTACCTCACCCGAGAATGCATGAAAGATCATTTGTAATGTTTCCTCTTAAAGAAATTGCAACTACAATAAATATTCCAGGAATAAAAAATATCAACATAATGGTTGATAAACTAGATAAAAATATTATAAAAAAAATTAATGAGTAACCCGTTTAATAAATATCCCTACATTGTAATTGAGGGTCCAATTGGATCTGGAAAATCAACATTATCCAGGTTATTGAGTGAAAAATTTGGGTCGCAATTCCTAAAAGAAAAAGCTGATCAAAATCCATTTCTACCTAAATTCTATAAAAATATGGCTCAATATGCATTACCTACCCAACTTTTCTTCCTATTTCAGAGAGTTGAACAGATTAAAGAAATAAAGCAAAATGATTTTTTCAAGAAGGGATCGATAGCAGATTTTTTTATTTACAAAGATCCTATTTTTGCAAGATTAAATTTAGATGATGAGGAATTTAAACTTTACAGACAAATTTATCAATTTCTTGAAATCAAGGTACCCAAACCTGACCTGGTTATTTATCTTCAAACCCCAGTCGAATTACTAAAAAAAAGAGTTGATCGGAGAAGTATTGGTTATGAAAAAACCATTAGCACAGAATACTTAGAAAAAATTGCGGAAGCTTATAGTAATTTTTTCCATTTTAAATATGAGCACAACTTATTGATTGTTAATAATGAAAATTTAGATGTTATTGAAGATCCTGCAGCATTGAATATGCTCCTTGATAAAATAGATACCATGAAATCAACTCGTGAATTTTTTAATCCAAAAGTATTTTAAATATGTCACCTCGATCAACATTTCTTAGAAAAAAAACTATTAATATATTAAGTTGCTTCGATGCAACCTCGGCTCATATTGCAAAAAAACTCAAATTCCAGGCCATTCTCGTTGGTGACTCAATTGGTATCTTATTCAATGGAAATAAAAATACAAAAGAAACAAGCATAGAAACCATAAAATACCACCTAAAAATTATAAAGGGAAATACTGATCTTCCCATTATTGTTGACCTACCGGCAGCATGTTTAAGTAATGAAAAGATTGCAGTTAAGTTCGCAAAACAGCTGCTATGTTTAGGAGCAGATTTTATTAAAATTGAAGGTCATATTGAAATAATCAATTTAATAAAAAAATTAAAATTAAATGGTATCGGACTATGTGGTCATATAGGTAATATGCCCCAGATTGGTGAAAAAAAATTATCAGTAAAAGAATATGTTGAGATAGCAAGTCATCTCGAAGATGCTGGCTTAGACTTAATTGTCTTATCAAAAATGACATCAAGTGCAAATCAGGCTGTTTCTAAAAAATTAAAAATTCCTACTATCGGATACCATAATGATAAATTTTGCAGAGGTAAGGTTGACGTCTTTTATTCTGCAATTGGGTTAATAAATAAAGATGAGCTCAAGATTAAAGTTAATCCCCATAGCCCGATACTAAAATATATAAAAAAAAATTTTAATAAATGAAAATAATAAAAAAATTAGATATTGCTAAAAATTACTTTTCTTCTCTACAAGAAGTTATTTTTGTCCCAACAATGGGAAATCTTCATGCAGGGCATATTCAGCTTATAAATGTAGCTTTAAAAAAAACTCCGAATGTTGTTGTTTCAATTTTTGTTAACCCAACACAATTTAATGATCAAAATGACTATATAAATTATCCAAGAACTATTAAATCCGATCTTTCAATTTTAAAAAATCTCGGAATAAACTCTGTTTTCATACCAAACGAAGAAGAGTTAAATATTTCCAATCAAGAATTTTCAATAACTTTAAATAATCAAGATTTTGGTTTATGTGAAAAATATAGAGATGGTCACTTTGAAGGAGTTGTAACAATCGTAAGTAAATTATGTAATATTATTAAACCCAAATACCTTGTACTTGGGAAAAAAGATTACCAGCAACTGCATGTATTACAGAAATATATTCAAAATTTTTGTTATCCAATTAAGGTATTACCTGTAAAAACTGTGCGGGAAAAAAATGGATTGGCAATGAGCTCAAGAAATAATTTATTGACCGCATCACAACTTGAGAAAGCATCAGAGCTTTACAAAAATATTTTAGAACTATCAAAACAATGCAGATCTATAACCAATATTTCAAAAAGTGAAAAAAAATTTACACAAAACCTCATAGCAAAAGATTGGAATATTGAATATTTAACTGTTCGATCCCAAAAAACCCTGCTCCATCCTAAGAGTTCAGAAAAACACTTAGTAGTAATGATTGCTGCAAAAATTGAAAATATTCGACTAATTGATAATATTGAGTTTTGCATCAACTAATATTCAAGTTTATAATACTGTCAAACCATAATTAGTGATAGTCAGTTTATGTTAAGAAAAATGTTAAAGTCTAAATTGCACAGAGTAACCGTAACTCATTCAGAGCTTGAATATGAAGGATCTTGTGCTATAGATATAACTTTGCTTAAAGAAGCAAATATTCAGGAATATGAACAAATTGCCATTTATAATATAACCAATGGTGAACGTTTTACTACATATGCCATTTCAGCTGAAAAAGATTCTGGGGTTATTTCAATTAATGGTGCTGCTGCCCACAAGGCCAATCCTGGTGACATGTTAATAATTGCAACTTATGCTGATTATAACGAAATGGAATTAAAAAAATACGCTCCTTCCTTAGTTTACGTAGATAGTAAGAATAAAATCACGATTACAAAAAATTCAATTGATATTCAAGCCGCATAAATTTTGACTTCAGGAAAAAAATTAAATCAATACATTGTTGATTCATTAGAGGATATTAAAGCTTTTGATATCACAGTTATTGATGTAAGAAAAAAAACAACCATAGCTGACTTTATGATTATCGCTAGCGCAAACTCAAACCGTCAAACCAAAGCCTTAGCAAGACACCTTAAGGATAAGCTCAAAGAAATTGGTAAAAATATAAATAATATTGAAGGTGATAGCGATGGAGAATGGGTTCTGGTTGACCTAGATGATGTATTGGTTCATATTATGCTTCCAACCTCGCGAGCTTATTATAATCTTGAACAATTATGGGCCAGTTAACTAAAAAGTATTGTTAATAAAAATTATCAGTATTGGGTCACCACCCTCGAAAGAGGTTGAAAATATAATTCTTGATTACACTAAAAGACTCACTCCTTTCTCAAAGGTTGAATGGTTAAATACAACCGTAAAGTCCAAAAATAAAAATATCGACGTCAATAAAGAAATTGAATCGAAAACAATTCTCAACTCAATCAAGCCAGGATCCTATGTCATTGCACTTGATGAAGACGGAGAGTCAATTAAGTCAAGAAAGTTAGCGTCTTTATTTGAAAAAATAATGCTTCAAACTTCCGAAATTATATTCGTCATAGGAGGTGCTGATGGTTTAGATCAATCCGTATTAGAAAAATCTAATTATCAACTCAGTCTGTCTTCAATGACATATCCTCATCAAATTGTTAAAATTATTTTAATAGAACAAATATATAGAGCATTCTCTATTTTAAATAATCAACCATATCATCGTGAATAAAATACATAAAAAATCTCTAGTCTGGCTTCGTCGTGATCTGAGGTTACATGACAACACTGCAATTTTTAATGCCTCCAATGAAACTAGTCTAGTGACTTTATGTTTTGTTTTTGATAAAAATATTTTGGATCAATTAAATGATCCTGAAGATCGACGAGTGGAGTTTATTAAGACGATTCTCGATGATATACGCTCAAATCTTAATTCTTTACAATCTGACATTTGGATTTTATATGGGGATCCTTTAACTGAAATTCCTAAGCTAGCTTCAAAAATCAAAGCTGATGCAGTCTATGTGAATCGTGATTATGAAAAGTATGGAGTTCTCAGAGACGAAAAAGTTAAAAGTATTTTAAATGAGAATAATATCAATTTCTACAGCTTTAAAGATCAAGTTTTATTTGAGGCGGATGAAATACTCACTCAGAAAGAGGCCCCCTATTCGGTTTTTTCACCCTATAGAAATAATCATTTATCAAAACTGACCATTACTGGAAGTGGTTACCTTAACTATAATTACAAGAAAATTACTTTTGAAAAGTTTATTTTAGAAAAAACTATTCCTTGAATGATTTAGGTTTTAAAAAAACTAATTTATCATCGATCGCTATTTCAACAAAAGCTGATGATATCCAAAACCAAATTAAAGATTTTAAAACAAGAATTGAAAAATATGATCGTCTAAGAAACTTTCCAGCAATTAAAGGCGTTTCTTATCTATCAGTTCACAATCGATTTGGAACTATCTCTATACGAGAAATTGCTGATATCTGCCTGAATAACATTTCATCAGGATCCAAGTCTTGGCTTAATGAATTAATTTGGAGAGATTTTTATTTTCAGATAATAGGAAATTTTCCTCATGTACAAGACGGCTTAACCTTTAAAGAACAATACAATAATTTACAATATGAAAACAAATTATCTTTTTTTGATGCTTGGAAAAATGGCATGACCGGTTTCCCAATAGTCGACTCTGCCATGCGTCAATTAAATCAAACTGGCTTCATGCACAACAGACTAAGAATGATAGTAGCATCATTTTTAACCAAAGATTTACTGATTGATTGGCGATGGGGAGAGCAATATTTTAAAGATAAATTAATTGATTATGACTTTTCAGCAAATAATGGTGGATGGCAATGGGCAGCATCAGTTGGGTGTGATGCTCAACCTTGGTTTAGAATTTTTAATCCTTTGTTGCAGTCAAAAAAATTTGACCCCGAGGGCACTTTTATCAAAAAATATATCCCAGAATTGAGCATGTTAGATAAAAAAACGATTCATGACCCTCATGCCTCTAAAGCAGATAATCCATCAAAAAACTCTTACCCTCACCCAATAATTGACCATTCAATTCAAAGAAAAAAAGCATTAGAAATGTTTGAAAAAGTTAATAATGTTGTAAAAAAACAACATTGAGCCACTATGTTGTTTTTTTTTCAATCACTACCCTGACGAACATCGACTTCGTCAACATTATATTGGATAATGGTAATGATGAAGATGAGTAAATTTATAAATTTTTTAATATCCTTGGCAATTGTTTCATTGCTCGGAGGTTGTGCTTCAACTAGTAATCCTGATCCTCTGGAATCGATGAACCGTGGTATTTATAAATTCAAT
>JGI26086J50260_1001048_pt1 | contig 16762 bp, 19 predicted proteins | sample SaaInl3SG_22_DNA_FD_50260 | JGI IMG/M metagenome (IMG submission 50260)
CTCTACCGACTGAGCTATCTGGCCATCAAGATCGAAAATTATATCAAAAAATATGGTCTTAAGGCTAACTACTTTTAATTCTATTCATAAATTGACTTGATGTCTTAACTTTCAAAAAAACAAAGAATATTAGGCCATAAAAAACATTAGGCAGCAGATAGCCTGGGAAATAGTTCCAGCCATGCATAACAGAATCATAAAGACTTGGATTTCCAAACCTTCCTGAGAATAAGTAGTAGGTATTGGTTGAAACAATAAATGCGAAAGTAATCGATACGATTAACAAAGAAGAATATAAAGTAAAATTATTGGTTAAATTTTTACCTTTTAAAAATTGCCCTGTATAAAAAAGTATTGCGTAGGTCGGTATCAGCCCCCAGTAACCGTCTGTTAAGCAGAAAGCCTTTGTGATATCTAGTGATGCGGAACCAAAATCTATAAAACTACCTAAAGCAAATAGTAGAGTAAATAAAAGTACTGATGATGAAAAAAAACCGAGTGAAAGGAATAGTATTAATGACATATCCGGTAAATTAAATTCCGTTAAAAAGTGACTTCCTCTTGTTAAAAACATAAAAAAGGATAGTGTAAAAAGTAGAATAATTTTTTGATTAATATTTAAAGTCATAATTCAAGCTCCATGCCAACAAACCAAGTTCTTTGGAAATTAAAAGGATATATAGTGTCATTATATGATTGAACGCCATTCTTTTGTTTAAAAATATTATTAATCGAGCCAAATATACTCAAGGAAGATAGACTGGGTGGGGTGTTCATAAATTTATACTTCATGTAAAGATCTGTCGATTCAAATGATGGAGCTTTTTGAGAGGAGTTATTATCAAAATCGTCAAAAATATAACTTCTTTGTCTCCAGTGATGATTTATTGAAGCAAGAAAGTTTTCCTTTGTATAGTTGATACTCAAGTTGATAGCATTTCTTGGTACGCCAGGTAAATTCTTACCACTTTGGAATGTGGAATCATTGTCATTAATAATTTGAGCACGTGTGTAGCTATAATTAAATTTTAAGTCGACTAATTCATTAAGTTTTTTCATCACAAATAATTCATAGCCATACTTTTTAGTTCGATCAATATTTTCATTCGTTCCAAAAAGAAAGGCGCTGTTGTTCGGGTTAAAGACAATTTCATTATCTATGTCAGCAAAAAATGTTGAAAATTTAATTTTCTGAACCCCGTCATCATAGTTCATTCCTAAGTTGATGGTTCGGCTTTCCATAGGTTTGATGTTGTGATTATAAGTGTCATAACGATTCAAAAGTCCTGACCCAAAGTTCCAGGGGAGAATTCGGTCAATGTCTTGTGATTGCATGCTCTTGGAAAAGTTAGAAAAAATATTAACTTGATTATTAACCGCATAGTTAAGGCCCAGTTCAAACATCGATAATCGATCTGAATTCTTATCATTAATATTTTCGTTATCCAGCTTCACTGAAACATTTTCAGTTCTTGCGCCATAATTTACAGTCAAAGTTTTTTCATTGTTTAAAAAATGATTAGCTTGAAAGAACACGGATTCATTTTTCTTGTTAATTTGATTAACATTAGTGGAGGAGGTGTTGTAAACATTTCTCTCCCTCTCATTTATAGTCACTCCGGACGTAATGGTATAAGTGTCTCCAGTTAAATCAAATTCAATGCCATTAACCGTTGCATTGGTCCGATAAAAATTATTTGGTGAGTAGTCACGGGGTTGATATTTTTTTATCTCACCCTGATGAAAAAGTTTGACCGAAAAGTTATTGGATAAGTGAGTAATATAATCAACCCCCCAGATGTCATCATTGTAGTCAAATTCGTCATACCCTCCGCCGAATCCTCCCCATGTTGGTCTTTGAGATGGGTTTTTCTTGAACTGGTCGCGGGTTAGCGATCCTGGGAAAAGCGCATTGGACTCGTTGTTGGAGTATTTAAAATTTATCTGTGAGTTCTCGTCTGGGCTATAACGCATCTTAATGGTTTGGTTTGATGCTTTGCTTTTATCTTTATTACCATTGGCATCCTTTTGGCTATACCCGTCATTACTTTCATAGTTTGAAGAAAAGGAGATATCAAAATTCTCGATTTTTTTCCCGGTGCTGAAGGAATGATTTTTTTGACCAAAGTTTCCAAAACTCGAAGAAATACGGGTATTTTTATGATGTTTTGTGAAAATATTTATGGATCCAGCATTTGATCCATCCCCATGAATTACCGAACCTGACCCTTTGAGTATCTCAATGCGCTCAATATCATTTGTACTCAAAGTACCTAAGAAGCTTGGCGACATGTCAATGCTGTTAATCCGAAATCCATCAACATTGATAACAATATTTTGATATCCCGATTCCAACCCGTAACCCCTCATATCAATAAGAGGTGTGGCCTTATTCCCTGAATAAGATGAAATATTTAAGGAAGATTTGTTTGATAAGAAATCGAAAAGATTGTTATACCCTGAGTTGGTTATTTCTGTCTGGTCATAGATTTCTGCATGATGCGCAGAATTCTTTTCGGTGGTATAAAATTTATTTGAATAAACAATTAACTCGGGAGTCGAAAGGTCCTCCGCGTGAGCGGCAAAGTGGGAAAAGAATAGGATTATAAATATTTTTACTACACGAGACTGCATAGGTCCTCCCAGACTTTACTTTTTTTAAATGAAAAGCATAGAAGAACTTGCTTAACACTCACCCGTATTAATATGATTTATAGAATGGCCGGTATCCGGACTTAAGAGACAAAAAACAACGTCTTCCCAAGAAAAACTCAGTGACTTTATGTTGTTTCCACACTCTTTTACCGTTGCGGGGGCAGTATTGGACTCTCACCAATTTCCCGATTATGCTTATCAGGGCCACCATTCAAATTTGACTATAGCATGAATTTATATAGAATGATTTTTATGTTTCAGAAAAAAATAACTGTAATTGCATTAATCCTTTTTGGGTTTATGCTGTTTACTTCCTCATTTCATAGCGTTGCTCATGTTGGGCATAACGTCGCACAATATCATGCCGATAATGAGTCTCAGTCTGATGATGTTTCCGAAAAATGTGATCTATGCGCATTCGCCAAACAGACATCTAGCTTTGTTAGTAATTTAGACAGCAGTAAGCTTTCGCTTGAATTTGATGAAACATTCAATCAGGATTCCGCATCAGTATTAAGAAGCTATTTATTAAGTACCAATTCCGTTAGAGCCCCGCCCTATATCTCTTAAAATTTTTAAGTTTATTTTTTAAAATTTTATAGAGGTTTAATCATGAACAAGTATAAAAAACTATTAAGCGTATGCTTAATAAGTGCGTTAAACGTTTCTGCGAATGCAGAAAAACAATTAGATTTGCCAATGACGCCAGTCACTGCAAATCCTTTGGGTGTCAGTTCGGACGAGTTTGTTATTCCATTTTCAGTTCTAAATGGTCGAGATTTAGATATCCAACGAACCAGCACGGTGGCAGAAACTTTAGAGAATACTCCAGGAGTCTCATTTTCTAATTGGGGACCTTCAATTGGCAGGCCCATTATTCGTGGAATGGATGGGGATCGTATTCGTATAATGCAAAATGGCATTAATTCACTTGATGTTTCCGCCTTCAGCTCAGATCACGCTGTCTCTATAGATCCTCTTATTATTGAGCAAATTGATGTTATTCGAGGCCCTGCGACTGTTCTTTATGGCGGAGGAACAATTGGGGGTATTGTCAACGCAATCGATCATCGTATCGCTAGAGAAAAAATTAGCGGTATAACTGGTCGAGCCATTACTCGAGCTGGCGGCGCTAATAGCGAGAGAAGTTCTGCCGCGGTGATGGACTTTGGGATTGGTAATTTTACAATTCACCTCGATGCTTATACCAAAACAACGGGAGATTTAAGGATACCAGGTTATTCTGTCTCCAATAGATTGGCTCGCTCTGACGACGAGGTTACTAGGAACCAATATGGAAAGAAAAATGAGTTAAGAAACTCTGGATCAGATATTGAAGGGGGTGCGATTGGAGTGTCATATTTTTTAGATAAAGGATATGTTGGCATGTCCTATTCAAAACATGATGCGGAGTTAGGCAATCCACTCACGACGTCAGGTTTTTTTGATCAAAGGACAAATCGCTGGGACCTGCATTCTGAATTTCATGATTTGAGCGGATTTTTCAATCATTTTAAATTTAAAATGGCCCACACAGACTATCAGCATGATGAGCATCATGAGCCAGGTGAAATAGAAGCTACATTTAAAAATCGGGGTTTGGATGGTACGCTTGAATTGGGCCATCACTCGGTTGCCGGAATGAGCGGAGTCGTTGGGCTGCATTTTGAAAATACCATGTTTAAACAACCTACAGGGGTGTTACTACCTAATGCAAATACCAATTCACAATCGGTATACGTTTACGAAGAACTCCCGATTGACGAACACAAATTAACGTTGGGGTTACGTCGAGGAAACCATGACGTAAAAAGAAATGCATTTACTGGTGATGGAGGATGTTCAACAACATACACAGCCGTTGAGGGTTGTGGAGAGGGATCTAACTTGGGCGAAGAGGATGCTCCTGAATTCGGTGCAACAGAAAAAAGTTTCCAAACTAACAATGTTTCAATTGGCGGCGTTTATCAATTTAGTCAAAGTTGGTCTTTAAATACGAATTTAGCGCATTCGGAAAGGGCACCCGCTTTTTTTGAATTGTTTCCTTATGGTTCACATCATGCCTCGGAGCAGATACACAAAGGTAATGAGAATCTTAATACCGAGCTTTCAAACACGATTGATATGAAATTGAGATGGAAAAACAATGCCCATACTTTCAACATCGGCCCTTACTACACTAAATTTAATCGATTTATTGGGTTATTTAATACCGGATCAGAGCTATTCCATTTGCATGAGGGTGAGGATGATGCTGAGGGGATGAGTGTGTTTCAGTATCGATCTGTAGGTGCGACTTTTAAAGGAATTGAATTTGACGGGGTTTACAAAATAAACGATCAGTTTAATTTTTCCTACCGTGGTGACTATGTCAGGGCGGAACAAGATAATGGCGATGAATTACCCCGAATATCTCCGTTAAGATTGGGTGCAACAATTGATTATACAAACAATCGTTTTTTTGCGAGGCTGGATGTATTGAGAGCTTTTTCGCAGGATAATATAGGGGCTAATGAATTAGAGACCGATGGTTATACTAATCTTTCTGCTTTCGCCTCCTATCAGCTACCGGTTGAGTATGATATTCAGTTTTTTATGAAGGGGCGAAACTTATTGGATCAAGAAATAAGGGATCATTCCTCATTTATGAAGGATAAATTTTTACGCGCAGGACGATCGGTGTTGTTTGGGCTTCAGGGGAATTTCTAATAGAAGAGAATAATTAGCCAAACCATTGCAAGGTTGACAAGGCTTAAGAAGACGGCCGCACTCCCAATGTCTTTTGCTCTCTTGGCAAGGTCATGTTTTTCTAAAGAGATGCGGTCAACGGTTGCCTCAATTGAGGAATTGAGGAGCTCAACTATGGGGACAAGAAGTACGCTCCCGATCAGAGCAATCAATTCTAGTGCGCTGGTTGCAATGAAAAAAGCAACGGGAATTAAAAATATGGATAGAAAAACTTCTTGCCTAAAAGCATCTTCTTTTAGAAAAGCAATTTTGAAACCTGAAATTGAGTATCCAAAAGCATTGATTAATCTTTTTATTCCCGTCTTTCCTTTAAAAGGACTTTCCATATCAGGTCTCACTTGTTAAAATCAGGTTCAATTATAAATCATTATTGAGAAAAAAATGTCTAGATTAGTAAATTGCGTGAAGCTTGGCAAAGAAGCAGAGGGGCTTGATTTCCCACCCTATCCGGGAGCGTTAGGAAAAAAAATATTTGAAAATGTTTCTAAAGAAGCTTGGGCGGAATGGTTAAAACATCAAACCATGCTGGTAAATGAAAACCGTTTAAGTTTAATTGATCCAGAGGCTCGCAAGTATCTTACTCAGCAGACTGAAAATTATTTTTTTGGTGATGGAGCGGACCAAGCTGAGGGCTATGTCCCACCGAAGAGTTAGTTGTTAAGTTCTTTCTTGATGTCTTTTACGGCGGTGTGTCTGATGTCTGTACCTTTAACGGTATAAACAACATACTCAGTAATATTTCTTGCGTGGTCACCGATTCTCTCAAGAGCTTTTGCAATGTAAATAACTTCCATAGCGGATGAAATTTTTCTTGGATCTTCAAGCATGAAGGTTAGCTGATGTCTCATGCAAGCTTGGTATGTTTCATCAACACTCTCATCAGTCTTAATGACGTCTAAAGAGATTTCGGTATCGAGTCGTGCGAATGCATCCAGGGCTTCATGAAGCATTGATGCAACCAATTTTGACATGGATTTAATTTCGCCAAGCGATGGCTTACTCATCTTATCATCTTCGTAAATACGAAGAGCGGCACGAGCAATTTTTGTTGATTCATCCCCAACCCGCTCGAGGTCAGTGATTGTTTTTTGGACCATAGAAACAAATCTAAGATCACTTGCAACCGGGGTTCGCTTAACCAGAACAAGCAGACACTCTTCATCAATTAATTTTTCAAGTTCATTAACCTGATTATCTGCTTGGATAACTTTATTTGCTAACTTAGCATCAGCATCTTTTAATGCCTGCACGGAGTTAACAATTTGTTCTTCGACAATGCCACCCATCTCAAGAACTCTGCTTCTGAGAGATTCAAGTTCTGTGTCAAATTTTGAAAAAGAATGTGTTGCCATATAAACCTAAATTTTTTGTTTAATCATACTTAAAGTATAAGTCATTTTTATGAAAATTTCTTATTTCTTGATCGTTTTTACACCCTCTGAGGTAGCTAGCAGAAGAATATTGGCTGGGCGTTTGGCAAACAAACCGTTCGTTACAACGCCAACGATTTGATTAATTTCGGCTTCCATCTCTATTGGATCTTTTATAACAAGATTATGCACATCAAGAATGACGTTTCCATTGTCAGTAGTGAAGTCCCTCAATACAGGATTACCTCCTAAAGCGGTTAATCTTCTGGCAACATAGCTTCTGGCCATCGGGAGCACTTCAACTGGTAGGGGAAATTTTCCGAGCACATCAACATATTTCGACTCATCGCAGATGCATATAAAATCTTTGGCATTGGCAGCAACAATTTTTTCTCTTGTCAAGGCACCGCCTCCACCTTTGAGCATATGCATGTGGGGAGTGATCTCATCAGCACCATCCACATAAATTTCCATTCCACTGACGCTATTTAGATCAAAGACTTCAATTCCGTGAGCTCTTAGTTTTGATGCTGTGGTTTCACTGCTGGCTATTGCTCCATCAATTTTATGTTTTACCTTAGCCAATTCATCAATGAAGTAATTAGCCGTAGAGCCGGTCCCAACCCCAATAATTCCGGATTCAACATATTCAACGGCAGCTTTTGCGACTTGTTGTTTGAGCTCATCTTGAGTAAATGACATTATTTCCCTTTCTAGTATTGCTAATTATCAGTTAAAATTTTTGATTACAATGATACACCTCTGTAGAATGAATGAGAATTATGAAATTAGACAAAAATAAATTAAAGCGATCAATTGACCAAATTGATAACTATACGATTGTTAAAAAAACACCACTTTTAAAACAAGATCAACTCTCATTTCGTTTTAAGAATAATATCTTCCTAAAAAGAGAAGATCTTCAGACCGTTCATTCATTTAAGATTAGAGGGGCATTTAATAAGTTATCCAAACTATCAACAGCTAGTTTGAAAAGAGGAGTAATTGCTGCCTCTGCTGGCAACCATGCTCAAGGAGTGGCGCTTGGGGCAAAAAAATTAAAGACCAGAGCCTTGATTGTAATGCCAGAAACAACGCCGTTAATAAAAATAAATGCTGTGAGAAGTTATGGTGCTGAAGTGGTCCTTCATGGAGAGTCCTATTCTGAAGCCTACCAGTATGCAAAAAAGATAGAAAAGAAAGAGAAGCTTTGTTTTATTCATCCTTATGACGACCCGGACGTAATTGCAGGGCAGGGAACTATAGCCAAAGAAATTTTAGAAAATTTTAACCAGCCCATATATGCAATATTTTGTTGCGTTGGCGGTGGTGGATTGCTTGCTGGCATCTCCTCGTACGTAAAAGCTATTAATCCGAAGATCAAAGTGATAGGCGTTGAGGCCCTTGGTGCGGAGGCGATGACGAAATCACTAAAATCCAAAAGAAGAGTTACCTTGAGGCAGGTAGCATTATTTGCTGATGGCGCTGCCGTTAAGCAGGTAGGGGAGCATACTTACGATTTGTGTAAGCAGTATGTTGATGAAATGGTGGTTGTTGACAATGATGCAATATGCGCCGCTATAAAAGATGTTTATGAAGACTCTAGAACTATTTTAGAGCCTGCAGGCGCGCTGTCAGTTGCCGGCATTAAAAGCTATGTTGAGAAAAACAATATAAGTGATAAAAATATTATTGGCATTGCTTCAGGCGCTAATATAAATTTTGATCGACTTAGATTTGTTTCAGAAAGAGCCGAAATAGGTGAGCAACGAGAAGCTCTACTGGCCGTTACTATTCCTGAAAAACCAGGAGCATTTAAAAGTTTTTGCGAACTTCTAGGTAAGCGTAACATAACAGAATTTAATTATCGGTTTGCGGATAAGTCCAGCGCTCAGATTTTTACTGGCATTAGTATTGAGAATTTACAGGAGGTAAAAGAGATTATTGGGGCTCTTGAGTCGTCCGGTTTAAAAGCGATTGATCTAACAGCTGATGAGGTGGCTAAGCTTCATTTAAGACATATGGTTGGAGGTCATGCGCCAAATGTAAAAAATGAAACGGTTTATCGTTTCGAGTTTCCAGAGAAACCTGGTGCATTAATGAACTTTCTTAAACACCTTAATAAAGGATGGAATATTAGCTTGTTTCACTACCGCAATCATGGGGCAGATACCGCAAGAGTTCTGGTTGGAATTCAGGTGCCACCAAAACAAAAACAAACTTTTAAGGATTTTTTAAGTCATTTAGGTTACCCTTATTGGGACGAATCAACTAACCCAAGTTATCAATTATTTTTGGGAAAATAAGTATCTTCTCAAATTTGATTAATTAGTATCAACTTTTAAATTTAAGGAAAAAATAATGAGATTTGTAATATTTATTTTAGCTTGCATACTGGCCTCTTGTGGCGCTCCAGAATCCCCAAAGGCGTATGTGACTTCTCAAAAAGGTGGAATTACCGTTATTGATATAGCAACCAAGCAAGTTATTGATAATATCGATATTCAATCTTCAGGACCCAGAGGAATAGGTATCTCATCTGATGGAAAATATCTGGTTACTGCAAATAAAGGGGACGCTAATTTATCCGTGATCAACCGATCTTCTGGTGAGGTGATTAGCCACGTCGAAGTGGGTAAGAATCCTGAATTTATTCGTGTGTTTAATGACTTAGTTTTTGTTTCGACAGAGCCAGCATCATCGGGTAAGCCACCGTCACAGCATGAGGAAGAGGCTGACGATGATGACGACAAAACTCCAGCTCAAATTGCTGTGGTAAATATCAAACAAGGTAAGAAATTAAGAGAGATTGAAGGCGGACCAGAAACAGAGGGAATTGAGTTGAGCAAAGATGGAAGTAAAGTGATTGTTACTAATGAGGCCGATAACACGATTACCGTTCATGACTTTCAATCCGGAGATCTGTTGAAAACAATTGATGTTGTTCCTTTTGGAGACCGCCCAAGAGGAATTAAGGTGTCTCCCAAAGGTGATTTATATGTATCCACTTTAGAACACAGCGATAATTTTATTGTATTAGACGGTGAATTTAATCATGTTAAAACTGTTGCAACAGGAAAAAACCCTTATGGGGTTTCATTTGACTCTAATGGAGATAGATTGTTTGTGGCATCAAGCAAATCGAAACAGCTAGAAGTTTTCAATACTTCAGATTTTTCAAAAATCAAAGATATACCCCTTGACGGCAAGAGATGCTGGCACTTTTCATTTACCCCTGATAACAAAGAAATATTAATGTCTTGCGGTAGATCAGATGAGTTGATTGTTATCGATGCTGAATCATTGGAAGTAACAGGCAATATCCCTGTTGCAGGAATTCCATGGGGCGTAGTAACTTTTCCAAAGGCTATTGGAAGCTTGGATGACGTTCGATAAAATTTAATTATTAATAGTATTAATAAAATCCCACTCAAATTCTGTCAAAGGGGTAATTGAAAGTCGATTACCCCTTTGGAGAATTTTCATAGTCTCTAATTCTTTAAATGTTCTCAAGCTATTAAGGCTTATTAATGGAATTTTTTTTACAAAAGAAACATCAACATTAACCCATCTTGGATTATTCGGATCTGATTTTGGGTCATGGTACTTATGCCCGCTAATAAACTGTAATTTATCGGGATAGGCCATCTTTGTGACTTCCATGATGCCAACAATCCCAGGCTCTTTGCAATTAGAATGATAAAAAAAAGCCAAATCTCCTAGCTTCATCTCATCCCTCATAAAGTTACGAGCCTGATAATTTCTGATGCCATACCAGTCTATACTTTTATCTTTTTTTAGATCATCAATTGAATAATCTGTTGGTTCTGACTTCATTAACCAAAATTTCATTTATACTTTACTCCCATATACTTTATTTGATATTTAAACATGACACAAAAAAATGTAAAAGGTACAAATCTTCAAGTATGCAGTTTAAACCCAAAAACAGGTTTCTTAAGAAATGGGTTCTGCGAGTCTTGTGAATCTGATAATGGGTTGCATACTGTATGTGCAGAAGTTAGCGAAGAATTTTTAATTTTTTCAAAAGCGCTCGGCAATGATCTTTCAACCCCTAGACCAGAATTTCATTTTGATGGATTAAAGGCCGGTGACCGATGGTGCCTTTGCGCAAGTCGATGGTTGGAAGCAGCCGAGGCTGGAATGGCCCCCCCAGTAATTCTTGAATCGACACACTGCAGTGCACTGGAGATTATCGAATTATCGGATCTTGAATATCATAGTTTACGATAGATTTCACTTTACTGTTGCCTAGACTAGCATCTAGAACCAAAGGTTCAAGTGGTAAAAGCCTATGATGCTTTAGGTTTGTAATCAAGAGCCCTTAAAAGGTAACCCAATTGAAACAATCTCACCACATCAGATTAGCCTAAACCGATGCAAAGACTAGTTCAAAGAATATATAGCCTAAGCAACAGTAAAACAAAATCATTACGATTAATGTTGATTTAACGCTTGGTCCAGAATTCTACCAAAATTGTTCAATTTTTCTTGAACTAAATTAAGCTGGGTAAGGTTTTCAGGGCTATGGTTATTTGATTCATGAATGATATTCAGTGATGCCATTAATAAAATTCGATCAAAACCGACTACGCCAGAGTTTTTTAATTCTTCAACTTTTTTATTAAGATATTCTGCGGACTGCTTTAATGCTTCTTCCTCACCATCAGGACAATTAACCTGAAAATTACGTCCTAAAATATTAATTTCCACCATCACACTCATAGCAATTCCTCGTTTGGAATCTGACCTAAAAGATTTTCAATCTTTTGGGTAGCTTCGTGAATTTTTTTATTCAATGATTTAATTTCATCATCTTGTTGTGAAGTTTTTTGTTTTAGAGCAGCATTGTCTGACTTTAGCTCGTTAAGTAAATTTACCAATACATTGAGTTTTTGTTCGAGTATTTCCAGTTCTTGTTTCATGAGGATCACTATATGTTAAAAAAGAATACGGATCAATCCATCTTTTTTTTTGATCTTGGGTGGGACTGATCATATATCTTGGCAAGGTGTTGGAAATCGAGGTGGGTATAAATCTGTGTAGTTGAAATATTGGAATGTCCAAGTAGCTCCTGAACTGCTCTCAAGTCTTGACTGGATTGCAAAACATGGCTTGCAAAAGAATGTCTAAGCAAATGAGGGTGAATATTCTCAGGAATATTATTTTTTTCAGCCCAATACTTTAAACGATATTGAATAGCTCGATTTGTAAGTTTCCCCCCTTTTTGATTTAAAAATAAAAATGCCGACTCCTCATAATTTTTAATCTTTGATCTTTCATTGATCCAAAGTTGAATGGAGACAAATGCTTTACCTCCTACGGGTATTATTCTACTTTTATTTCCTTTTCCAAGAACTTGGATCGATCGGTCATTCATGTCTAAATCAAGCATACGTATATTTGTTAATTCTGATAACCGTAATCCAGATGAGTAGAATAACTCTAAGATAGCCTTATCTCTGATCCCATAAAAATCCTTTTCCTTAATTTCAATTAATTTAAAGACTTGGTCAATTGATAATGTCTGAGGAAGTTTTTTCCCACCCTTCGGTGCCCTAATGCCTGATGTTGGATCAGATTTCAGATTTGTGGATTTAACAAGGAACTGAAAAAAATTTCGCCAGGCAGATAAAATTCTGGCGAGAGATTTACTGCTCAGTCCTTGGGAATGGAGTTTTGATAAAGATAGTCGAATATCTTCAGTTTTCGCCTCTTGTATTTCTACTTGTAATAATTTTTTTAGCTTATTTAAATCTGCAAGATAGCTTTTGATTGTAAGCGCACTCAATCTTTTTTCATAACGAATATGATTCAAGAAAAGATCAAGTGGTTTTTCAATCATAAATCAATAACTCCCTCATAAACAAAATTTGCATCACCCATAAGCGTAATATTGCCTTGATAGGTTTTGCAGAATATTTTTCCACCTGGCATTAAAATCTCGATGGTTGAGTCATTCAACAATTTTTCTTCAATTGCCGCCACTGTTGCGGCACATGCACCAGAACCACAACCTAATGTTTGACCAGACCCTCTCTCATAAACTACTAATTTAATTTTATCTCGATCTCTTATCTCACAAAAACCTACATTAACGCTTTGAGGAAAATGAATAGATTTTTGAATTTGATTAGCCGTTTTTTCTACATCAATATCTGAAATTTTATCAACCATAAAAACTATATGTGGATTACTGACTAAAACATAAATACCTTGCATGGAAGTATCACCAGATTTTTTGTAAACCGGAAATACATGATCCTTATTTTTTGATACCCGATATGAACCCATATTTACAGATATCAGATTATCAATTGAGTGCAGTTTTATGGTGTTATTCATAATTTCAACGGTTATCTCTTTTTTACCAGTTAATTTATTTTTTTCGATATATGAATAAAAGCATCTTGCTCCATTTCCACAGTGCTCAACTTCTGAACCGTCAGCATTAAAAATTCGATATTTAAAATCACATTCTGACTTTTGACTATTTTCAACAATCAACATTTGATCAAAACCAATTCCAATATGACGATCCGCAAGCATGGTGATTTGTTCGGTAGTCAGTTGATAGTCATGATCCAATTGATTAATGACAATAAAATCATTTCCGATCGCATGCATTTTTGTAAATGGTATGTTCATAGTTTTGGTAATTTATATCTCCTATAATTCCATAAATATTGTTCTGGGGATGATTTTACTAGTTCCTCAATGAACTGATCTATTTTTTTTGGAGTTGGATCTCCTTTAAACTCATAAAGATTAACACTGAAACCCTTCCCAATTCCCTCTCTTTTCCCAAACGCAAAAATAATGGGTGCCCCGGTAAGTTTATGTAATTTTTGAATTAACGTCATGGTATAAACTTTTTGATTAAAAAAAGAGGACCATTCCCCGTGCCCCTCTGGAGGAACCTGATCAGGCAGAATGCCAACAGCCTCTCCCTTTTTGAGAGCTTGTAGGATTTGCTTCATCCCGCTTAATTCGATACTGACAGGAGATACCAAGTTCTTACTTCTTCCTTTAAAAATAATATTATCCAGCCATTTATTTTTTGATGGTTTGTACATAACCTTGATGGGGTGTCGTGCACCATAGTATTGGGCTGTAATTTCAAATGAACCAAGATGAGGAGTTAGGAAAATAACCCCCTTATCTTTTGATTGTTTTTTATTTATTAACGACCAATTGCTTGTTTTCTTGACCCAAGAATCAATTTTCTTTGATGAGGCAAACCAGATAGAAAACGATTCCATTATGGTCATGCCAATGTGCATTGAATTGCTTATAACTAGCTTTTTAATTTCAACGTCTGTTTTTTTGATATTAGTTCTTTGGATATTCTTAATGATCCTGTCCCTAAACTTGTAGTCAAAAAGATACATTAAAAGTCCTAGCAAACAACCCAATAAATGTATTAAGGCGAGCGGCAATGAAAAAAATAGCTTAATAGCAAGAGTCATTAGATATTCAACTTAGTTACACTTTCTGTTATTCTAGCGTGATTAATAACATAAACATAAAAAATAATAATGAATGAATACCTATTTACCTCAGAATCAGTATCTGAGGGGCATCCAGATAAGGTAGCGGACCAAATTTCCGATGCTATCCTTGATGCTATCCTAACCCAAGACAGTACTGCACGTGTGGCTGCAGAAACATTAACCAACACGGGACTGGTTTTGTTGGCCGGAGAAATTACGACGACTGCTTCGGTAGACTACATAAAAGTAGCGCGAGAAACAATAAAAGACATTGGGTACGATGACCCTGAAAAAGGAATAGATTTCAATGGCTGCTCAGTGCTAGTAGCATACGATCGCCAATCACCAGATATTGCTCAAGGAGTTGATAAGGCTCAGGATGATCCTTTGAATCAAGGTGCAGGTGATCAAGGCTTGATGTTTGGATATGCCTGCAATGAAACTGCACAGCTAATGCCATTACCAATTTGGTTATCGCATCGACTTGTTGAAAAGCAGGCATCGGTCAGAAAAGCAAATAAAATCGACTGGCTAAGGCCGGACGCGAAGTCACAGGTAACTTTAAAGTATGTTGACAACAAACCCGTTGCCATTGATACGATTGTACTTTCAACCCAACATGATCCAAATGTAAGTCAATCAACTATTCGTGAAGCGGTGATAGAGGAGATTATCAAACCCACTTTGCCAGATAATATTGATACCTCAAGCATCAAATATCTGATTAATCCTACGGGTAATTTTGTCATTGGAGGTCCTCAGGGCGATTGTGGTTTGACGGGAAGAAAAATTATAGTAGATACTTACGGCGGGGCAGCACCTCATGGAGGTGGCGCATTCTCTGGAAAAGATCCATCAAAAGTAGACCGATCAGCTGCATACGCTGCCAGATACGTTGCTAAAAATATTATTTCAAGTAATTTAGCTGATCGATGCTTAGTGCAACTATCCTATGCGATTGGGGTTGCCGAACCGACGTCAGTAATGGTTGATACCTATGGAACAGGAAAATTATCAGATTCCGAGCTCATTAAAATTATCAAAAACAATTTTGATTTAAGGCCTAAGGGTATTGTTGATATGCTAGATTTGCTTAAACCAATCTACAAAAAGACTGCAGCATATGGACATTTTGGAAGAGATGAGGAGACATTTACCTGGGAAAAAACGGATAAAAAACTAACCTAAACATATACTTATCTTTTGTTTTTCTATTAAATCTATTATATAATCTATCCCGTCGAGGAACGCTGCAAGAAACTTTCCCAGGCTCGACGTCTAAACTGCGTTCACCTAACCTTGCCAGTCAAGGCTTCGGGTGGAAGCCAGCTGGTCACTATTTAAATTTAAAGGGATAAATTTATGAATAATGTGACAAAAGAAAATATCCAGCTTGACCATGTCGTTGCGGATATTAATTTAGCCGAATTCGGAAGAAAAGAAATCTCCATTGCTGAAAAAGAAATGCCTGGCTTAATGGCAATTCGTGAGGAGTATTCTTCATCAAAGCCACTTAAGGGAGCAAGGATAACTGGCTCACTCCATATGACCATTCAGACAGCTGTATTAATTGAAACTCTGGAAGCGCTAGGAGCAAAAGTGCGTTGGGCATCTTGTAATATTTATTCAACACAAGACCATGCCGCTGCTGCAATTGCTAAAAAAGGAACTCCTGTTTTTGCTTTTAAAGGTGAAACACTAGACGACTATTGGGATTTTACTCACCGGATTTTTGAATGGGAAGAGGGTGAATTCAGCAATATGATTCTCGACGATGGCGGAGACGCAACCTTACTTCTTCATTTGGGTGTAAAAGCTGAGAAAGATATCAACGTACTTAATTCGCCACACAGCGAGGAAGAGGTAGCACTTTTTAAAGCTATTAAAAATAAATTATCACAAAACCAAACATGGTATAGCGACAGGATTAAACACATCCAAGGCGTTACCGAAGAAACTACAACCGGTGTTCATCGATTGTATCAAATGCATAAGGATGGTGAGCTGGCATTTCCGGCAATTAACGTGAACGATTCGGTTACTAAATCAAAGTTTGACAACCTTTATGGCTGTCGAGAGTCATTGGTAGATGCTATCAAAAGGGCGACTGATGTTATGATCGCAGGAAAGGTTGCTGTAGTAGCTGGTTATGGCGATGTGGGTAAAGGGTCAGCTCAAGCGCTGCGTGCTTTATCTGCCCAAGTTTGGGTAACTGAAATAGATCCAATCTGTGCTCTTCAAGCGGCTATGGAAGGCTACAGAGTGGTTACAATGGATTATGCAGCTGAATATGCTGATATTTTTGTAACGGCCACAGGTAATTATAATGTGATTAATTTTGATCATATGAGCAAAATGAAGGATGAAGCCATTGTGTGTAACATAGGCCATTTCGATAATGAGATTGATGTCGCAAGTTTAGAAAAATGTGATTGGGAAGAAATTAAGCCCCAAGTAGACCATGTAATTTTCCCT
>JGI26086J50260_1001052_pt1 | contig 16733 bp, 10 predicted proteins | sample SaaInl3SG_22_DNA_FD_50260 | JGI IMG/M metagenome (IMG submission 50260)
CGTAAGTTCACTAGCAAGTGGTGCCCATACACGAATAATCGTATCATCTCCATCAAAACTAACACCTAAATCACCATCATATGTGTAAAGAGATTCAAAAGCAGGTGTATCGTATATTTTTTCAAGTGAAACAGATTTTGTTGCTTTTTCATCATCGGTAAACGTGACTTCAACGACATATGANTTGTCGATTGCAAAATTCCCAGAAATGTTAAATGAATTTGAGGTCGCAGTTCCACTAACAAATGGTGCTTGAGAACCGTTTTCATAAACTGCGTAATTTGATACATTTCCTGTTGCAGATACTTGTATTTGATACATTGGTCCTGATGTTACAAAGTTCGCTTGTAAAATACGATCTCGATAATCAGGTATGTTATTATCTAAGTCTGATTGCGAAGCTCCAATGTTGATATCTTGTTCAACAAAATAAACATGACCTCGTCCATTTTCGACAATTTCTACATCTGATAAATCAATAAATCGGTCACCGCCAATCTCTCGATAACCGTCCCAGCCACCCTGTTTAATAATGATTCCTAAACGAGTAGCTCCTGGGTATTCTGTCGCAAGATCGATGTCATAATAAACACCAAATTCACCTTTATTAGAAGCGTTAAAGTCCCATTGTTTACCACCACGTGCCATAGGTAAATTCTCCCAAACCCACATGTTAAATCCTGTATAGGTATCATTATATCTATAATAGTGGACACGTAATGTGGTTAAATCATCTGCTGCATATGAATCCACAGTAAAAAGTGGAAGTAAAAATATTGTTAAAAGTATTATAATTTTTTTCATGTATTCCTCCTACACATCTAATCTTAACATGGAATAAAGAGAATATAAAAATTTAATGTTAGCGATTACAATGTGCAATCGGTTTCATAAATTATAAAACTACTAAAGCGTTTACATTTTTTTACATTTTGTGATATTATAGAAGCATCAAATAAAAGAAAAAATCTTTTATAAATAGGAGGAAATAATGAAGAAAGGATTACTCGCTTTACTACTTGTTGCAGTATCTGCACTTACCTTTGGGATTAGTGCATTTGGTGCTGGAACTGGTAATTTAGTTATTCACTTCCAAGCTTGGAGTGGTGAATATGATGATCTTGGAAACCATACTTGGGCACCAGGATTAAGTCCAAGAGTACGTGATGGCGTCGATGCATTCGGAGCATATTGGGAATATAATGATGTTCCAGTAGGAACCGAAGTGCCATTTATTGCTGTATATTGGGCAGATGGTTCACAAGATTGGAGTAGAAAATTAACAGATGATGTCTTTATTCCAGCTAGTGCAATCCAAGAAGATAAAACAGTTCATGTTTATATTTTTGAAGGAATGTTAGGAAATGGAAATGCAGAAGTATTTGTTGCAGATCCTGATACACATAACATTTTAGCTGTCTACTATGATCCAGCTGGAGCATATGAAGAGACGTTAGGTATTCATGGTTGGGGATGGACGTATGAAGATGATGCAGAAATTGGTGCATCTCAATGGGGGACACCGTCTCAACTATTTACGGTTGCTGGACGTTCAGAAGCTGATATCGATGTTTGGGGAATGATGTTATCTGCTAAAGAAACATGGGCAGGATTCCTAGTTTATGGTGGCGACGATGCGACTAAGAAAACAGGAGATATCAACGATACAAACTATATCACTAATCAAGAAGCAGGTGCAGTAAACATCGTTTATATTGTTAATGCCGGTGATGGTGTTACAAATAACTCAAATGTCTTTACAACACCAGATACGTTTAGAGATGAAGCATTTAGTTTTAAGTTATTACCTTTCTCTCCAGAAGAAATGACAGGAACATATGCAATTGATCCTAATACACTTGTTGTTAAAACGAGTTCATCAGTGGCATCACCTTATGCAGAAGCAACAACTGATGCAGAACGTGAAGCAGCAGAAGCGTTAATCACAAGTTGGTTCCAAATCAAAGAAGATTTAGGTAATGGTCAATATGGACCTGCACTCGCAATTGAACGCGTTGACTTTGGTAAAACAAACACAACACTCAATACATTTGTTATTGCACTTGCAGAGGGTACTGAATTAGATAATACTAAAGATTACGAAGTATTTTTTGATACAATGTATCCTCAAGATTTAGAAACTGCAAAAGAAATTACTGTAACATTGAATGTTACTGTACCTGATAACACACCAGAAAATGCAACGATTAGTTTAGGCGCATCATTTGGTGGCTGGAATCCAGGGGATGCAGCTTATGCAGCAACAAAACAATCTGATGGATCGTATTCAATTACATTTACAATTAGTGTAACAGCAGCATACTCAACACACGAATATAAATGGACACAAGGTACTTGGGACATTGGTGAAAATTTAGAATCAGGAAATCGTTCATTTGTTTTATCAAATGATATGACTTCAGTAACATTCAATGATGAGATTTCAGCTTGGGATAACGATGCAGATGCTGGAGATACAAAATATCCAGCAACAGCAAGAACAGTATTTGTTCCAACTAACGCATCAGCATCATTAGCACTTGACTTAGATACAGAAGCACCAGTATTAACATTCGTATCTCCGTTATCATTTGTTGGTAAAACTGCTGATCAAAGAATCATTGAAGTGCCATGGGGACAACCATTTGATCAATCACTTTTCCCACGTTACTCTGTAACAGATAATCGTGATGGAGATATCACATCGTTTGTATTTGTACCTAAAGGTAATATGTCAGTGTTAAATACAGCTGAAGAAGGTGATTACACCATTATGTTAGAAGTAGTAGACAAATGGGGTAATGTCACTCAAGAAACATTTATCTTTAGAGTAGTGAAAGGCGAATAGGGAGGTTAAATCATGAAAAAAATTATATTATTATTTATTGCTTTAGCATCCGTATTTACATTAGCGGCATGTGGTGAAACTGTTGAAAATAATGGTGAGACCATTGACTTCGGTGATATTTTAGTACCATCATCAAGCATCCGTGTTTGGATGGATGATGAAAATGGTGAATATATGGCTGCAGTCATTGAAGAATTTAACAAAGTATATCCTAATATTGTTGTAGAATTCCAACACATGGGGTCAGTTGATGCACGTGAATTGTTAAAAACATTTGGTCCTTCAGGAAATGGTGCAGATGTTTTCCAATTCCCACATGACCAACTTGCTCAAGCTGTTCTTGAAGACTTAGTATTACCTTTACCAAATAGTTTGAAAACGTCACTAGAAGGACGTTCAGCTCAACTTGGTTTAGATATTGCAACACTATCATATGATGAAACTAATGGGTCATTTGATCCAACATCTGCAAATGCTGTTGAAAGTTTATTTGCAGTACCACTATCATTAGAATCTGTTGGATTNTTTTATAATAAAGATTTAGTTGCAACGCCNGCAACCACAATGGAAGCATTGCTTGCAGCAGGTGCGACATGGAATGCAGCATTAACAAGTGATGCGACTGATGATCCAACAAGAACGAATGCACAAGCTGGTTACTTCTATTTAGGAACATCTTCACATTGGGCAGATTCATATTTCATGCAACCATTTTATAGTGCATTTGGATTTACACCATTTGGTNCGAATTTAGATGATCCGAGTGCAGTAGGATATGCNAACACAGNGGATGCATTAACATTCTTTAGAGATCAACTTAAACCAGTGGTTGCAGGATCTGGACAAACAGATTCAACAAGTGGTGGTGCAAACTTTGAAGCTGGTAACATTCCTTATGTTATTGGTGGACCATGGAACCATGAAGCATATTTAAATGCAGGTATTAACTATGGTGTTGCACCAATGCCAACAATCAATGGTCAAAATATGAAAACATATGCTGGTGCAATTATGGCTGCAGTTTATAAATATTCAGATAATTCAGAAGACGCAATTAAATTTGTTGAATTCTTAACAAGTGATATCGCGATGGAATTACAATATGAATATAAAACAAAACTTCCAGCATTAGAAAATGAATTACTTGCAAGTATTGCTGGTGTGTCAGAAGATGCATTATTACTTGCCATGGCAGAACAATTAAAGACATCTGTACCAATGCCAACATTCCTCAAGTGACTTACTACTGGGGACCAGGTGAAACAATGATTAAAGATGTTTGGAATAATGGTGTTGATCCAACAGTTGCAGCAGCAACTGCAGAACAATCTTACCGAGTTCGTTCTGGTTTAGCAAATCAATAATTAAAGCAATAAAAAATTTGTGATACTAATTAAGTAGGCGGCAATAACGCATTGCCGCCTCCTTATTAGTTTATAAGGAGCATGAATGAAGGCACTAAGTACAATTAAAGCAATTTTATCAGCATTCATTTGGGGTTCAGGACAAGCTCTGAATCGTCAATATATTAAAGCTTTATTCTTTTTCATTATTTTTGTCGGATTTGTTGGTACAGAATTACTAACAAGTTCTTATTTCGAAGAAACAACTGCATATACTAAACTTGTTGGAGATGATCTTACAGATACGTGGTATCAAGACAATTTATATGCACGTTATTTCAATTTAAAAAATGAAAACAGCGTACGTGCGAATGGTTTTGATGCAACGGGATATGAACCGTTCGAAACGTTCTTAAGATCACTTAATATTCCTGAAAACGCAACAGATAAAGAAACATTATCTGCGCTTAACGAAATCAATATGTTGCAGTTTATCGCGGATGATCTAAAGGCAGCGAATTTACCAACTGTCACAAATCTTTCAACTTTTGATGAAGTTTTATCAACTGAGTTTGATTTATCAACTGGCACCTTAATCGAAAGAAGAGGTATTTTATTTGTTGATGAAGACGGCACGTATTACATCGAACGAAATATTGAACTAGAAGACGGAAGTAATCAAAAAGAATTTGTAGAAACAACCATGCTCCATGGTGGATTAAATGAAGCAAATATTTTATTATCTAATGAAGGTCTCATTCGTTTTGAAAAACTGAATGAGATTTATGAAATAGACGGTACTTTTTATTTGAGAGTAAAAATAGATGGATCGTTTAGATTTGTGAATTTACTGACGGAAGAAATAATCTCAACGATTGAAATGGATAATAACAAAGTACCAGTTGAAGGCCCAATGTATGTTATAGATAATACTTTCTATGAATACTATGAAGCTGGAATGATTTATTTATCTCAACGTTTACAGTATGAACAAACGCCATTCACTAGAGTTTTCAGACAAGCACTATACTATGATTATAGTGCAGATCATTTAGATTACTCTAATGCTGATTTCAATAGAATTATGGTACGTATTTATCTTAATTTAAATACGGATCTAAAAGAGACATTTGAATCTCAATACAATAATTTCTTTTATGATAAAGCTGGATTTTTCATTCGCAGTTACTGGTCAGTGGGGACATTGGGTATCGCACAAAAGGTTAACTTTACCAATCATATGTCTCTTGCAGAGGCTCTCGCGGGTCAAGGTTTAAGTGAAAGAGAGTTTTCTCTATTCACAACACCTGGTTTTCAAATAAGTGAAAATATTCCAATTCAAGGGCATGTTTCAACGATGATATTATTAGAAGGTTTGATTGGTGTGATATCATCATTATTCTTTTTCATTTTCATGATTTGGGGAATTGTAGATGCTTATCGTGTAAGTGAACAAAAACGTAAAAATGAAAAAGTATTAAAAGACATTGATTACTTTAAAGATGTCTATGAAAGTAGTTATGAATACATTATTTTATCTCCTGCGATGTTTGTATTAGCCTTTATTTCAATCATGCCGATTGTCTTTGGCTTTATGATTGCATTTACTAATATTGCGGGTAATGAATCCATGTTGGATAACTTTGATTATGTTGGATTTAGAAATTTCATCGCAATTTTTGATTTCTCTTCAGGGTTAGGTCAATCTTTTGGTCAAGCATTTTGGCGAGTACTTGGATGGACCGTGGTTTGGGCGATTTTATCGACAGCAACTGTATTTTTTGGAGGATTCTTCCAAGCACTTATTTTAAACAGTGAAAAAGTTGTGTTTAGAAAATTTTGGCGAACATTATTCATTTTACCCTGGGCAATACCAGCTTTACTCTCACAAATGGTTTTCTCAGTTATGTTTAAAGAATTAGGGTTTATTAATCAATTTTTAAAAGATTTAGGTATATATGATCTGCTTTTTGATATTGGTATGTTAGGTGTCAACTATGAAAGTTTATCGGGTATACGCACACTCTTTTATTTAGGATTTGAAAACATTCAATGGTTTACCAATCCGTTTAACACTACATTTGTTAGAGGAAGTATTATTCTTATTAATATTTGGTTAGGATTTCCATATTTTATGGCACTTATGACTGGTGTCATGACTGCCATCGATAAAACATTATATGAAGCCGCAGATATTGATGGTGCAAGTGGATGGCAGAAAATCAAATTAATTACAATGCCGCTCGTCTTATATTCAACCGCACCAATATTAATTATGACATTTTCAGGTAATTTTAATAATTTCGGGGTCATCTACTTTATCACAGGTGGTGGACCGAATGATGGAAAACCATCGCTTGGATTTGCAGGGGATACCGATATTTTAATTTCATGGATGTATAAGTTAACAGTAGATTATAGTATTTACAACATGGCTTCTGTATTCTCGGTATTAATTTTCTTATTTGTGGGTTCTGTCACCGCTTGGAATTTATCAAGAACCCGCGCATTCCAGGAGGATTAGAAGATGTTATTTCTACAGCTACTTACAGGATTTTTAATATTACTTGTTATTTTTGTACATCAGTCTACTGTTTATGAATATGCAAGACGTAAAGGTTATGAAGGGATTAAACCTGGCTTGATTGGGCTCATTCCTGTCTATGGTTTAATTTATTATCAACGCATTGAAAAGAGACGAAATGTTTCAGATCGTGGGTTAAAAGAGGTATTTAAACTCAATCACATGTTACATCGCGTTGCATTGTACATTCAAATTCTTATAGTTGCAGCACTTGTCATTGTTCCTGTTGTCTATATCTTTGGACTTGCATTTTCAAACATTCGTTCTGATATTCCTAATCAAATTTGGCCAGAAAATCCAAATTTTGAAGCGTTTAATTATCTATTCACTGAAACGAAGTTCACGACTTGGTATTGGAATACACTTTCAATCGCACTCATCAATATGTTTATAGGTACAGTGCTCATCACGGGTGCTGCATATGTCTTTGCAAGATTTAGTTTCAAAGGAAAACGTGCAGGATTACTTGGTATTTTAGTACTTCAAGCATTTCCATCGTTTATGGGATTAATCGCCATGTATGTCTTATTTTGGCGATTTGGATTGCTAGGACAACCAAGAGCATTATCCATTTTATACATCGGTGGATCCATCCCTGGTAATTTATGGCTCATCAAAGGCTTCTTACAGCAAATTCCGAAAGACTTAGATGAATCAGCGATGATTGATGGTGCCAATAAATTTCAAATTTTTTGGCACATCATCCTACCATTATCTGTGCCAATCTTAACATTTGTTGCAGTAACAATGTTCATGGGTCCTTGGATGGATTATATTTTACCGGGTTACTTACTGAATTACTATCCTCAAAATGCTCCAGCAGGCTATGATGTAACGAATCAATGGACACTTGCCGTGGGTTTATTTAGATTTATTACGGACTTAAACTATATTCATTATTCTGCATTTGCCGCAGGCGCGTTACTTGTAGGGATACCGATTACGATCCTTTATATGGTCTTCCAACGATACTTAATTGAAGGAATTATGGCAGGCGCAACTAAAGGTTAATAGAAAAGGGTAAAATTTTACCCTTTTTTTTAATATGAAACCGATATTATAAAGCCTTTTTAAGCCTTTTTATGGTAAAATAAAGATATAACAACGAAGGAGAACAGCATGTCACAACTTACGATTAAAGAAAATTTTATCAATCAATTACAAACACAATTTAATGTCGATTTAAAATCATCAAATTTAGAACAAAGATACCAAGTNTTAGCGTCTATCGTTCAACAACGTTTACAAACACTTCATANGTCAACGCAAGACCAAATAAAAAANCATCAACTTAAAAAAACGATTTATTTTTCGATGGAATTTTTGATGGGTCGAATGATTACGAATAATTTATATAGTTTAGGCATCTATGACGATATCAAAGCTTTATTTGAAGAACATCATTTGGATATCAATGAGGTTGAAAATTATGAAACCGATGCTGGTCTTGGGAATGGTGGTCTAGGTCGTCTTGCAGCATGTTTTTTAGATTCAGCTGCAGCACTTAAACTCCCTTTGTATGGTAATAGTATTCGTTACTCTAAAGGTTTTTTTGTTCAAACAATAGAAGATCATAAACAACATGAATATCCNGACCCATGGTTAGAAAAACCATATCTTTGGGAAGAAAGAAAAGAAGANGANGCCATTGATATTCCATATTACGGGTATGTTGAACATACACAATTAAAAAATCCTATATGGGTAAAAGCAGTCCCTTATGATATGTATATCGCAGGAGACCAAAACGGTGTTGCAACGAGACTTCGTTTATGGTCAACTGAACCTAGTGAAAAACAATTACATCAAGACCCTGGCTATTTGAAAATGGTAGCAACCATTACAGAAGCACTGTATCCAGATGATTCTAAAGATGAAGGGAAGACGCTTCGACTTCAACAACAATATTTATTTAGTGCTGCCGGAGTTCAAGATGCCATAAGAGAACATAAATCCTTTGGATTAGATTTAAAAACCTTGCCAGATCACTATACATTCCAACTCAATGATACACATCCAGCAGTTGTCATCCCTGAAATGATGCGAATTTTAATGGATGAAGAAGGTTTTGGTTACGATGAAGCTTGGGATATTACAACAAGAACATGTGCATATACGAATCATACGATTCTTTCAGAAGCACTAGAAAAATGGAACAAGGTTATTTACCGTAATTTATTACCACGAATTTATGAAATCATTCAAGAAATGAATCGTCGTTTTAATCGTCTTGTTAAAGAAGACGGTCGTTTTAATGAAAATGAACAATACTTGCTACAACTTATTGGTAGCAATCATGTTCGCATGGCAAATATTGCGATTTATGGATCATTTAGTGTTAACGGTGTCGCAGCATTGCATACAAATATTTTAAAAGAGACTGAACTNCATCGTTTTTATATGTTATTTCCAAACAAATTTAATAATAAAACCAATGGTGTCACCCATCGTCGATGGNTGATNCAAGTNAANCAAGAACTTATTCAATTAATTGAAGGGAAAATTGGTTCAGAATTTAAGAAAGATTTGACACACTTAAAAAAACTTGAACAATTTAAAGATGATCTTGAGTTTTTAAATGCAATCAAAGACGTCAAATTAAAAAAACAACAACAACTTATTGAATTTATAAAAGAAAAAGAAGGCATTTCACTTATTGAAGGTGCAATTTTTGATATTCAAATTAAACGTCTGCATGAATATAAACGTCAACTCATGAATATATTACATATCATTCATGTGTATTTAGAATTAAAATCAAATCCATCATTTAAACAAAATTATGTGCCACATAATTTCATATTTGGTGCAAAAGCAGCCCCTTCTTATGCGATGGCAAAAGAAATTATTGAACTTATTAGTAGAGTTTCAGAAGTTATCAACAATGATGATGACGTTAAGCATTTATTAAAAGTCGTATTTGTTACAAATTATAATGTGACGTATGCTGAAAAATTAATACCAGCTGCTGATATCTCTGAACAAATTTCAACCGCAACAAAAGAAGCAAGTGGAACAGGGAATATGAAATTTATGATGAATGGGGCGATTACACTCGGAACAATGGATGGTGCAAATGTTGAAATTGTAGAACAAGCTGGCAATGAAAATGCTATTATTTTCGGACTTAATGCTGAAGAAGTTACAGAGATTTATAAAAATAATCATTATCAACCTAAAAATATTTATGATCAAGATAATCGTTTAAAACGTATTTTCGACTTCATTAGAACTTTAACAAGCAACCCACAACATTTTGATTTTATTTTAAGTAATTTACTCAATAATGATTACTTCTTAGTATTCAAAGATTTTAATTCATATGTACTGTCACATGAAACGGCTAATGAATGGTTTAAAGATCCTCTTTCTTGGGCGAAAAAAACAGTACTTAATATTGCCAATTCGTCATTCTTTTCATCTGATCGAACCATTGNACAATATAATACGGATTTATGGCATCTAAAAGAAATTTAATTTGATGGAGGCCACTTTATGGCAAAAAATACTAATCTTGATTTAAGAAATCAAGTCATTTATCAAGTCTATCCGAGACAATACTCTAAAGACGGCACATTTGAAGCACTACGTCAAGATTTAGATCGNATTGCAGATTTAGGTGTTTCAATTTTATATTTGTTACCGATTCATCCAATAGGNCATATCGGACGTAAAGGCGTTGATGGCTGTCCTTACTCGATATCAGATTATTATGGTATCGCAGAGGAATTAGGAACGATGGAAGATTTTGATAGACTTGTTTTAGACGCGCACAAAAAAGGGTTAAAAGTCATGTTAGACATCGTTTTTAACCANACNTCAAGAGATTCNAAACTTACAAAACAACATCCGGAATGGTTTTATAAAAATCAAGATGGTGGGTTTGCAAATCGAATNGGTGAATGGTCTGATGTTACAGATTTAACGTATGAAGATCCTGAACAATGGACNTATTTAATTGATAATCTTATTTTTTGGGCAAAAAAAATCGATGGTTTCAGATGCGACGTTGCACCGATGGTACCACTTGAATTTTGGGAAAAAGCAAGGCATGAAGTCGAAAAAATTTCTCCAAATCATATTTGGTTAACCGAATCCGTCCATCCACACTTCATTCAATATATTCGTTCGCTAGGTCATCAAGCCCATAGTGATGGTGAGATGTATCAAGTTTTTGATATCGGTTATGATTATGATATTGATGATGAATTTGAAGGATATTTAAAAGGTGNNGTGACATTAAAAGCCTACTTAGATGCTGTTGAAAAACAAGATTTTATGTATCCAAGTAACTATATTAAATTACGCGCTTTTGAAAATCATGATAAATCACGGTTAAGATCAAAAGTTAAACATGTAGAAATGTTTAAAAATATGCTTGCGATGAGTTTCTTTTTGAAAGGGACACCAATGCTTTACAATGGTGTTGAAGTGATGTCTACAAAACATTTAACTTTATTTGATAAGGATCCGATTGACTGGTTTGAACATGAAGACATCTCTCAATTTTTAAAAACTTTAATCAGATTAAAAAAGCATCCTTTAAATAAAGATGGGAACTTCAAANCACATTTTAAANATGGTGGTGCTGTTTTATCATATGAAAAAAATGGACATAAAATGGTCGGATTATTTAATGTAGAAGGTGTTACGCTTCACAATATTCCATTAGAAAAAGGGACGTATTTCAATGAAATATCTCAAGAAAATATTGAACTTGATGGTATGTATACTGGTAAAGATCCAGTTTGGATCATGATTTAATGTTAGCATTTATTGATGATTATAATTATATACGTATTGAATTTGATGGATACATTCATGATGTATCCATTTTAAACATCTCATGTACGTTTGATAAAAAAATAGGAGACCATCAATACTTTATTTCCAATGAAACAATTCCTCTTCAAAGTGCTGATACAATTACAATTAATGGACAAAATTTTCCACTTCATATCGGATTAGTCACGCTTAAAGATCATTTCAATGAAACGTATCAATACAANGGTCCATTAGGNGCGATTTATCATCCGGAATATACAGACTTCTATGTCTATAGCCCTGTTGCTAAGGAAATTAAATTAAATGTCAATGACCGACTATTTCCAATGGTTGGTGATGGTATGATTTATCACGTTCGTGTTGATGGTGATTTAGCATTTGCAACATATTTTTATGATGTTAGACTTGTGGANACATTTAAAAAAGTTCAAGATCCATACTTAAAAATGACAGATACTTCTGATGGTGTGATTATCCCAAGTCATTTTCAAGCAAAGAAAGCACGTATTAAACAAAACAAAAAAGATGCAATCATTTATGAAGCGCATGTGAGAGATGTCACACAAAATCTTAATGTTAAAAATAAAGGTCTTTTTTTGGGATTATTTGAAAAAGATGAGACGAAAGGATTCTCATTTCTTGATTATACNCAAAGTTTAGGCATGACACATATTCAATTACTCCCTATTTTTGATTTTGAAGGCGTTGATCCAATCTTTAAATCAAGATTTTATAATTGGGGTTACAATCCAAAACATTATTTTGGTTTACAACCATGGTTTTCTTCTCAACCCACACAACCCAAAGACACATTGTTAGAAGCCATTCAAATGATGGATAACATTCACGAAAGAGGACTTGGAATCATCATGGATGTTGTCTATAATCATGTATTTGACATAGAATCATATCCATATGATGATCTTGTTCCAGGATATTTTTATCGACACGATGAACACCATCAAAGAAGCAATGGCTCTTATTGTGGAAATGAAGTAGAATCAAGACGATATATGGTGAGAAGACTCATCATAGATAGTCTTACACATTTCATCGAAACGTATGACATTGATGGGTTTAGGTTTGATTTGATGGGACTTCATGATGTTGAAACTATGAATATCATTTATCAAAAACTTTCTCAGATTAAACCCAATGTTTTTATTTACGGTGAAGGTTGGCATATGGGTGATGTTCTTAACGATCATGAAAAAGCATCACAAAAAAATCATCATTTGATGCCTCAAATCGCCCATTTTAATGATACTTTTAGAAACAAAATAAAAGGCGATTTACACGGTTCTAAACTTGGCTATGGAACTGGTGAAGATGTTGATTTGGAAGACTTGATTTTACTTTTAAAAGGGTCACCGCATGTATTTAAAGATGCTTCATATAGCATCAATTATGTTGAGTGTCATGACAACATGACACTTTATGATAAATTATTAAAAGATCATCATGATGCATCACGTCATCATCAGTATCAGGATTTTACCAATGCCCTAGTATTAATAAGTGAAGGCATCACATTCTTTCATGCTGGTCAAGAAATGTATCGATCAAAACAAGGTGTAGAAAATTCATATCAATCACCAGATGAAATTAATCAGCTCACCTATGATATTGGTCCGCATACAGAAACGTTTAAAAATTTAGTTGCCTTTAAAAAAGAAACGATGCATATGTCACGACATTATCACATTAAAGACAATCACATTGTCATCGATTTTAAAGACCATCATCAATCATTTCAAGTCATCGTTAAAACGACATTAGACCCCTATACAATTCCAACGTCTTCATGTATACTAACACTATCAACCGCACCTGTTAAACAACACGATCAGCAAGTAGAATTACACACAGTCGGCGTCTATATATTTCAAAAAAAGGATAGGTAAACATATGATACATGATGCGATGATGGCGACATTTTTTGAAGGAAATCATCATCAACTTCATCAGTTATTTGGTGCACATATTACCGGTGAAGACACTGTGTTCACAGTCTATGCGCCAAATGCGAAGCAAGTCAAACTGATTTCAAGTTTTAATCACTTTAATGGTGATCAACATGTCATGCATCAAATCCATTTTCAAGGTGTTTATCAAATCAAAGTCAAAGGTCATCATCAAGATGCCTTATATAAATATGAGATTTTAACATATGCTGGGACAGTTTTGCATAAAGCTGACCCTTTTGCTTTTTATGCCGAAAAACCTCCTCATACAGCATCTAAAGTATTCCAACTAGAAGGATATCAGTGGCAAGACCAGCAATACTTGAATCAAAAAAAGCAATCATATGATCAACCAATGTTTGTTTATGAGGTTCATTTAGGATCATGGCGAAAAGAAGATGGTCACTATTTAAGTTATCGAAGACTTGTAGAAACTTTGATTCCTTATGTGAAAGAACAAGGGTTTACACATATTGAATTAATGCCTGTTTATGAACATCCCTTTGATGGTTCATGGGGTTATCAAGGAACAGGTTATTTTGCAGCGACATCTCGTTTTGGGAATCCACATGATCTCATGTATTTTATTGATCAATGTCATCAACAAGGTATTGGTGTGATCATGGATTGGGTACTAGGACATATTTGTAAAGATGCACACGGTTTATCTTTTTTTGATGGCACACCGCTTTATGAGTTTGATGATCAATTAAGAAGAGAAAATGTCACCTGGGGACAGACAACTTAGATTTTTATAAAGGAATCACAAAAAGTTTTATGAAATCAGCGTTGTCTTTCTGGGTGGATTACTATCATGTTGATGGGTTTAGAATAGATGCAGTTTCTAACTTATTATTTTATTTAGGAAATCCTAATATAGGAACGAATGATGGTGCCATACAATTTTTAAAAGAAGCATCTTCGATGCTGTATGAAAAAGATGATCGAATTCTTTTCATGGCTGAAGATTCTACTGATTTTCCTAAAGTCACGCACCCTCTTAAGACGGTGGTCTAGGATTTAATTATAAGTGGAATATGGGATTTATGAACGATATTTTAAGATACTTTAAAGAAGATCCTATCCATCGTAAATATCATCATCATAAAATAACTTTTGGATTGATGTATGCCTTTAATGAGTCATTTATTCTTCCTTTCTCTCATGATGAAGTGGTTCATATGAAAGGATCTTTAATTAATAAAATGCCAGGCGATTATTTTCAAAAATTTGCAAATTGGCGACTTTTAATAGGCCTACTTACAACTCATCCAGGTAAAAAATTGTTATTTATGGGTGGGGAATTTGCACAATTCAGTGAATGGGCATATGAACGTCAAATTGATTGGCACTTGTTTGATTATGAATCACATCAAAAAGGCAATCAATTTGTAGAGATTTAATTCAAGTGTATAAAGATTACGACGCGTTTTATCAAAGAGATTTATATCCAGATACGTTTGAATGGCTTGTTGTTGATGATCAAGACCAAAGTGTATTTGCATTCATGCGACATTCAGAACACAATCATATGCTTGTCGTCCTCAATATGACACCTAATGTCCACCATGGGTATCAAATTGGTGTCCCATTACAAGGTAGATATGAAGAAGTCATTAATAGTGATGATGCGCGTTATTTTGGATCTCATATTTATAATGGGTTACCTCTACAAACATATCAAGAAGCTAGACAAGGAAAACCATACCATGTTTCGGTAACCATCGGACCATTGTCGATTGCAATATTTCATTACAAAGGAGAACATATATGACATTTAGTAATTTGCCGTACAAAAGACCAGACATTGATGCTTTAATAGCAAACGCACATGCCATTGAAACAAAATTAGTACAAGAAGACAATTCAGAAAAAATCATTGACATCATCAAAACATTTTTTAAATTGCAAGACGATATTGATATGATGGCGCAACTTGCAAACATTAGATATTCTTTAAACACAAGTGACGACTTTTATGAAGCTGAAAGAAATTTCTTTGATGAGCAAGGTCCAAACGTCACAGAAGCCATTCAAAAAGTCATTCATACGATTTTAAAGTTAGACCAAAGAGAAGCACTTGAAACCCATTTTGGCGCATTATTTTTTAATAAATATGAACAACAAATTAAAACATTTCATCCATCTATAAAAGATGATTTAGTGAAAGAAAACAAACTGATCACTGAGTATTCTAAACTCATTGCATCCGCGCGCATCGATTTTGACGGTAAAACATTGAACTTATCGAAAATGGCACCTTATATGCAATCTTTAGATCGAAACATTCGTCATCAGGCACAACTCGCAGTGTCACAATTTCTTGAATCTAAAGAAGCGGCACTTGATGACATTTATGATCAACTCGTGAAAGTAAGACATCAAATCGCGCGTCAACTTGGCTATCAAAATTTCATTCAGTTAGGATATGATCGTTTAGGACGCCTTGATTATACGTTAAAAGATGTTGAAGTTTATCGTAAGCAAATTGAACAAGATGTCGTTCCTTATGTTCAATCTCTAGTAAAGCGTCAACAAAAAAGACTTAAGCTAGACAGTATTAAAAGCTATGATATGGGGATTAAATTTTTATCAGGAAGTGCAAAACCAAAAGGTAACAAAGACGATTTATTAAAGGCAGCATCTAAAATGTATCAAGCGATGGATCCATCGATTCATCAATTTTTTGAATTCATGTTAGATCATGAACTTCTCGATTTGGATGCAAGAGAAAATAAAGAATCAGGTGGGTACGCAACACTCATCCCTAATTATGGGTATCCTTTTATATTTGCAAATTTTAATGGAACAGCGCATGATGTCGATGTCTTAACACATGAAGCAGGTCACGCACTTCAAATGTATTTATCGAAAGACTTAATCCCTGAATATCGTCATCCAACATTAGAAGCAGCTGAAATTCACTCGATGAGTATGGAGTTTTTTGCATGGCCTTGGATGGAAGATTTTTTCAAAGAAGATACGCAAAAATATTACTTTCAACATTTAGCAGGGTCCGTTTCATTTCTACCATATGGTGCATTAATCGATCATTTTCAACATGAAGTCTATGGACATCCAGACATGTCAAAAGAAGAAAGAAAGCATACATTTCACCAACTAGAAAAAAGATATATGCCGCATACAGATTATGATGATGATACCTTTTTAAATAAAGGGACGTATTGGTATCGACAAATTCATGTATT
>JGI26086J50260_1001066_pt1 | contig 16622 bp, 21 predicted proteins | sample SaaInl3SG_22_DNA_FD_50260 | JGI IMG/M metagenome (IMG submission 50260)
GTGGGCGCTAATCTGCTGTTCGGAATTCTTCTGGTGTTCTCCGTATTCATGTTGTTGCGCGGACACAATGAACCAGGTGGCGGCTTTATTGGCGGACTGATCGGCGCAGTGGCCTTTATCGTTTACAAAATGAGCGAAGACATCGCAGCCACGCGTGCCGTGCTGCGTGTTAACCCCGAATACTTAGCCGTCTTCGGTCTCACAATCGCCCTCATCGCTGGGCTGCTCGGCGTTGCATTCGGTGACGGAGTATTCGCAGGCCAGTGGATCTTTGTCGGCGCAACAGCTGAGACAAAAGGCTGGCCAATCTCTACCGTTCTTCTGTTTGACGTGGGTGTGTACTTCACCGTCTTAGGGGCGATTGTCGCTCTGGTTTTAGAAATGGAGCGACACCTGTAATGGATGCATTGCTGGCCGGACTGATCGGCTTATTATTTGCTGCCGCACTGTATCAGATGCTTTCTGGGCACTTTTTGCGGTTTCTGCTTGGGCTCGTTCTGATCTCCAATGCCGCCACTCTGACCGTGTTTGTTTCAGGTCGACTCACCATCGGTGCAGCGCCACTCATTCCAGTGGGTGAAAATGCACCCATCGGTGCAGTCGCAAACGCGCTCCCGCAAGCACTTGTTTTGACTGCCATCGTCATCGGCCTTGGGCTTTTTGCATTCACGTTGTTCCTCGCAATCCGCACCTTCCGGCGCCTCGGACACTTGAACGCCAACGCGGCAATCCATGACCGTTCGGCATCGAAGGGACCGACCGCATGAGTCCCGTCTTACTCCCGATCATCATTCCTTTTATTGGCGCGATTTTCTGCTTCATAACCAGACACATTGGCTTGGATCGCTGGGTCTCGATTGTCGCCGCCTTAGCGCACACCATCGCCTCAATTGGACTCGTCAGTTCAGTATCTGATGGCCGCATTCTTGCCGTTCAACTCGGTGACTGGCCGGCTCCCTTCGGCATCACGATGGTGGCTGACGGGCTTGCCGCTGCAATGACACTCATCACAGGCATCACCGGGTTAGCAGTTGCCATTTACAGTCTTTCAGATGTAGGCCAACGTACACGACAGGCAGGATTTCACGCCCTCTTCCAAATGTTGTTGGCGGGAGTCACCGGTGCTTTTTTAACCGGGGATCTGTTCAATCTGTACGTTTGGTTTGAGGTCATGCTAATCGCCTCTTTTGGCTTGCTCGTGCTCAACAAGCGACATGAGACCCTGCGAGGCGCAATGCCTTATGTGGCCCTGAATCTGATTTCGACTATTTTCTTTTTGACGGCGGTAGGTTTGCTCTACGGGTTAACCGGGAGCCTCAACATGGCGCATCTGCGAGTCACAATCGACGCCATGGAGCCGTCGATGACTCTGTCTTGGATCACGCTACTGTTAATGCTTGCGTTTGGCATCAAATCCGCCGTCTTTCCTCTGTTCTTCTGGCTCCCCTCTGCCTATCACACGCCCGCATTTTCAGTTTCTGCGGTGTTTGCNGGNTTACTCACCAAGGTTGGGGTGTANGCATTGATCCGTGTCTTCACCACCGTNATGCCGCTGGATCCATTTTTTGCCGATGTGCTCNTGTGGTGTGCGTTGCTGACTATGTTCGTCGGNGTCATAGGCGCAGCAGCGCAGCAAGAGGTCAGGCAGATACTCTCTTTTCACATTGTCAGTCAGATTGGTTACATGGTGTTGGGGCTGGCCTTAAATACACGTTTGGCGCTGATCGGCTCGATGTTTTATTTGATTCACCACATCATCGTGAAAGCGAACCTGTTTTTAATCGCAGGCGCGATGCATCGCTTGTGCGGAAGTAGCCAACTGAGGCTAATCGGAGGCCTCTATGCGGCACAGCCTCTGCTTGCAGTGTTATTTTTGATACCCGCTTTTTCGCTCGCTGGGTTTCCGCCGCTCTCCGGATTCTGGGCTAAATACATCCTCATTCAGGCATCAATGGATCTCGGTGACTGGCTCGCTGCCCTGACCGCTCTCTTGGTGGGTTTGCTGACGATCTACTCGATGACAAAAATTTGGGGTGAAGCATTTTGGAAACCGCACCCCGAGGGCGCCAGCGCCCTAGAAGGCTCGCCAATCCCATGGTCGGTTTGGGTTGCAGTTGGTGGCTTGGCGATTCTGACTATTATTATTGGATTGTTCCCTGCGCCGTTTTACCAGTTCGCGCAAATGTCGGCGGATCAGTTAATTGATCCGTCCACCTACATCAGGGCGGTCTTGGGAGTGGAAGCACCATGAGTCTATTTATCATGCATTTGATTTTGACCATCGTGTGGTTCTTGCTCATCGGTGATCAATCAATGACCTCGCTGGCATCCGGGTTTGTTGTCGGATTTGCAGTGCTGTGGATTGCGAAACCGATGTTTGACACGAAAACGACCTACTTCGGTCGTTTATTCCGTGTTTTCCGACTGATCAATTTCTTCCTGTATGAGCTGATTCTTTCCAGTATTCGGGTCGCATGGGACGTGTTGACTCCAACGCACCTGAGCCGGCCCGCGATCATTGAGATGCCCTTGGATGTGGACTCAGAGATGGAGATCTTCTTAGTCGCCAACCTCATCTCTCTCACGCCAGGAACGCTGACATTGGATGTGGATCGTAAACGGCATTGCCTCATTATCCACGCCATGTTTGCGGAAGATCCTGAGGCACTGATTCGAGAACTCAAAGATGGAATGGAATTTCGCGTCAAGAGGGTGTTTGAAAGATGACCGGGCCTGAGTTTTTAACCTTTGCGATCGACGCCGCGCAATTACTTGTGATCGGATCGATTATTTTGGCATTTGTGCGATTGGCCCTTGGCCCGTCACTGCCCGATCGAATTATTGCTCTGGATATGATGACCGTGTCCATCACAGCCTTCAGTGCGCTGTTCGCAATCAGCCTGAATGATGCGACTTTTTTAGACATCGTGATTGTGTTGGCATTGGTCGGCTTTCTTGCAACGGTGGCCATGGCACGTTTCGCAGAAACATGGCTGAAACGAATCAATCAGCCGGAGTCGAAATAATGGAGTATGTGATCGGCATCGTTGCCCTACTTGGTGGATTCTTCACCCTGATCGCCGCAGCCGGTTTGGTGAAATTGCCGGATGTGTTCATTCGGATGCATGCCTCCACCAAAGCAGGTACGCTCGGGTCGTCACTCACGTTGCTTGCGGTGGCGCTCTTCTTCGGTGACACCTCGGTCTCGATCAAAGCACTCATTGGTGCGTTTTTTCTCATGCTCACCGCGCCAATTGCCGCACACTTAATCGGGCGTGCAGCCAATGCGTCACAAAAAAGCTATATCAACGAGTCTTTGGATCCTTAACTGGCTGCAAAGGATCGGCCCGTCGCGCTTTCAGCATTCGTAGCAAATGTCGATCTCGAATGGTGCTGAGATCATCAATTTGCGCCCCGCCCTGCCAACTTGCCATTTGCTCAGCGATAAATGCCTGCGTTTGCGAATCCAGAACAACTTGGCCTGCGTCTTGCCACCAGGCTTCAAAGCTTGGACCCAAATGCGTGATGAACCCTTCGATGCCACGATCCCCAGCCGCCATCGAAAACAGGGTGTTAGGGCCATACAANGACCAACGAAGTCCCGGTCCATCCGCTAAGATTTGGTCGATTTCGGCCAAACTTGCGACGCCTTCTTTTGCCAAATGAATCACTTCTTGCCACAGCACAGCCTGTAAACGATTCGCGACATGCCCAGGCACGCTGCGCTTTAAGGCAACCGGCGACTTCCCAACATGGCGGTACAAATCCATCACACGCTCCAGCACGTCCGGTGCAGTACGGGTGTTGCCAATCACCTCAACTAACGGAATCAAATGTGGTGGATTAAACGGGTGGCCAATCACAATACGCTCCGGATTGGGGGCAATGTCTTGCAATGCGTCGAGGATCAGCCCAGAGGTCGATGACGCAATGATGGCGTCAGCATCCAATGTAGGGGCGATTGCATGAAACAGGTGCTGCTTGCTCGAGAGATTTTCTGGAGCATTTTCTTGAATGAATTCCACACCACGCACGGAATCGGATGCGTCGGTCGTGAATTGTAGATGCGTCGCATCATGCGGACAGGTATAGCCAAGATCCGCCAGCACACCACCAAAGCGCGCAATGTGGTCGCGAACTCTCAGCTCTGCACTTGGATCGGGGTCGTAGGCTTTCACACGGAAACCGCACGCCAGAAATAAACTGACCCAGCTTTGTCCAATGGTTCCGCACCCTAAAACAGCAACCTGCATCGTCTTCACTCCAACTGACACATCAACACAACGCATCAAAACATGAGATCAGGCGAACCCCAAGCTATAGAAACTCAGCAGTACAGACTCGGTACACTGGCTCAAAGGCGCAAAAATTAGACTAAAGTCCAATCTATAGCGACTCGGAGCAGTAGCGGCGTTGCCCTAGATGCCGCAATGACAGGCTGCAGGCCACCATCTGAAGTGGGCAAAGAAGCGTCAAACCCTTTATTTACAAGGGTTGCACCCAGTTGGATCACCATTTTGCCATCCGGTTAAGAGGAAAGACTTCGTAAAGTGGAATTCAATTCGGTAAAGTAGAGATAGGTAGTTGAATCTACTGGTTTCTTAACCGCAACAAATGAATTACGCGGAATCGTTGCCCTATGCAGTTGTATTCTGTACATTTTGCCAAAACAACATCTATACCATAGGGACACAGATGTATTCGAAGTGCCTGAAGGCCCAAGTTTCAATGATTGCGTTGATGCTCTCAGCGCCGATTGCGTTGGCAGACGTCAACTACAATCAGCGTGCAAAAGAGCAAGCGGAGCGAGCGGCTGCAGCAGCCTCGATCGCAGCTGAGCAGGTCGAAGCAGCACGTGCTGTCGAACCGGACGCAACCGGGTCTGGAAACAGTACCTCATCTGCGAGCTCCACATCGACATCAGCAAGCTCCGAAAGCTCGGCAGAAACCTCAACCAATACACAAACCCGAACATCAACTGCACCAGATCGGGAAACGGTACAAACCGAGACCTCCGGCGGATCACAAGTCGATGGCCCCCTTGAAGATCAACCATTGGTGATCGACGTATCGAATCTGTACGACCAAGACGGCCTTGGTGACCTCACCATGCAATGGCAGGTTCAACTCCCGTCTGGCGGATGGCAGACGATCGACAGTGCCACTTCCCAATCGTTTACGCCACGTCAACAACACGTCGGGCGGTCATTACGTGTGGTCATTCAGTACGTGGACGGCCAAGGAACATTGGAAGTGATCGAGACCGCAGCAACCGGTCCAGTGCAAAACAGCAATGACTTGCCACAAGGCCTCCCAATCATCAGCGGGTCGACTGTTGAAGACAATACATTGAAGATCGATGTGTCTGGCATCACTGATGAGGACGGCGTTGGACAATTCCAGTATCAGTGGGAGCGCTCAACTGATGGCGCTCGTTGGGTGGCCTACGACACCAATTCGGCAAACCCTGCATTGTTACGTCTGAATCAAGCGGAGGTCGGTTATGCCTATCGCGCGCTTGTTTCATACACGGACGGNTTCAACACACAAGAAATNCTGGTCACTCCAGCCACCAACATGGTGAAGAACGTCGACGACCCAGTCGAAGGCGAAGTCTTGGTNATTGGCCAACCACGTAAGGGTGATCGGCTTGAGATCGACACATCTAATCTAAGCGACGATGATGGCATCGCCAACGTGCGCGCCACNTGGGAAATGTCCGATAATGGACGTTCTTGGTCTGCAATNCCCGACGTTTACGGGTCAAGCATGAATCTGGCTCAAACACACGTCGGCAAGTTGATTCGTGTGCGTTCTGTGGTGGTAGATACNTTTGGCTCTGAAACAACGCTGTTCAGCCAACCGACATCGATCGTGCAAAACGTCAACTCAAAGCCGAAAGGCGTGATTCGGATTCTGGCAACCGGCGGCAATTGATTTCTTAGCGGCCGCGCAGGAACAACCGATCTAATTCAGGCAAGCTCATGGACGTCCACGTTGGTCGTCCGTGATTGCATTGCCCACTTCGCTCAGTTTGCTCAATGTCTCGCAATAGTGCGTTCATCTCCGCAATCGTCAGTTGCCTATTGGCCCGCACTGACCCATGGCACGCCATAGTCGATAACAGTTGATCCCGCGCACTCATGATCCGATCCGACACGCCAATCTCGGCAAAGTCACTCAATACGTCTTTAACTAAATCCACGTGATTCGCGTGCTTAAGTAACGCCGGGACTTCATCAATCCGAATACTTTCAGGTCCAATNCGATGCACNTGCAGGCCAAACTCAGCAAATACTGATGCGGCTTCCTCAGTCAGCGCCGCCTCNCGGTCACTGACATGCACTGTAAGTGGAATCAACAGCGGTTGACTTACCAAGCGACGCTCATCCATCGCATGTTTCAATGCTTCGTAGGTGATTCGCTCATGTGCCGCATGCATGTCGACAACCACCAATCCATGTGTGTTCTGGGCCAAGACGTAGATTCCATGCAGCTGTGCAATCGCATAACCAAGCGGCGGAATTTCTGCGGTCTCNGCTGCAGGATCTGCGAGATCTCGTTCTTGAGGTATTGGCGTACCAGGTGCCATCAAGGCTGCCAACTGCTCGACCGAGCTTGAGCCCGCACCNCGCACGCTTGCAAAAGCCAGTGGATGCTGTGACGCCACCGGTTCAATCGGTTTCTCAAACCATTGGGGAGCAACCAGTTCAGCACGAGTTTGTGGGCGTGCATCGGCCAACACCCGACCCACGCTGCGAAGCAAAAAGTCAAAAATTAACCGCGAATCGCGGAACCGTACTTCATGCTTGGTGGGATGCACATTGACATCCACCTGGGCTGGGTCGAGCGACAAATACAACACATAACAAGGGTGTCGCCCATGAAATAGCACATCGCGATAGGCCTGCCGTAATGCCGCAGAAATCAATTTATCGCGCACAATGCGGCCATTCACAAACACATACTGACAATCTGCCTGAGCGCGGTTATGAGTCGCCTGGCATACCCAACCCGAGAGTGACAATCCAATCGCTTCAGAATCGACGGGCAAGGCAGCCTGCATGAATTCACGTCCAAGTAGCATGCGCACCCTCTCTTCCTGCGATTGGGGCGATTCAGCTCTGGGTAGTTGGCGCGCCACCTTGCCTTGGTGTGTTAGGCGAAAACCAACGTCAAACCGAGCCAGTGCTTGGCGAATCAAAACTGTGTCGAGATGACTAAACTCAGTGCGCTCTGTCTTTAAAAACTTCCGTCGGGCAGGGGTATTAAAGAACAAATCACGCACATCAACGGTCGTCCCCGTTGGGTGTGATGCAGCAGCAATTGCTGGTGCCATATCACGCCCTTCTACCGAGACCCGTGCACCGGGCTGACCCGCGACTGCCGAGGTCAGATCCAGTCGCGAGACAGATGCAATCGATGCCAAGGCTTCGCCCCGAAACCCAAGGGTTTGTACCGCCTCCAAATCGTCTAAATCCTGGATCTTACTGGTGGCATGACGCGACAGCGCCAAGGACAGTTCATCAGCCCGAATCCCGCGGCCATCGTCACGCACTCGCACGCGACCCACGCCACCGGCATCGCACTCCACATCGATCTGAGTCGCGCCGGCGTCTAATGCGTTTTCAACCAGCTCTTTGAGAACGCTGGCTGGGCGCTCCACCACCTCGCCGGCAGCAATCTGGTTCGCCAGACGCGGCGACAACACCTGAATCGGGTGATTGTCAGATTTCATCAATCTGCACGTGAGTCAAACTCATCACTGCATTGCGCACTTCATGAGCGCGTTGCCAGTTACCTTCAGGGCAATCAGCCTCAGCCCGGGCGAGAAGCGCCTCAAAAGCAGTCGTACGCTCCTGCTCGATCACGGTCGCCACTGGACCCTTGCCCTCTTGTTTGATCACGACCATAGCGTCCAGAATGTCAGAGAGCTTCATGCAATAGTAGATGTGAGGTCGGCTGCGCAGTGCAAAGTGTTCGCGCTCTGCCGCATCAGGGCAGATACCAGCCTCGAGTTTATCAATCGGCGACTCACCTGGTGGAAAGACTTTCTTCAACTCACGTTTGATGGGTGAGGGCATATCGCCGGTGACCACTTCGGAAAGATCGTGCATCAGTGCCAACTCATACAGCAGCACTTGATCTTCTGCGGAGAGATTCGGTAGCACGCGGGCAGCAATTTCTCGCGCATAAAGAGCAACCAGACAAGAATGCTCAGCGACTGACGGGTAGCGGTGGCAGTTCACGGAGTGCCAGCGAGTCACTGTGCCGGCAAAGGGCAAATTGCGGATGTCGAATTGCATGGGTTCCATCACCACATGCTACCGCGACACCACCGGGACCTCTAGTTTTTGTCCGACTTGAATCGCGTCGCTTTTCAAGCCATTAAGCTCGCGCAAGGCTTTGACGGACAGACCATACCGTGACGCAATCTCAGACAGACTGTCACCCCGCTTCACTTCAACAACAATGCGGCTGCCCGCATTTTGTTTCCGCCAAGCGACGAAGGTATTGGCAGGTGGATTGCGCTCAAAATACCGCGTAATCCCCTGCACGATCGCGGCAGCAATTTTCTCTTGCTCCTTAGCATTAGAGAGACGCTGGGCATCGGATCGATTTGAAATGAAGCCTGTTTCAATCAACAGCGACGGGATGTCTGGGCTCCGCAACACCACAAAGTTGGCTAAACCCAACTGTTTTTTGTGCACACGGCCAACCCGACTCAAATCAGACAACAATCCCTCACCAGCCTGCTTGGAGATTCGAATCGCGGATTCCATCGACATATTCAATAACACTTCTCGAGTCGCGTCATCGACGTTGCCGAGATCAACGCCACCGGCTAAATCGTCTGCGTTCTCTGTATTCTGCAGCCAGCGCGACAACTCACTGTTTGCACCTCGAAGCGACAATGCAAATACGCCAAAGCCCCGCACTGAGCGATTCTTCGGAAAACTGTCGGCATGAATAGAGACAAAAAAGTCAGCCCCCGCTTCTCGCGCTTTTTTCGGACGGTCTGTCAGTTTAACGAATTGATCGCCATCACGAGTCAGCACAGCCCGATAACCCGCCTCATTCTGGAAACGCCGGACAATCCGTTTGGAAATCTGCAAGACAATGTCTTTCTCGACCACACCATAGGCCGAGGCTCCGGGATCGCGACCTCCATGACCTGGATCCACTGCCACCACAATGTCACGCTTCTGCACCGGTGGCTCGGCGGTCACGCGCGCTGCCTGTCGCTCCGGAGGTGCTTCACCGGCAATATAGCCAACCACATCCACCACGACGCGGAATGGATAGGCCCCTTCAGCGGGTAACGTAAATACATTGGTTCGGAAATCACCGCTTAGATCAAAAACAAGGCGGCTACCGCCTTGTCGCGCCGAACTGCGAATGCGGGCAATACGCGAATCATCTAAAACCGATAACGATTGCACACTTGCATGACGCAGCCCATTGAGGTCGACCACCAGACGCTTGGGATTATTCAAGTTAAACGCGTTAAAGGCGGTTGCACCACTCAATTCAAGGACAACCCTCGAACTGTCTTGCGTCACAGAGGAGCGGAGTGCACGCAGATCGACCGCCCAACTGGCTGTCGCCACACAGAGCCAGGTGAACGCCACGATCAGTCGCTTCATGCGCTTTTTGGTACCTTCAATTGACCTAGCCATGCTTCGCCCTTCGGCGTTTGCGCTCGCAGTACACACATCCGGCCTGGGTCATGCCATATCAAATGCACATCCAAATCGGCGGTCGGCAGCAAGGGGCCAGCCCGCTCTGGCCACTCGATCAGCAGGCCTTGCTGATCTAAAAGCTCCCGAAATCCGAAGAACTCAAGTTCTTCAGGATCTTCCAAGCGATATAAATCCAAATGCGACACCGTCATTTGATCAGAAATAGTGTAGGTCTCACACAGGGTATAGGTCGGCGAAGGAATCGCATCCACCACTCCCAGTTTCTTCAAAAACGCTCGGGCTAAATGGCTTTTTCCGGCGCCAAGGTGGCCCGTCAATGTCACCAGAAACGGTGCCTCTGGACAGGTTTTTGCCAGCGACTTACCGAGCTTTCGGGTCATCGCCTCATCGGGTAATTCAATGTGCATCGAGGATTCCGCTTCTGCGCCACTCTGGTAGTGTACCGATCATGGACGCATCTTGGCACCAATCATCCGAAGTTCTTAACCGCCTCACCAGTGAGGCCAAACACTTGGGATTTTCCAAACTCGGCATCACCGATCCCGATGTCAGTGCCCACACACCCTTTTTGCGCCAGTGGTTAGCGGACGGTCATCATGCCTCAATGCAGTGGATTGAGGCGCACCAAGCACTGCGCGAAGATCCCCGCCAGCTGCAGCCCAACACCCAACGGGTAATTTCGGTCGCGCTCGACTACAAACCTGAGGCGATGAATGATTGGGACGTGCTGGACAGTCCAGATCTCGCTTACATCTCGCGTTATGCGTTAGGGCGTGACTACCATAAGTTGTTCCGTAAGCGATTGAACCGATTGAGCACCTGGCTTCATGATGCCGTCACACCCCATGGCTATCGCGTCTTTTCCGATTCAGCGCCGATCCTCGAGAAACATCTGGCTGAGAAAGCAGGCCTTGGTTGGATTGGTAAACACACTCTGCTGCTGTCGCGGGAGGGCGGAAGTTGGTTTTTCTTAGGAGAAATCCTGACCGATTGCCCACTGCCAGTGACCGAAGTCACAGAACAGCCGCGCTGTGGGTCCTGCACGGCCTGCATTGATGTGTGCCCAACCAAGGCTTTCGTGGCCCCGTACCAGTTGGATGCGGGAAAGTGCATCAGCTATCTCACCATCGAGCACAAGGGCGTCATTCCTGAATCACTCCGTGCACCCATGGGAAACCGTGTCTTTGGTTGTGATGATTGNCAGTTGGTCTGCCCTTGGAATCGCTACGCAAAACTGGGTGATCCCGCCTTCCGACCGCGACATGGACTCGACCACATCACACTCCTGGAACTGTTCAACTGGGACGAGGCTCGATTTCTTGAGGTCACAGAAGGCAGCCCAATNCGACGCGCAGGCTACATCAAATTCCTAGAAAACATTGCCATTGGACTGGGCAATGGATCTCCTTCAGCAGAGGTCATCGCGGCGCTCAATCAGCGATTCGGACAGTATGGTGAAACCCTAGACGCGCACATCATTTGGGCTCTTTCGCAACTCAGCTCTCGAGCTGAAACAACGCCTTCCGGTAGTACTTAAGCTCATTAATCGAATCATGAATGTCGGCAAGCGCCAAATGAGTTCCAGCCTTGGTGAGACCGGCCAGAACCTCTGGTTTCCAACGTTTGGCCAGCTCCTTTAATGTCGATACATCCAAGTTCCGGTAATGGAAGAATGCTTCAAGCTGGGGCATGTAACGGGCCAAAAAACGCCGGTCCTGACAAATNGAATTNCCGCACATTGGTGAAGTNCGAGGATCCAGATAACGNGACAAGAAGTCCAACGTTTGCTGTTCCGCCATCGCCTCAGTNATGACCGACTGTCGCACGCGTTCNGTGAGACCNGAGCCGCCGTGCTGATTGGTGTTCCATGCATCCATTGCATCCAGACGCTCATTGGTTTGATGGATCGCCAGTACNGGCCCCTCGGCTAGCACCTCAAGCTGGGCGTTAGTAACGACAGTCGCAATTTCGATAATGCGGTCCTGCTCAGGGGACAGTCCCGTCATTTCCAAATCAATCCAAATCAAATGATGCGGGTCTTTCAAGGGGCCTCCCAAAAGGTCATGCAATCGCCAAGCGTGTCGCAGTCGAGGCAAACCATTGCCAAACGGTCTACCCCAAGTGCCACACCGTAACTGTCCGGCAGACCAGCCGTCAACGCAGCCAGTAATGTCTCATCCGTTGGCACAGCCGGCCGGTGCAACCGACTCCGATTTGCCTGATCTTCAGCGAACCGTTTGCCCTGCTCAACAGGATCAGTCAATTCATGATAGCCATTGGCAATTTCCACTCCATGAAGGTACAACTCCGCCCGCTTCGCCACCCGATCGCCATCAGCATCCAACGCGATCTTGGCTAATGCCGCTTGCGCGACCGGAAAATCAATCACCAAATGAGCCTCTAACTGTGGCTCGATTTTGCTGGCAAATAGCAGATTCAAGAGACTGTCGGCATCAAGCGATGATGCTGTTTTAGCACCCAACAGTGGCGCGGCGAGTCGACTGAGTGTGGACTGATCTACTTGGTGAGGATTGATGCCAAAGGCTGCGTCAAACAAATCCCGGTAACGCCAGACAGTCGGCATCGCGAAAGGCGTCAACGACTCAATCAAGGCCTGGATCTCCGAGACCATTGCAGCGAAGGGATCGCGATCAATTGGGCGGTACCATTCAAGCATAGTGAACTCGACCGCGTGTTGGTTCCCCTGTTCATTGGCTCGGTATGCCTTACCGAGACTGTGAATAGGCCGCTGATAGGCGGCTAGGAGTCGCTTCAGATAGGTTTCCGGGGAACTCAGCAGGAATCCCTGCGCCATGCCGGCTGGATCGGTGACTTGGAAACTGTCGATCCAAGGGTCCGAGGCGGGTGCGGGCGCAATCGCCGGGACTTCCACCTCCAATGAACCGCGTGCCTTGAAAAACTGACGAAGCCCGTCCACCAAGGCGGCACGGGCTTCCAGTCGTTCAAGCGCGGCCGATGGCCGCCAACTCATTTCTTACTCGCGCGTGAGACGTAATCACCACTGCGTGTGTCGACCCGCAAAATCTCACCTTCCTCAATGAACAGGGGTACGTTGACCACAGCACCGGTTGACAGGGTTGCAGGCTTCGAGCCTCCTTGGGCCGTATCACCTTTGACGCCAGGATCAGTCTGCACCACTTGCAACTCGATATGATTCGGCGGCGTGACGGCCAAGGGTGCGCCGTTGAACAGGGTGATGACGTACACTTCCTGTTCTTTCAGCCACTTGACCGTGTCACCAACTGCTTTGCTGTCGGCTGCGTGTTGCTCGAATGAACCATCGGTCATCATGAAGTGATAAAACTCACCGTCGGCATAGAGAAACTCCATGTCCATATCCATGACGTCTGCCGCTTCAACGGTATCACCTGACTTGTAGGTCTTCTCAACCACTCGGCCAGTTTTCAAGTTCTTCACCTTGACACGACTAAATGCCTGTCCCTTACCGGGCTTCACGAATTCGTTTTCGACAATCGCGTTCGGATCCCCATCGATGAGGATTTTCAGGCCGGCCTTGAACTCATTGGTCGAGTAGGTTGCCATGCCCTTATTCCCCAGCAACAGCCACAGTGATGGTCGCAAACACCTCAGAATGCAACTGCACCTGAACCGAGTGCTCACCCACTGTCCGTAATGGCCCTTCAGGCAACCGCACTTCAGCCTTGTCCAGAGTCAAGCCCTGAGCATTCGCTGCTTCGGCAATATCACGCGTTCCGATCGAGCCAAACAATTTGCCTTCATCACCTGCTTTTGCAGAGATAGACACGGTCACACCGTCCAGACCCTGAGCACGGGCCTGACATGCTGCCAGGGCATCCGCTGCAGCTTTCTCGAGCTCCGCACGGCGCGCTTCGAATTCCGCAACGTTGGCGTCGTTAGCCAATACAGCGCGGCCTTGTGGCAGCAGAAAATTTCGAGCATAACCGCCCTTCACAGTGACCCGGTCACCGAGTGCGCCTAACTTGCCCACTTTCTCCAGTAGAATTACTTCCATTTACTCATCCTCATCATCTTGCGGCGGCTCTTGCCGCGCCCGGGTTCTAAAATCCACAAACGCGTCAATTACTGCCAAAAACGTCAGTAACAACAGCAGGTAGGGCGTGAAAAACACCATGGCCGCATAAAACATGATCAGGATTCCTTTGGACTCCCGCATGCCTGTCAGCCCGTGCACCAACGCAATACCGGCAAACATCAATGGCAGAGCTGCGACTGGTGAAAAGCGCACCATCCACGGCCCAACCAAAAATCCCGAGACCAACAACAATAAGCACCCCACCGCGAACAAGGGGGCCAGCCGAATGGCCTCAAATTCAGCTTTCAATCCACCTGGATTGTACGCTTGCGCTTGCAATGCCCGCGCCATGACTAATGCCATTAACGCACTCACCATGTGCACAAAACTCAGCGCACCCACCGCAAGCGAGCCCATCCAGGCATCGACGGCGGCTCCACCTAATCCCAGTGCTGACAGCTGCTCTGGACCCACCACAACCTGTTTGATGGCTGCGACCAATCCTTTCAGTGTCTCTTCGTACACTGCGCCAACAACAAACACCAGGGCGATCGACAGGCCCAAAGTCACCTGCAATACCGCAATCCAGCTCAGTGTCCTGTGCAGAACTGCAGCCAACGCTACGGTCAACAACAACACCATTAGCATGGCCGAGTCGCCAAAACCAACGGTCATCACTGTAGCAACAGCAATTGGCGCACCTGTCACTAACGGCGCTTTTTGTGGGCCCCGACGGAGTGCATACAATCCCACAACCGAGGCGCCAGCCCACGACAGTAGCGGCAAAAACAACAAGGCTGATGCTATCAGCGCTGCCCGCCACTCAGACGCCATTAAATAATGCGCCAGACGTGCCATGGGGGTCCCCCGTTAAATTAGATGTCGTGCGAATCCGTGTATGGAAGCAATGCCAGGTAACGCGCGCGTTTAATCGCTGTTGCCAGCTGGCGCTGATACTTTGCACTGGTTCCGGTGATGCGCGACGGCACAATCTTCCCGGTCTCTGTGATGTATTGCTTCAGTGTTTCCAAATCTTTGAAATCGATCTCTTTGACGTTTTCGGCCGAGAAACGGCAGAACTTACGACGACGGAAAAAACGTGACATGGTTTCTGCTCCTTACTCTGCTGTGGTTTCGTCAACAACGTCGGCGTCGTCTTCAGCATCGTCAGCTGCGACTTCGTCATCGTTGTCAGATCTGTCTTCATCACGGTCGCGACGGCGCTCTGAGCGATCGCGGTCTTGGCGGCTCTCAGCTGCTTTGATCGGCGAAATCTCGGTGACCGGCTCGTCACGCTTGATCACCATGTTGCGAAGCACGGCATCGTTGAAGCGGAATGTGGTTGTGAGTTCATCTAAGACCTCCACGGAACATTCGATGTTCCACAGCACGTAGTGTGCCTTGTGCAGATCGTTGATCGGGTATGCCAACTGACGGCGACCCCAATCTTCAAAGCGGTGAATGGATCCGCCTGCTTCTGTGACGGTATTCGTGTACCGCTCGAGCATGGCTGGAACTTGTTCTGACTGGTCCGGATGGAACAGCAAAACGATCTCGTAATGATTCATCGTAGCTCCTTACGGGTTTCATCACTCGGCCCATCCGAATGACAAGGAGACTGTCTGACTTCCAGACAGCAGGGCGCAGGAGTCTATTCGACCCCTGAGACCATTGCAAGCTGGAGTGAACTAGCTGTCGAGATCGTAACGATCGTCTTCTTCGTCGTCATCCAGACCAGATGCTGGCAATTTCACGTTGCGCGCAGGCACGACGGTGGAGATCGCATGCTTGTACACCATTTGGCTAACGGTGTTTTTCAACAGCACCACGAATTGATCAAACGACTCGATTTGCCCCTGCAGCTTGATTCCGTTCACTAAGAAAATGGAAACGGGTACACGTTCCTTGCGCAGGATATTTAAGAAAGGGTCTTGTAGTGAGTGCCCTTTTGACATGGTTACCTCCCGATACCGGACGGTCGTGGAGCCAATCATCCTCTGCGGCTCCGAAAAGGCGGGTTTCCCCACGACTGCCTGTGTATGCATTGTTTTTCTAAGTTGTTATTGGGGTCTAACACAAATGTTGCCCCTGCACACTAGTCTACACCAAAAGGCGAAGAAATCACGATTGTTTGCTCTCGATCTGGGCCCGTACTGACAATATCAATCGGCGCACCAACCAATTCGGCCAACCGCGATACATAATTTCTCGCGGCCTCCGGCATCTCGTCAAGACGCGTGGTGCCAAAAGTTGTTTCCGACCAGCCCGGCAAGGTCTCATAGACGGGGACTGCCTGCGCAAATTCATCACCACTTGGCAAATAATCCACTTCAACGCCAGACGGTAAACGATAAGCAATACACATCTTTACTTCAGGCAACCCATCGAGCACGTCGAGCTTGGTCAAACAAATTCCACTGATGGAATTCACTTCGATTGCGTGACGCACCGCCACAGCATCAAACCATCCACAGCGGCGACCACGCCCGGTCGTAGTGCCCACTTCTTGACCTTTTTCCGCCAAATAGTGGCCGGTGTCATCAAATAACTCGGTTGGCATCGGACCGGAACCGACGCGGGTCGCGTAAGCCTTGGTGATACCCAAAATTGCATCGATGTACCGTGGTCCAAGACCAGAGCCCGTGGCCACGCCACCTGCCGTCGTGTTTGAACTGGTTACAAATGGATAGGTCCCGTGATCGATGTCCAAAAGGCTACCTTGAGCACCTTCAAACAGCATAATTTTGCCTGCTCTGCGCGCTCTGTGTATCAAATCAACAGTGTCACAGACAGCGCGCTTAAAGTAGGAAATCGCCTCGAGCGTCTCCGCAATCATCGCCTCAACATCCACCGGCTCGGCCTGATACAGGTGCTCCAGAATG
>JGI26086J50260_1001072_pt1 | contig 16561 bp, 15 predicted proteins | sample SaaInl3SG_22_DNA_FD_50260 | JGI IMG/M metagenome (IMG submission 50260)
TTAATATTTAAAAAAAATGATCAGACAACCACAAAAATTAGAAGTATTGCATCAAATCAACAATTGATTAGGCAAGACTATGACTGTCAAAACATTGCCCTTAGTAACAATGACATTAATAAAATAATGAATTCAATTTCAGAGCAAATATCAGTGATAGTTCTATCAGATTATGCAAAAGGCTTTCTAACAAATCAGCTATGTAAAAAAATAATACAAAGGGCTGAAAAATTTAACATCCCGGTCATAGTAGATCCAAAAGGAAATGATGTTAAAAAGTATGAGGGATCTTATGCTATTACTCCAAATAAAAAAGAAGCGATAGAGCTATCAATGTTAGAAAATATCAGATGTGATTTGGAAGCCAACTTAAAAATAATTTTAAAAAAATATCATATAAAAAATATTATTATGACCGATGGGAAAAATGGTATTCAGCAATTTAGCAAAAATCAATCTAAACATTATCCTGCGAACTCTCCCAAGCAAGTTTTTGACGTATCAGGAGCTGGGGATACTGTCATTGGAACGATTGCTGCTGTTCTTCATGCAGGTTATGATTTAGAAAGCTCAATTAAATTGGCCAATATTGCCGCTAGCATGGTTATACAAAAAGTTGGTACAGAAGCTATCCAATTAGAAGAGCTTGAATCCTACTTTACAAAAAATATTGCTGCCAATAATGAAAAAATAATGGAAATTGGTGATTTAAAATTTTTAACGGATAAATTAAAAAAGAAAAATAAGATAATTGGTTTCACCAATGGATGCTTTGACATTCTTCATTCTGGACATGTGTCATANCTTGAAGAGGCAAAGAAAAAAGTAGATTTCCTTATACTCGGATTGAATACTGACTATTCTATAAAAAAAATCAAAGGNAATGACAGACCTATTGTCGATCAATTGAATCGAGCAAAAGTTCTGTCTGGACTATCTTCAATAGATGCAATCATATTTTTTGATGAAAAAACACCACTAAAATTAATCACCTCAATTAAACCAAATGCCTTGATAAAAGGAAGTGATTACAAAATTGAAGAAGTTATTGGCTCAAAAGAAATGAGCAAATGGGGTGGAAAAGTAATTTTAATTGATTTAATTCCTGGACAAAGTAGCACTAAGATAATAAAAAAAATTAATAAAAAGTGAAAAAAGAAAAAATTCTTATCTTCGGACCTTCATGGGTGGGTGACATGATGATGGCAAAATCTTTATTCACAAATTTAAAAAAAAGAAATGGTAATTGTGAACTTCATTTAGCAGCTCCCGGATGGTCAATTGGACTTGCAAAAAGGTTTGATGAAATTGATAAAATTATTGAAACAGATTTTCCTCATGGCAAATTAAATCTATTAAAAAGAATTAAATTAAGTATCGAACTCAGAAAAGAAAATTATGATGAGTGTATTTTTTTAATAAATACTTTAAAGTCTCTTTTCTCAATTACATTTTCAAGTATTCCAATAAGAACAGGTTTTAACGGCGAATTTAGAAAATTTTTTCTAAATAATTGGCATCACAATTCAAATTTACCAACNATTGATAAATTCACAACATTGTCTAGCAATAACTACTACCAAAACCCAAAGACTATTATCCCAAAACTTAAACCTAATAAATTAAAGGCTAAAAAATTTCTAAATAAAAGAAAAATTCCTCATGATAAATTAGTTGTTATTGCCGGAGGTGCTGAATTTGGTCCAGCTAAAATGCTCCCTCAAGAAAAATATGGCTATATTGCAAAAGAGCTAGTGAATAATGGTTTTAATGTTATTTTGTTAGGATCAAACAAAGATATAAAAGTGAATAACAAAATTAATCTATTTGCTAATATGCGTTGTCATGATATTACAGGTCAAACAAAACTTGATGAAGTAATTGATATTATTGGTATTTGTGATTACTTTTTGAGCAATGATTCAGGTTTGATGCATATCGCAGCTTCATTAAGTATAAAACAAGAATCGTTTTTTGGTTCCTCAGACCCTTCAAACACACCCCCCCTAAACAAGAACTCTGTAATAAATTATCTAAATATCGAGTGCAGCCCATGTTTTGAAAGAAATTGTCCACTTGAACATTTTAAATGCATGAAATTAATTGATGAGAATAAAGTCCTTGAAAGAATCTTATGGTCAACCAAAAAATAGCCACCGTTTTAATACCCAATTACAAAACCCTGAATCTGACTAAGATTTGTCTAAGACTACTCAAAAAAAATACTGATTTAAAAAAAGTGGACATCTATGTGATTGATAATAACTCCAACGATGAATCACTCAACTACCTAAGATCATTAAAATGGATCACATTATTTGAAAGAAAAGGAATTCCGAATGAAGGTGGGCCTATGTCACATGCAAGAGGATTAGATCTGGCATTGAAAAAAGTAAAGACTAAATATGTTATCTCTTTTCATACAGATACTTTTGTAATTAATAAAGAGTGGTTAAATTTTCTACTCTCACCTTTTTCAATTCCAAATGTTGCCGGTGTAGGTTCATGGAAGCTTGAGAACAAAGGTAAATTAAAAATCTTAGGCAGAAAAATAGAGTTTTATTTAAAGAAATTATTTCACCTAAAAAGTAATCCCCAGCGATTTGATAAAAATTATCACTACCTCAGGAGTCATTGTGCCGCCTATGATGTAAGTGCTATCAAAAAAGTTAATTCTCATTTCTCTGATAAAAATGAAAGTGCAGGAAAAATTTTACACAAAAAACTTTCTGACGCTGGCTATGGAATGATTTTTTTGGAAGCTGATGAACTAATAAATTATGTTCACCATATCAATCATGCGACACAAGCAATTAACTCTGAATTTAAAATTAGGACTGCATCAAGAGTCTTAAAGAAATACTTCAACTATATGAATCAGAAACATATCAAAGCGATATTGGATGATGATAAATTAGACCATTAAGTCACTTATTTTTTTTACAAACTGAATCTTACCTTTGTCAATTTCATCTTTCCATAATTTAAAATCTGTCCATTCGTAGACAAAAACAAAATCTAAATTAAATTTCTTTGCTACCTCAATATCATATTTTGAGTCACCAAAAAAAATTACGGGCCGGAAATTTAAATTAGTATTAAGTTGATTTTCTACTATATCAATTTTTGATGTTGGGCTTCCATAAATACCCCAATTAAAAAAATGATCAATTTTTTTTTCTCTTAAAACTTGCCTTACCTCATTCTGATCACCACCACTCATGACCATCCAATTTTGATTTTTTGTATATTCTCTCAATTCGAATAAACCTTCAGCTATCTCACAATCCTTTAGTATTTGAAGAACATGCTTATTAAGCAGCGTTACTAAACTAGAAAAATTACTCTCTAAAAACTCATCATTTAAGATTTCTTTAATGAAATATTCGAATTTTACATATCTTGATATTCCAGTATTTTCAATATGATACTGGACTAATTGGTCTGCTTGGTGTGGTGATGCGCCAAAATCTAAAGCAGCCTTTCGATAAGCTTCAGATTTTTTGAAATTTGAATTTAATAGTACCCCATCACAATCAAAGATTAAGGTAGAGTACTTTGATAAATTCATTAGACCTTAATTGAGGAGGCTTCNTTAGCCAGTTTAGTTATGGCTGACCAATTTTTTTGCTGAATCAATTCATCTGGAGTGAGCCATGTTCCTCCGCATACCGGAACATTTGGTAGCGCCAAAAATTCTGAAGCCGTATCAACTTTAACTCCACCTGTTGGACAGAATTTAATATTTGCAAATGGTCCTGAAAAACCTTTGAGCAATGGGATTCCCCCAACTGCAACTGCAGGAAAAAGTTTAAGGAAATTATANCCCTCATCTGCTGCCATCATTACCTCACTACCCGTTGAAACTCCAGGAAGAAGAGGCAAATTAATTTTCTTGCATTCGTCGGACAAAGTTTTGGTAAATCCTGGACTNACTGCAAATTTGGATCCTGCTTGTTTTGCTTTCAAAGCATCAGCTGCGGTTCTTAAGGTACCTGCTCCAGTTATGGACTCAGGTAGTTTATCGTTTATCAGGCTGATTGCATCTAAAGCACATTCCGATCTCATTGTAATCTCTAGTACACGAATACCTCCCTCTAATAGTGATTCAGCAATTGGAACAGCGTCATCAATATGATTAATTACAATAACCGGTATAACTGGTCCATAGTTTGCTAATTCTAAAGTATTCATAATTTCCTTATTTAAATTAAATCCAGGTAACTGCACCTTCTTCTGCAGTAAGTACATTTTTTCTAAAAGCTCCAAATAACTCTCTTCCCATTCCATGAGCATTATTAATTTTTTTTGCATCAGATAAGGTTTCAATCTTTCTTTCATGCCAGGTATCTTCATCAACTAAAACATTTAAAGATCCAACAACAGCATTAATTCTTATCATATCCCCTTCTCTAATTTTAGATATTGCTCCGCCTAGTGCAGCCTCTGGGCTCATATGAATTGCTGCAGGAACTTTTCCTGATGCACCGCTCATTCTTCCATCAGTAACGATTGCAACCTTGAAACCTTTATTTTGTAATACTGACATTGGCGGGGTTAATTTATGTAATTCTGGCATACCATTTGCTTTTGGTCCTTGAAAGCGAACAACAGCTATAAAATCTTTTTCTAGCTTGCCATTATCAAAAGCTTCAAGCAACTCTTCTTGACTGTCAAATATCATGGCTGGTCCTTCAAGGATATATTTATCTTCTGGAATTGCTGAGGTTTTCATCACTGATCGACCAATATTTCCTTTTAATAATTTTAGACCCCCAGTTTGTGAAAATGGAGAAGCGTGAGTTCTTACAATAGAATCGTCATCAGACTCTTTTGGGAAATCCTCCCAAATCAAGTGACCGTCATTAAAAGACAGTTTTTGTCCGTACTTCTCCATTCCTGGTCCATCTACTGACAACACATCTTCAAACATACATCCATTTTCTAATAATTCTCTAATTACAAAACTCGGTCCCCCAGCATTCTGAAATTCATTTACATCAGCAACACCGTTTGGATAGACACTCGCAAGCAATGGAACATGTTTTGCTAACTCATGAAAGTCTGTCCAATCAATTACAATCCCTGCCGCACGTGCAATTGCAACCCAGTGAATTAAATGATTAGTAGACCCCCCAGTTGCCAGAAGAGCAGACATAGCATTTATGATTACTCTCTCATCAACCATTTCTCCAAGCGCATATGAATTTTTATCTTTTATATTTCTTATAAGCAATTTTACTGCTTCAGCTGTTATATGCTCTCTCGAATCATCTCTCGGATGAATAAAAGCTGCTCCAGGAACATGAAGTCCCATTGCCTCAAGTAACATTTGGTTGCTATTAGCAGTACCATAAAAAGTACAAGTACCTTCTCCATGATATGCCTTTGACTCAGATTCAAGCAACTCAGATCTTCCTACATTACCCAAAGCATACTGCTCTCTGACTTTAGATTTGGAGGTATTATCAATCCCAGTTGCCATTGGTCCGGCAGGAATAAAAACAGCAGGCATATGCCCAAAATGAAGAGCCCCGATTAGTAATCCAGGTACAATTTTGTCGCATATTCCCAATAATAAGGAACCATCAAAAACATCATGAGAGAGACCTACCGAAGTACTCATTGCAATAGTATCTCTAGAGAATAAACTCAATTCCATACCAGGCTCACCTTGGGTAACACCATCACACATAGCAGGAACACCAGCAGCAACTTGAACTGTTGCACCATTTTTATTTGCAACCTCACGAATAAATTGAGGGTAATCCTCGTAGGGTTTATGAGCAGAAAGCATATCATTGTATGCAGTTACAATCGCGATATTTGGTTTTTTTTCTTCAACAATTTGAAATCTTTTGTCACTCGACAATGAAGCAAAAGCATGAGCAACATTAGCACATCCTAATCGATCAGCCCCTTTTTCTCGATCAAGCATATTTTTGATTCTTTTTAAGTAAGCAGAGCGTGTAGGTCTGCTTTTTTCTTTTATTTTCTCTGTTAATTCAATAATTGGATTTTTCATAATTTTAGCAATCTATTTTGTTACAAGAATATTTTCCATTAGCATGTACTCTAAGTCACAACCATAAAACATATTTAAAGCATCCTCAGGAGAACAAACCATTGGCTCACCTCGCCTATTGAGCGATGTATTTAAAACTACCGGAACCCCTTTAAGCTCTTTAAAGTTTTCAAGAAGTTGATAATATACTTTATTTGTTTCTTTCGATACAACTTGGACTCTTATAGTTTTATCCTCATGAACAACCTCCGGTATCTTACTAATCCATTGTGGCTGAACGTTAAAAGTAAATGTCATAAAGGGAGATGGGTGTTTAGATCCGATTATTGATTCAGCATCTGCTCCAAGACACTTGGACAAAAAGGTCTCCATCTTTCTCTATATTTGATTTGTTCGTTTATTTTATCTGAAATCTTGGGAGTTGTAGGATCCCCCAAAATACTTCTACAGCCCAATGCACGCGGGCCAAACTCCATTTTTCCCTGGAACCATGCTAAAGGATTTCCAGCTGCTAATATCTCCGCACCAACCTTAGCTTGATCTTTAATTTTGGTATACTTTGGCTTTGCGGAATGTTTTCTACATGCATCCTCGCATTCAGATGATGAATATGAAGGGCCCAAGTACACATGATCCATTTTTGAAATTTTACTTTCGGGATCATGAATTGATGAAATAAAAGTTGCAGCGCCAAGAGAAGTTCCCGAGTCGCCAGATGCAGGCTGAACAAAAAGCTCTTTAACATAAGGAAGGCTGATTATTTTTTGATTCAATTTCACATTCAAAGCAACCCCACCAGCCATACAAATTTTTCCAGTTTCCCTGATTATGTCCCCCAAATAATAATCGATCATTTGCAGTGCGACTTCTTCTAATTTTTTTTGAATCGCAGCTGCATAATGAATATAGGGTTCATCAATACTATCTCCATTTCTTTTTGGCCCATAAAGTTGAACAAATTTTGGAGAAAAGTAATATCCCTTTCCATTTTCTTTGTATCTTCTAAATCCAATGACATTAACCAGGGAAGTGTTTATTTTAAGTTCTCCATTCTTGAATGATACTAAATTCGAGAAATCATATAAATTTGGGTTGCCATAGGGCGCCATACCCATTACCTTAAATTCCCCATCAAGCATATCAAAACCTAAAAACTCTGTAATCGCACCATAAAGTCCCCCAAGAGATTCAGGATCATAAAACTCTTTTATTTTATGAATTTGGCCATTTTCTCCGTAACCAAAGAAAGTAGTTGCATACTCACCCTTGCCGTCTATGCCAACAATTGCTGTTTTTTCTTTAAATCCAGATAAATGATAAGCGCTAGAGGCATGAGATAAGTGATGCTCTACAGGTAAGATTTTTGCATTATTGATACCAAGAGAATCCATTAATTGTTTAGCTTTACGGAGATTTCGGCGATAACGTCTATTTCCATTAAAGATAGCATCTAAGGCCCTGTCAGGTGCATACCAATATCTTCTTGCATAATGCCACCTAGCTTTACTAAAAAGAGGAATTTTTGCATAGGGAAATGTAACAATATCTATTTCAGAGGCTGCAAGGTTCGCTTCTTCAAGGCAAAACTTTACTGATTCTGTAGGGAATAAATTTTTTGCATGTTTATCTCTAACAAATCTTTCCTCTTCTGCAGCAGCAACAACCTTACCATCAACAATCAATGCTGCTGATGCGTCATGCCCCAAAACTCCAGAAATACCTAATATTTTCATCATTTAATGCCCATAAATTTATTTTTTTAAAGCTTTATATTGTATAAAATTTTCAAATAGCCTTATTTTGTCTTTATTATGAAAAAATTTAAAGAAAAATTGGGTTCTAAAAAACTTTACAGAATCGTAATCTATCAAATAAGTGTACCCAGTTTTATTATTAATCAAAATATTTGAGAACTTTAAATCACTATGATGAACTTTATAAAAATATAAAAGATCCAAAACACTTGTTGTTAGCCGATTAATAGCATTATCTTTTGATTCATTTAATTTAAAAGAATCAAGATGTTCAAATAAATTAATACCTTCAATTTTTTTGCTTACAAAAAAATATTCAAATGCTATGCAACGCTTTTCTTTANCAATCAAGCAAACCGGTTTTGCACTTGGAATACCAATTAAATTAAAAACATTACAAGCTTGCCATGATTTAACTGCTCTGTTTTTGCAAAATTGNAATTTAAAAAGCTGCCAAAAATTTTGGATATTATACCTTTTAATGACTAAATCCTTGTACAAAAAAACAGTTGAGGAGTTTCCGTCCTTTAATNTACTCAACTTTTCAAGATTATTTAGAATACTCAAATCAAAAGACTCATCATTCGCGCCATAGACTTTAATTCCTTTATTTTTAGTAACTGAAAAATCTGATGAATTTCTTAAGCATTTTTTTTTGTACTTAATTATCTGTCTATATCTATGATATTGAACAAAGTAATTAAAAATGAAGCTCTTGATNTTAAAAGCAGTTTCTTTAAAATTATTAAATTGATATAAATCTAGTTTAGAAAAAATTAAAGCTTGAAATTTTACTTTACTAATAAAATTCCATTTATTGACCCTAATTACTTGACCGCCATCTAAAACATAAACATTATCTTTACTATCAATTAAATAGTTTTTAAGGTAGTTATCAACTTGNACAATATTCTTAGCTGCTAGCTTCTTGTTGACCTCTAATACTGATTTAATAACGTTAAATTGTTTTTTCTGATTTTTATTTTCTTTAAGATAATCATAAACATTTTTTGAATTGAGAATTCGCTTTGTAATGATGCACCATTTATCCTCACATAGTCCTGAAAAAATAAGCTCAGGAGTTAAAACTTTCTCAGTAAGCAACAAAAGAATTCCGTTTAATTCATTTAGGTAATCATTTTTAATCTCAAANAATTTTATTACACAAGGAATATTTTTATATTCTCCATAAAAAACAGACCTTTTATTTTTAACTACCCTAATCAACTGTTCTTTTTTTATTAATTTCATTTTTTTCCTAAATTTTTTTGATATCTTTTTTTTAGGTAATTTAATCTGTTATCAATATTTACCTTATTGTTGATATAAAACTTTTTATCAAACTCATCTATAAAAAATAATACTAAGTTGCTTGCAACTAGTTCCAGAGAAAAAATAAAATCACTTAACTCTTTCATCTTATGATTTTGAGAAAGTTTATTTTTAAAGACTGCCCTATGGAGATCGATGATATATATCTTAATTTCGTTTTTTTTTAACTTTTTCAGATCAATCCAAAAGTGGCATAAATACAAATCTCGATGAATCATACCGAGGCTCTGAATAATGCGAATAATTTTAGCTAACTCAATAAGGATTTGTTTTTTTAGTGCTAAAGATTTGGTTTTTTTAAAAAAATTATCAAGTTGTTCAACATTTTCCATTGGCTTGGTTATTAAAAAAGATGATTTAAAAAAGAATCCGCTACTTCCGTATGCTAAAGGGGTAAGACTATTGATTTTGTTTTTTTTAAGAAAAGATAAAGCAATATATTCATTCTTCGCTCCAAAGATTGGGTACTTTAAACTTAAAAAGCTTTTTAGAATTTCATTGAGTGAAGGAAATTTATGTTTTTTTATAAAAAAACTTAATTTATTAAGTGAACAAAAAATCGTTTGCCTGTTGTCGACCTGTCTCACAACATTGCCTTGAATTAAAAAAAATTCATCAAAATTCATATGATGCGAAATCTTTAAAAAAGATTCTTCTCGCTTAAGTACTGTAAAAAAATGTAATCTCAAAATTGCAATAAAAGCAGCAATATATTTTCTTAAATAAGATAATTTAGTGATATTAATAAAATTCTTACCCAAAGCCTTGTTGAAATAATNGGTTGAAAGATTGTACTTTTTCTTTATAAAAAATGATCTTGATAGTGATAAAAGTTTCTGAGAGAGAAAAAGTTTTTTTATTCTTAAAATATCTTTTTTTTCTTTGGCTGAGGCAAATGCCAANGGAGCTTTAAAACAATAATTAACATATTCATCGACATTGTAATTATCGTCACCCAATCCTGAATGCCTCAAACTATCAGGATGGTGATTATATGTCATTAGTGGCAGATTTAAATATATTGGGTTTAAAAAAAATAATGCAGCAATATTAACCGGGATATCTTCAGATGACTTATAAGATTCTGGATAGTTAGTAATCCTAAAAAATTTTTTAGGAAAAACCAAAGCGCCACTTAACATTTTTATTTTTTTTGCAATCAAATAATCATAGATATAATTCGATTTAAGTCCACTAGTTAAATATTGCTTTACCAACTTTCTTTTTTCGAAATTTTTTGAAAAATGATTTCCGATAATCAGATTTTCCTGGGTGAAAGCGCCGTTATTCATTATTGTGAGTAATTTTTCAATTGATTTCGTCTCTACTGAATCATCAGAGTCTAAGAACATGAGGAAATCTGATTTAGCCTTACTAATTCCAAAATTTCTGGCTGAGGAGGATCCGCCATTTTTTTTATAAAAATACCGACATGATTTATTTTGCTTGATGTAATCTGCTACGATGGATCGAGTATTATCAGTTGAGCCATCGTCTATAACTATAATTTCCAAATTACCAGTCACTGGAATTGAATAAAGGCAATTCAATATATATTGTCCGTAATTATATGTGGGTATAATGATCGTAAGTAAATAGTTATGCATAAAACAACTTGAAAATCTTAATTATTAAAACCTCTTCTTTAGGTGACATAGTCCATTGCAATCCTATTATAAGTGATCTAAACAAAAATATAGGTAATTTACAGATTGACTGGGTCGTTGAAAAAGGGTTTGCTGACTTACTAAAGCTATTTCCAATTAATAAAGTTATTTTAAGTGATTTTAGGTCATGGAAAAAAAATATCCTATCCTTTAAATCACTTTCTGGCCTTCTCGACACCAAAAAAATAATTAAGGCAGGAAATTATGACGCTGTTATTGATTGTCAGGGCTTAATAAGAACAGGAATCTTATCGAATTTAAAAAACTCTCATGGCTATAATAAAAATTCTATAAAAGAGCCTTTCGCTAGTTTTTTTTATAAAAATAAAATTAATCTGAGTAAAAAATTACATGCAATCGATCGAAATAGACTTTTAGTTGCAAAAGCACTTGGTTATTCTATCAACCTTGATAAGCCACACTTTTCATTAAAAATTAAACCCGTCAACGAAACAAAAAATCAGATACTTTTTGTAACGGGTACAAGTAATGATAAAAAAAAATGGTCTTTAACAGAATGGGTTGAGCTTGCAAAAATATTTGAAGCTGAAAATACCAAGATTCTCCTTATATGGGGAAACACAAAAGAATATGAAGACTGTCTCGCAATTTATGATAAAACAATTAATACCTCGATCTTACCAAAAACAAGTATTGATAATCTAGCGAAAGAAATTAGTTATTCAAAACTTGTTATTGGAGTCGATAGTGGAATTACCCATCTCGCTTCGGCCTTTGGTATACCGACAGTTTGTATTTTTAAACATAGCTTCCCAGAGCTAACCGGTCTTAAATCTCAAGAAACACTTAGTGCAAATGTCGGAAACTACAATTCTGATCCATCTNTNGAAGATGTTTTGAAAAAAATTCAAAAAATTGCTTGAAATTTTAGCTTCCATCTCCATATTTAAATATTATTAATTACTACTTTAATTTTTATGGCAAAAGATAAAAAATCCACAAATGAATCTCAAGAAAAAGATTTAAACCACAGCGAAGATACAGTTAATTCGGAACAAAATAACAATGAAGAATCAGAAAATTTTGAAAAAATCATTGAAGAATTAAATAATCAAGTTCTTTATGCTAAAGCTGAAACAGAGAATATTCGCAAAAGAAGTTATGAGGAGGCAGATAAAACTCGGAAGTATGCGGTTGAATCTTTCAGTCAAGAGATACTCACGGTTAAAGATAGTCTCGAGGCTTCATTAAGTCAGGATAATATTGATTTTAATATTTTAAAAGATGGGGTAGAGCTTACTTTAAAGCAATTAAATGCTGTATTTACCAAATTTAATATTAATGAAATTGATCCCATTAATGAAAAATTTGATCCAAATGAACATCAAGCCATATCAATGATTGATTCAAAAGATCAAGAACCTAATACCGTATTAGACGTTTTGCAAAAAGGTTACAAGCTAAACGATCGAGTAATCCGCCCAGCAATGGTTGTAGTATCAAAGAAATAAAAACTTCGGCTTGAAATAAAATAATTTGACTCAATATTAGTTATAGAATTTTTTAAAGGAAAATAAACAATGGCAAAGATAATTGGAATTGACTTAGGAACAACAAACTCTTGCGTAGCTGTAATGGAGAATGGAAAACCTAAGGTTATTGAAAACTCAGAAGGAAATCGAACAACTCCTTCAATAATTGCATATCAAGATAATGGAGAAATCCTTACAGGTGCACCTGCAAAAAGACAGGCAGTCACAAACCCAAAAAATACTCTGTACGCAGTTAAAAGATTGATTGGAAGAAGGTTTGAAGAAGATGAAGTTCAAAAAGATATCAAACTTATGCCTTATACAATTACTAAAGCTGATAACGGTGATGCATGGATTGAAGTCAATGGTGAAAAAATTGCACCTCCTCAAATCTCAGCTGAAACATTAAAGAAAATGAAAAAAACTGCAGAAGATTATTTAGGTGAAGAAGTTACAGAAGCAGTTATTACAGTACCCGCTTACTTTAATGATAGTCAACGACAAGCTACTAAAGATGCAGGTCGTATTGCTGGTCTCGAAGTTAAACGTATTATTAATGAACCCACCGCTGCTGCACTAGCATTTGGTTTGGACAAACAAGAAGGGGATCGAAAGATTGCTGTTTACGACCTTGGTGGCGGTACTTTTGATGTATCAATCATTGAAATATCAAGTGTGGACGGTGAGCACCAATTTGAAGTTCTATCAACTAATGGTGATACTTTTCTGGGTGGTGAAGACTTTGATAACCGCATCATTGATTTCCTTGCTGAAGAATTCAAAAAAGAAAGTGGCGTTGATTTAACCCAAGACATGCTTGCTAAACAGCGTCTAAAAGAGGCGGCTGAAAAAGCAAAAATAGAACTTTCAAGCAGCTCACAAACAGAAGTTAATCTGCCTTATATCACAGCAGATGCATCAGGCCCAAAACATTTGGTAGTTAAAATAACACGATCTAAATTTGAATCGCTAGTAGAGGATCTAATCGCAAGAACAGCTGCTCCATGTGAGCAAGCTCTGAGCGATGCTGGCTTGTCAAGCTCAGATATTTCTGACGTAATTCTTGTAGGTGGTCAAACCAGAATGCCTAAGGTTCAAGAAAAAGTAAAAGCGATTTTTAATGTTGAGCCCAGAAAAGATGTAAATCCTGATGAGGCTGTTGCTGTTGGTGCAGCTGTGCAAGGCGGTGTTCTTCAAGGCGATGTTAAAGATGTTCTTCTGCTAGATGTAACACCACTAAGCTTGGGCATTGAAACGCTTGGGGGAGTTTGTACAAAACTTATTAAAAAAAATACTACAATCCCAACCAAAGCATCGCAAGTGTTCTCAACCGCTGAAGATAACCAGAGTGCTGTTACTATCCATGTGCTTCAAGGTGAAAGAGAAATGGCCAACGGCAATAAAAGCTTAGGTCAATTTAATTTAACTGATATTCCTCCAGCATCAAGAGGAACTCCTCAAATTGAAGTAACTTTTGATATTGATGCAAACGGAATTTTAAACGTTTCAGCAAAAGATAAAGCCACTGGAAAAGAAAATAAAATTACAATAAAAGCCAATAGTGGCTTAAGTGAAGAAGAAATTAAAAAAATGGAAGAAGATGCGGCAAAACATGCTGAGGAAGATAAAAAGCTCAAAGAACTTGTTGATGCTAAGAATTCGGCAGAAGCTCTAATTCATGGAACAAAAAAATCACTTAAAGATCACGAAGATAAGCTTGAAGGTGATGAAAAAGAAAAAATTGAAGCTGCTATCAAAGAATTAGAAGAATCANTTNCTTCTGATGACAAGGCAATAATNGAAGAAAAAAGTAAATTATTAGCAGAATCTGCTCAAAAATTTGGTGAGAAGGTTTATGCCTCTCANCAGCAAAATCAACCCCAAGGCAACAATACAAATNATTCATCAGAATCAGAAAAAACGGTTGATGGAGACGTAGTTGATGCTGAATTTGAAGAAGTGAATAACGACAAAGAAGAAGGTAAGTAATCTTTATTTTTTAATATGGCCTGATTCATTAATCAGGCCAATTCAATACAACGGATACCCATGGCAACAAAAAGAGATTATTACGAAATTCTTGGATTAAACAGAGACGCATCTGCCGAGGATATAAAAAAAGCATTTAAAAAATTAGCAATGAAATATCATCCGGATAGGAATCCGGATAATCCAAAGGCTGAAGAAAATTTCAAAGAAGCAAAAGAAGCTTATGAAATCTTATCTGAACCGCAAAAAAAAGCGGCCTATGATCAATATGGGCATGCTGGCGTAGATCAATCTATGGGGGGTGGAGCAGGCTTTCAGGGTGGTTTTTCTGATTTTGGAGATGCTTTTGGAGATATTTTTGGTGATATCTTTGGCGGAGGAAGATCAGGAGGATCAGGACGATCTAATGTTTATAGAGGAGCTGATCTCAGGTATAACCTAGAAATTTCTTTAGAAGAAGCTGCTCAGGGTACTGAAAAAAAAATACGCATACCTGTTTTAACACAATGTAAAACTTGCTCTGGTTCTGGAGCCAAAAAAGGCACTCAACCATCGACATGTGGAACTTGTGGTGGACATGGGCAAGTAAGAATGCAACAAGGGTTTTTCTCTGTCCAGCAAACTTGCCCTAAGTGCCAAGGTTCAGGAAAGGTGATTAATGATCCTTGTAATGATTGTTCTGGCCAAGGTAGAGTAAAAGAATCAAAAACTTTATCAGTTAAAATTCCTGCTGGCGTTGATGAAGGGGACCGCATAAGGTTGAGTAATGAAGGAGAAGCAGGCGTAAATGGAGGTCCATCTGGAGATCTTTATGTCGTTGTTTCACTTAAGAAACACTCTATTTTTGAAAGAGATGGGGCAAATCTCCATTGTGAAATGCCGATCAGTTTTTCTATTGCTGCCTTAGGCGGGGAAATTGAAATACCTACNCTNAATGGCAATGCTAAAATGAAAATACCACCGGAAACTCAAACCGGAGCAACTTTTAGATTAAAGGGNAAAGGCGTTAAACCNGTTCGAGAAAATTATATTGGTGATCTGATGTGTCATGTTGTCGTTGAAACGCCTGTGAAGTTAACAGAAAGACAAAAAGAAATTTTAACTGAGCTTGAAGATTTAAACCAAGTAGATAGCGGAAAACATAGCCCTCGATCAAAAAGCTGGCTGGATAAAGTCAAAGATTTTTTTGACTAAAATGTTCCTTTTTGGATTAATTCAATCTTGTAACCGTTAGGATCCTCGATGAAGGCAATAACGGTTTTTCCATGCATCATGGGACCGGCCTCGCGAATAACTTTTCCACCAAGAGCTTTGATTTCTTCACATTTCTTATAAGCATCATCCACTTCTAGTGCAATATGTCCAAAAGCATTACCGTGGTCATAAGAGTTTGTATCCCAATTATGGGTTAATTCAATGACCGTATTATCACTTTCACTTCCATAGCCGATAAAAGCTAAAGAAAATTTTCCATCAGGAAAGTCATGTTTTCTAAGAAGCTTCATACCAAAAAATTTTTCATAAAAGCTAATTGACTCGCTCAAATCATTAACTCTAATCATTGTATGTAGAATTCTCACTTGGGTCTCCTAATAAATTATTTACTAACTTTATCAGCACTTGTGATAGTTAAAAACTTCTGATAAAGCTGTGCTTTTGATTCTAAAAAATTCTCGTTCTTTGGAATGCAATCAATGGGACATATTTCAACGCATTTTGGTTCGTCATAGTGGCCAACACATTCCGTGCAAAGATCAGGTGCAATTTCATAAATTTCAGGGCCCATGAAAATGGCGTTATTTGGACAGACAGGCTCACAAACATCACAATTAATGCACTCTTCAGTAATTTTTAGCGCCATGATTTAATTTTTCTAAAAACAACCTCATTAACAAATGGGCTGAAATTCTTATCCAGACTGATCAGTTGACGAACAAGCGATGAGGAAATGCCGAGCAATTCAGCTTTCGACTGAAAATAAATTGTTCTTATGTTTGAATTAAGTGCATAATTCATTTCCGTTAAATCTTTCTCGTATATATAATCTGACTGATTGCGAATTCCTCTTGCAATGTAAGTTATTTCCAATTCATTAGCCAATTCAACTGTTAACCCTTCATATGTGACTGGGATTATATTTGGATGGTTTACTTTTAGTAACTCCAACAAATCTAACCTTTGATCAAGAGACAAAAAAGAATTCTTGTTATTATTTTTAGCAACTCCAACATATACTTTTTTTGATATATCGCATAGTTGAGAAATAATATCCTCATGACCAAGTGTTACAGGATCAAAAGA
>JGI26086J50260_1001079_pt1 | contig 16484 bp, 14 predicted proteins | sample SaaInl3SG_22_DNA_FD_50260 | JGI IMG/M metagenome (IMG submission 50260)
ACCGTTTCTTCAAGTTTTGCCATGAAGGCGCCAGTCTCCAAGCCCGGTTCGATTGGATCAAGAAACTCGACCACGGCCAGACCAGGTTTGCGCAACAACCCGTGGCGTGGCCAGAAAACACCCACATTGGTGGCGGCGGGCACGCAGCTTTGGCCCGTTTTCGAATACAGGATCGCCGTGCCGATTTTATAGGGTTTGTCAGCGCCCGGTGCCACACGAGTGCCTTGCGGATAGATGATCAACTGACCCGGATCATCTGCCACGCGGTTCACCCCTTCCACCATCTGGACAACAGCCTTGGCGCGCTTGCCGCGATCAACCCGCACACACCGCATGCGGCTGGAATACCACCCAAGCAGGGGCGCAAATCGCAACGAGGCTTTCATGATGAATCGCGGGCGTTTCACGACAGAGACGATCATGATGATATCGAAAAAGCTCTGATGTTTGGAGGCGATCAGCACCTCGCCTTCGGGGATGGTGCCGCGGATCTCGGATTTGAGGCCAACCATCCATGACGCCAGCCAGCGCACCCATTTCGAATAGGCGATACAGGCGGCAAAGGCCCCATTGGCATTAATGATCGCCCAAGGCGCATAAGCAATCGAAAAAAGCAGCATCGTGACATACATCACGGTGATAAAGGCCACAGAACGGAGTAGCTGGATCATTGCATCCCTCGCAAGGTTCTATCCGCCGCGGCACGGGTGGCGAAAAAGGCGACGATAGCCGCAAGAACGGGAACGGTCAGCGGCAGCAGCCATTGCCCGCCCGCAAACCCGAGCCCCGTTAGAAAGGCCCCTTCTTCGGCAGCGCTTGGCATGAGCGCCACGGCAATCATGCCAAAAACAGTGCCGACAGCCGCACCAATCAAAGCGCGCAATGTGAAACGGCGCACAAAAGCGCCTGCAATATAGCGATCCCGTGCGCCCACAAGGCGCAGAACGCGGATCACCTGTTCATTGGCGGCCAGACTTGAACCCGCGGCCAAGGTGATCATGGCCGCTGTTGATGCCGTGATCAGCGCCAGCGAGACCCATCCAAGCAAGCGAAGCCGCGCGGCGGCCTCAACCAAGGGGCGGCGCCATCGCGTGTGATCATCCAGCACCGCGCCTGGCGCTTCGGCGGCCAGCCTTTGGCGCAGGCCTTCGCCGTCATAACCCTCAGCCGTCTCGATCACCTCGACCAAGCGCGGGATGGGCAGGCTTTCAACAGGCAGGTCAGGGCCGAACCAAGGNTCCAATAGATCGCGTTGTTCCTCATCGGTGAGGGCGCGGGCCGAATCCACACCGGGGGTTTGTTCCAAAACGGTCAGCACGGCCCATGTTTGCGCATCAATTTCAGCCGCTGGGGCCGAGATACGAATGGTCGAGGCGCGCGCCAAAGCATCCGACCAGCGATCGGCCAAGCGACCCGCGGCCAAAGACATCGCCAGTGCAAACACTGCCAGAAAAGCCATTGCGGCGGCTGTGAAGATGGTCAGCCGCGCGGAATAGCCAGTGGGCGGCACGACACGGTCCGAGCTTTTATCGCTCCTGAGCAGGCCAGTGGCTTGGGACAGGATGCTCATAAATCCGCCCCTGCCAATTGCAGCCGCCCATTGGCAATACGAAGAACCCTTGCACCTACCTGTTTCTTAGCCGCCCTGATCAATTGCAGATCATGGGTGGCCACAAGAATGGTTTTGCCAAGCTTGTTCAACTCGACCAGCAGATGCAGGAGCCGCATCGACATTTCCCAATCCACATTGCCTGTCGGCTCATCCGCNATGATGAAGTCGGGGTCGGTGATGACGGCGCGAGCAAGGGCGGCGCGCTGGCGCTCACCACCCGATAATTCGGGTGGCAGGGCATGCGCGCGGCTGCCCAAACCAACCCAATTGATAAGCTCATTCAGGCTGTTTCCATCCTGCAATTGACCACGGCCTGATACGGCAAGGGGCAGCAAGATGTTCTCGGACAGGGGTAAATGATCCAGAAATTTGCAATCCTGATGCACAACCCCAATGCGTTGACGTGCACCCGCGATATCATCGCGGCTCATCTGTTTNGCNTCTTGGCCAAACAAGGTGACGGAGCCTGCGATCGGCAATAATTCCGCATAGCAGAGCTTCAGCAAGGTGGTTTTGCCCGCGCCCGATGGTCCGGTCAGAAAATGAAAAGACCCTTTCGCAAGGCGCAGACTAAGCCCTGATAAAAGGGGGTCGGCACCATATCCGTAGGCTGCTTCTTCCAGCTCGATCAACTTGTGGCCTCGCATGTCAATTTGGCGTCAGTGATGCAACAGGCGCGCTCGGGTTGCAATCGCGCTACGCAAATGCTTGGAAACAATAGCGCGGGTTGTTAAGAATTACGGGACTAGAGGTTTAGAGGCAGTGCCGTCACGTCAGGTGGCGGGTTGCAGAAACGGGGGCCTATGCGGCTTACTTGTCCCAATTGCGGAGCAAGATACGAAGTCGATGACGCGTTGATCCCGTCTGAAGGACGGGATGTTCAGTGCTCGACATGTTCAACCACGTGGTTCCAGTCCGCGCGGGTTGTGGCGGCTGCTCCTGAAACCTCGGACGCGTCTCAGGAGGCCGAGGCCGCAGAAGGGGTTGCCCCGCAACGCGTTCCGCGCCGCGAAGTTGACCCCGCCGTGCGCGATCTTCTGCGCCAAGAAGCTGATCGCGAGGAACGTCTGCGCCGCGAGGAAGCCGCTGCGGTTGTGGAAACGCAAGAAGAAATGCCGCTCGATCCTGTGCAAAGCACAACCCAGAGCCTTCGCCGCGAATTGTCTGAAAATGCCGAGGATATTTATGGCGATGAGGATGATGACGGCTTGGCCAATGCGGGCTTTGAGGGCAGTGCGCGCCCTAGACGTGAGCTGTTCCCAGATATCGAAGAAATCAATTCGACCCTAAGCTCGACCGATGCGCGCGCAGGCGAGGAATTCTCGGCCGCTGATTTTCAGGCAGAAGAGATGATTCCATCGCGCAGGCGCGGGGGGAGGCTTGGCTTTGGTCTTGTGGTTCTGATCGCAGCGGCTGCGGCGGTGACCTATATCTTTGCAGCTGATCTGTCCGAGTTTGTGCCTGCCCTTGCTCCAAGCCTGAGCACTTATGTCGAACAGGTGGATAATTTGCGCATCTGGCTGGATGACACCGTGCAGACATTGGTTGCATCCGCCACATCCTAAGGGGCGCTGCCTCTAGAAACGGTCCAGCAGGCGTCTGAGATATTCAAGTTCGACATCTGGCCGCTCTTGTTCGGCAGATCTCCGCCGCAATTCATCCATCAAGTCGCGTGCACGGCGGAAGGCTTCTTCGCGGCGCTCGAAATCTTCCTCGGTCCCGAGCGAGCCTGCATTGCCTGCCGCGCGCCCGAGCGGGTCCTGCATCGGCTGACTGGGGGCCATATCGCCTTGGGCCTGACCTTGGCCGGGCTCTTCGCCTGATTGATCTTGCGCCAAGGCTTCGCCCAATTGCCCCATCCCTTCGCGAAGGGCTTCCATCGCCTCGGATTGACTGTCGAGTGCATCGGCCAGATCGCCGCGTTCAAGGGCCTCGGCTGCCTCATCCATGGCGCGGCCTGCTTGGTCCAGCATGTCTTGCGCCTCGCGACCTTCCTCGCTGTTGGTGCCGGGAAGGTTTTGAGCCTGTTCTTGCAATTGACGCCGAAGATCGCGCTGACGCTCGGCAAGGCTGCGGCCATCATTCTCGCCGCCTGCACCCTCGCCCTGATTGTCACCATCCAGCGGGCTTGGCTGGCTGCCTTGGCCCTGCCCGTTTTGGCCTTGCTGCGGCTCGCCCTGTTGGCCTTGGCCCTGTGGTTGGCCCCCTTGCTGACCGGGTTGTTGGCCTTGCTGCTGGCCCTGCTGTCCCGGGCGGCCCGGATTGAATTGGTCCTGTAGGTCCTGAAAGCTTTCATCCGACAGGCCCTGCTGTCCGCGCAGGGTGTCTTGCAAGCCTTCCATCGCTTCTTGCCCCGGAGATTGCGGGCCTTCGCCGCCTTCGCCTTGGGTGATCTGCATATTCTCCATCATCTGGCGCAGGGCATCGAGCATTTCCTGCGCCTCGGCCATGCGGCCTTGCTGCATCAATTCCTCAATCCGGCGGAGCATTTCGTCGATATCATTCATCGACATCTCCATGGTCTCGCCGCTCTGGTCGCGCTCATCGGTGTCTTGGGGCTCGGCATTCTGCGCCAATTGGCGCATGTAATCATCCATCGCCTCGCGCAGCTCATCCATCAATTGGGCGATTTCTTCGTCGCTGGCCCCTTGGCGCATGGCCTCGGACAGGCGGTCTTGGGCGCGGCGCAAACGCTCTAGAGCATCGGAAAGATCGCCTTCTTCCAGCTCGATCGCCGCATTCCACAGCAGTTCAGCCACCTCATCGCGCAGCGTTCCCGAAATGCTATCGACCCCGCTTTCAAGGCGTCTGATCGCGGAGCGGGCCATCAAATAGGCCCCTTCATCATCAAAAGCACCCTCGGGCCGATGCGTGACTGCACGCAGGATTTGCGCTGTCCGCCCTGCATTTTCACGCGACCAAAGCAGATCTCGGCGCTGCTCGATCAGGGCATTGGCAACAGGATCGAAAAATCGCCGCCCCGGCAGGCGGGTGATTGCTTCGCTGCTTTGCCCCATTTGGCCCGCATCATCGGTTGCGCTGAGCGTGATGGTCACGGGCAGATTGGCAAAAGGATGCTCGGACAGGTCTTCAACAAGGATTTCGGTGAATTCGGCACGTGATCCGTTGAAAGGCAGAGGTAGATCAAGAACCAGCGCCTCGCGCGGTTCGGGATCAATCGCCAGACCATGACGACGATCGGCGTTCGCAGGGTCCAGCGCGATTTCGACGCGGGCGGTTGCGATGCCGAAATCATCCGTGGCGGTAAAGGTCAGCCCCATTTGCCCGGGCGGGATGCCTTCCAGCTCACCCACCATAACAATCGCGGGCGGTTGATCCGCGAGGATGGAGATTTGCCACGCGCGCCCATTCGGGCCCTCGATGGCGATCTCGCCTGATTGATCAAGGGTGAAGTCCTGCGACGGCGCATCGGGCGCGGCATCGCTTGTGGCGTCTGACACGCTTTGGCGCAGGCTCAGGCTGCCGACTTCGCCATAAAGCCTGATCGATACGCGCGAGCCCAAGGGCGCGTCGAAACTCTCGCGGGTGATGTCATTGAGATATAGCGACGGCAGGCCCGTATAGAGCGGCGGCTCAATCCAACCCTCCCAAGACGGCCCGCTTGCCACGGCTTGGCCAGGGGTGACGAGCAGATCATCCATATCCTGCACGCGGCCTGCCACACCGAATAAAAGGGCCATGGCAAAGGCTGTGGCCGCGACAAAGCGCAACCCATAAGGGTCACGATCCGAAATTTTCAGATCGGGCGCAGGCGCACGTGCCTCGCGGACCTTTTCGGCCATGCGCGCCAGATGTGCTTCCCAGACCGAGCGCGTAGCAGGATCGTCGCCGCCGATTGCGGGCGCATCGATCAGGGCCGTAATGGGCCGCCCCGCCATTGTGCGATCAAGCCTGTCCAGTGCCTCGGCATGGGTTGGCATTTGGAATTGGGAGAGGCCCCGCCAGATTGACCAGACCAGCCCGCCTGCCAAAAGCGCCAAACCTGCCCATAGCAGTTCAAGCGGCAAAGCCTCGGGCGCGCCAAAGGCAAAAGCGGCGAAGGCCACAAAAAGAATCGACCAGACAGGCCAAAAGCCCCGCGTCACGCGTTCGGCAAAAAGGCCGAAACGGGTCAAGCGGAGAGGCCAGATCAGACGCGAAAGCGCCTTGTGGGTGGGGTCTCGATCGATCATCGAGCCTTTCGGTCAATGCGCTATGCGCGGTCCAAGGGCGTTATAGCCACTTAGGAATGATATCTCGATTGATGATTTCGTCAAAGGTTGGTCTTGGGCGGATGACTGCAAATTGATCGCCCTGCACCATAACCTCGGGGATAAGAGGGCGCGTGTTATACTCGCTCGACATCACCGCGCCGTAAGCCCCAGCCGAACGGAAGGCCACAAGATCACCCGAAGCAAGCGGCGCCATATTGCGTTGCTTGGCAAAGGTATCGCCGCTTTCACAGACAGGGCCGACAATATCATAGGGCAGTTGTTCGCTGCCCGCAGCCGCCTCAACCACCGGAACGATATCATGCCATGCATTATACATTGCAGGGCGGATCAGATCATTCATTGCGGCATCAAGGATCAGGAAATCGCGGTTCTCGCCGTTTTTCACATAGATCACACCCGATACAAGAAGCCCCGCATTCCCCGAAATCAAACGCCCCGGCTCGATCTCGACCTCGACATCCAGATCCCCCACACAGCGCTTGATCAGCGCGCCGTATTCCGTGGGTAGGGGCGGGGCTGAATTGGAGCGCTCATAAGGAATGCCAAGCCCACCACCCAGATCGAGGCGGCGGATTGTATGGCCATCCGCGCGCAATTGGCGGGTTAGGTCAGCAACCTTGTTATAGGCCAGCTCAAAGGGCTCCAGCTCGGTCAACTGGCTGCCGATATGCACATCAATCCCGATCACCTCGAGACCGGGCAGGCTGGCGGCAAAGGCATAGACATCGCGGGCACGCGAAATTGGGATGCCGAATTTATCGTCGTATTTCCCTGTCGAGATTTTCTCATGGGTCTTGGCATCGACATCAGGATTGACCCGCACGGTGATCGGCGCGCGCATCCCCATGGAGGCCGCAACCTCGGAGAGCACCACCATCTCGGGCTCGGATTCGACATTGAACTGGCGTATACCCCCCTCAAGGGCCATGCGCATTTCCTCGCGGGTTTTGCCGACGCCCGAAAACACAATCCGCTCACCCGGAACGCCAGCGGCACGTGAGCGCGCATATTCGCCGCCTGATACCACATCCATGCCAGCGCCAAGCTTGGCCAGATGCGCAATAACCGCTTGGTTGGAATTGGATTTCATCGCGAAGCATACAAGGTTCTCGATCCCCTCAAGGGCGTCTTTGAACAAGGTGTAATGCCGCGTCAGGGTGGCGGTGGAATAGACATAGAACGGCGTACCAACCTCAGCCGCGATATCGGGCAAAGCCACGTCCTCGGCATGGAGGATACCGTTTTTGTATAGGAAATGATCCATCTCGACCGTCCTGAAAATTGCGCAAGGGGCAGGTAGCACCCTTCGCGGGCTTTTCAAAGGGCGCTCGGCGAAGTCGCGCGTNCCTATGATGCCTTAGGCGGNTTTGCGGCTCCGCAAGAAGAGATACAGCGGCAAGCCGCAGCTTACACCGATGCAATAGGTTGCGGGGATCGCCAGAAGAGAGATCCAATCGCGCCGCGAGATCGCCTCGACAATCACCCAGATGGTCAGAGTAACCGCGGCAATCGTCAAATCCCAGACCAGACCCGATGTTGCGTCATTGGCATGCCATGCATCAACCATCGCCATGATCGACCAGCTATTTTCGTTGAACCAGCTGACAAAATAATACATCGGCCAGATCGAGCCCGCGATGGCAAGAGCCAGATAGAGCATGCGAATGGGTGTCATATAAACCTCCGGAGTTTGTTGATAGCCCACGTAGCGCGGCACGAAGCCAAGGCCAGAACGCGCAATATCCGTAAAGCGCCGCTACGTTATGCGACAAGATATGTTCGCGTAACAATTGACCCACCACGGCTCGCCGCGCTACCCCTCTCGTAACGGTTCTCTGCTGTTCAGCGGAGAATGCTAAATACCTGCCGAAGAGGACATGCCGAATGGCCGAGATTGAACGCGAATCCATGGAATATGACGTTGTTATCGTTGGTGCGGGCCCTGCTGGCCTGTCAGCGGCGATCCGTCTCAAGCAGCTAGATGCCGAGCTGAATGTCGTTGTTCTTGAAAAGGGTTCGGAAGTGGGCGCGCATATCCTTTCGGGCGCGGTGCTGGACCCATCGGGGCTGGATGCGCTGATGCCTGACTGGAAGGAAAAAGGCGCACCGATCAATGTGCCTGTCCGTGATGACCGCTTCTATATGCTGGGTGAGGGCGGTGGCATCCGCATCCCAAATGCTGCGATGCCCCCTTTGATGAGCAATCACGGAAATTACATCGTCTCGATGGGCAATGTCTGCCGCTGGATGGCCGAACAGGCCGAGGAGCTTGGGGTCGAAATTTTTCCAGGCATGGCCTGTTCCGAACTGGTCTATGGCGAAGACGGCTCGGTCAAAGGCGTTGTCGCGGGTGAGTTTGGCCTCAACCCCGATGGCACCCCGTCTGACGCCTATGAGCCTGGGATGGAGTTGCATGGTAAATATGTCTTCCTTGGTGAAGGCGTGCGTGGCTCGCTTAGCAAGGAAGTGATGGCGAAGTTCGACCTTTCCGAGGGCAAGGAGCCGCAGAAATTCGGCCTCGGCATGAAAGAGATTTGGGAAATCGACCCCGAAAAGCATCGCGAAGGTCTTGTGATGCATACGATGGGTTGGCCGCTGAATTCCAATGCGGGTGGCGGCAGCTTTATATATCACCTTGATAACAATCAGGTTTATGTGGGCTTTGTGGTTCACCTCAACTACGAGAACCCGCATCTCTACCCCTATATGGAATTCCAGCGCTTCAAGCATCATCCGATGGTGGCCGAGCTGCTCAAAGGCGGCAAACGCGTGGCTTACGGCGCGCGCGCGATCTCGGAGGGCGGGTTCCAATCTATGCCCAAGGCGGTTGCACCGGGTGTGGCGCTTTTGGGCTGTAGTGTCGGGCTGGTCAACGTGCCGCGCATCAAGGGCAACCATAACGCAATGCTCTCGGGCAAGGCGGCGGCGGAAGCCGCGTTTGACGCGATCAAAGCGGGCCGTTCGGGGGATGAGCTGGCGATCTATGATGCCGAGCTGCAAGACGGGCCGATTGGCAAAGATTTGAAAGCGGTGCGCAATGTCAAACCGCTCTGGTCGAAATACGGACTGCTTGGCGGTTTGAGCTTCGGGGGCCTTGATATGTGGGCGGCCACCCTTCTCAAATTCAATCCTTTCGGCACGATGCGTCATGGGAAAACCGATGCGGCGGCAACGGGCAAAGCCAGCAAATTCAAGCCGATTGATTACCCCAAACCCGATGGTGTCTTGTCATTTGATCGTCTGACCAATGTCAGCTTTTCAATGACCAATCATGAGGAAAGCCAGCCCGCGCATCTGAAATTGAAAGATACGGCCGTGCCGATTTCGGTGAATTTGCCCGAATATGCGGAACCCGCGCAACGCTATTGCCCTGCAGGTGTCTATGAGGTGGTGACAGAAGATGGCAAGGATCCGCGCTTTGTGATCAATTTCCAGAACTGCGTGCATTGCAAAACCTGTGACATCAAAGACCCCTCGCAAAACATCAACTGGTGTGTGCCACAGGGCGGTGACGGGCCGAATTATCCGAATATGTGACCGATTATGTCGGTAAGTTGACCTGCGCGGGCCGCCCTGTGGCGTGCCCGCGCATTGTCTTATCAAGGCTTGGTCCTTACTGTTTGGATATAGTCTATGGAGAGCCCTATGCGTCGCTCGATTTCGGTATTTGCGCTTGTTGCGGTTTTAACCCTGCCTTTGGCCCCAGAGGCCTTCGCACAGAATAGTTCCGCAGGTGCCTATCTGGCTGCGCGCCAAGCCGTGCTTGAGGGGGATCACCAAGCCGCGGCCAGCTTCTTTGACGATGTTATCGGCTCGGACGCCCTTGATCCGCAGCTTGTGGGCAATGCGATTCTGGCCAATGCCGCCATGGGCCAATGGGAGCGCGCCCTCGAGATCGCGCGCGACGTCACCGATGCCAGTTCCATTCCCGATCTGGTCAATCTTGTGGTGCAGGTCGATCGCATCCGTCGAGGTGATATGTCGGAGGCTCTGCTGGCCGCCGAGGAACAGCGCGGNGCNGGGCCTTTGGTTGATGAGTTGAGCACAGGCTGGCTGCATCTGGCCGAGGGCAATATGTCCCGCGCGACGGATGCTTTCCTTGAACTGGCAACCGAGGAGGGGTTTGCAGGCTTGGCTTGGTATCACCTCGCCTTGGCGCGGGCCTCGGTCGGTGATTTCGAAGGGGCGAATGCGATCCTCTCGGGTGAGGAATTTGGCCCGATCCAAGCAACCTCACGCGGTATTCAGGCCCATGCGCAAACCTTGGTTCAACTGGACCGCGCGGGTGATGCTTTGGAATTGCTTGATGCCAGCCTGAGCGTCATCTCGGATCCTGTTCTGAGTGCGTTGCGCGACGAAATCCTTGAAGATCCGACCCGCAGCTATGATTTTATCGTGACGCCCCAACAGGGCATCGCTGAGGTGTTTTACAGCCTTGCAATCGGGCTTGGCTCGGAAACGGGCACGGCCTTGCCGCTGGTCTATACCCGTGCGGGTTTCGCGATTGACCCTGAGCATATCGACTCGGTCCTACTTTCGGCTGAGTTATTGACCCAAGATGGCCAATATGAACTGGCGATTGAAACATTCAGCGCCATCCCGCTTGATCACCCCCGCCATGTCGAGGCGGAACTTGGTCGGGGCTCAGGCCTTTTTGAATTGGGGCGTGAAGATACAGCCGCCGAGGTCCTGACAGCCTTGGCGCGCGCTTATCCGACGCTGTCCACCGTCCAATCCAGCCTTGCCGATACGCTGCGCCGCATGGAGCGGTTTGAAGGGGCCGAAGCTGCCTATACGGCCGCGATTGAGCAGATCAATGTGGAAGACCCGCGCTATTGGGTCTTGTTCTATGCACGTGGAATTTGCCGCGAGAGGTTGGACCTCTGGGATCAAGCCGAGGCTGATTTCCGCTATGCGTTGGAGCTGAATGCCGACCAGCCGCAAGTACTGAATTATCTGGGCTATTCTCTGGTTGAGCAGCGCCGCAATCTTGATGAAGCCCTCGGCATGATCGAACGCGCCGTCGCGGCCGAGCCGCGCTCGGGCTATATCGTGGATTCATTGGGTTGGGTGCTCTATCGGCTTGGCCGCTATGAAGAAGCCGTTGCACCGATGGAACGCGCGGTTGAACTTCTGCCCAATGACTCGATCGTTAATGACCATCTGGGGGATGTCTATTGGAAAGTCGGGCGCTTTCGCGAAGCGCGCTTCCAATGGGAACGCGCCCTTTCCTTTGAGCCGACCGAAGAAGAGGCCGAGCGCGTCAGGCTGAAGCTCGAGATTGGCCTCGACCGAGTTCTCGAACAGGAATCCGATACGCAGTGACGATCACGCGCCTTGCCCCTGCCAAGCTGAACCTCGCGCTGCATGTCACGGATCGGCGTGCGAATGGATATCATGATCTCGATTCCTTGGTGGTGTTTGCCGATTTCGGTGACCAGCTTGCCTTTGAGGGTGCTGATGGACTGACATTGCAGGTTGATGGCCCCTTGGCTGTTGGCGTGCCGATGGATGACCGCAACCTTGTGCTCCGTGCGGCGGCCCTGTTTGGCGCTGCGAAAGGGGCGGCTATTTCGCTGACGAAACACCTGCCACATGCAGCGGGTATCGGGGGCGGGTCCTCGGATGCTGCGGCCGCTCTCACCGGTTTGGCCGAGCTATGGGGTAGCGACCTTCCGCATGATGAAGCCATTCTGGCGCTTGGTGCCGATCTGCCCGTCTGCATGGCGGCCAGACCCACCCGCATGCGCGGCATTGGTGAGGACTTGGCTGAGGTACCGCGCCTGCCACAGATGTCGGTCATCATGGTCAACCCTGGGGTGAGCGTTCCAACAGGCCAAGTTTTTGGCGCGTTGTCTGACTTACAAAATCCGCCGATGAGCCCCCCTATTTGGCAGGATTTCGGCAGTTTCATCCATTGGCTCGCGCAGCAACGCAATGATCTGGAAGCGCCCGCGCGCGGTATCGCCCCAGAAATCTCGGATGTGATTGATGCGCTGGAAGCAGAGCCCGATTGCGCCTTGGCGCGGATGAGCGGCTCGGGCGCGACCTGTTTTGGAGTGTTCGAGCAGGCATCCTCTGCCGCGCTGGCCGCCGCGCGGCTTTCAGCAGATCATCCGAATTGGTGGGTGCAGGCGGCGGGATTACTGAAGGCCTGATTGCGGATTAATTGATCCGCTCAACCACGTAATCAGCCAGATCACTAAGCATGTCGCGCAAAGGATGATCGGGCATTTCCGCCATCGCGGATTTGGCGATATCAGCATAGCGCAAGGCCTCGGCCCGTGTTTCCTCAAGCGTACCATGGCTCTGCAAGAGGGTGCGGGCATGCTCCAGATCGCCATCGCGCTGATCGCCTTTGCCGATGGTGCGCGCCCAGAAATCACGCTCCTGCGCATCGGCTTTGGCAATGGCGCGGATCACGGGGAGGGTCAGCTTCCGTTCACGGAAATCATCGCCTGTATTCTTGCCGATATCATCGCCAGCGCCGCCCCAATCCAGCAGGTCATCCACCATCTGGAAGGACACGCCAAGCGCATCGCCATAACGGGCAAGTGCTCTTACCTCGCCCTCGGGGCGACCTGCGATAACACCGCCCACTTCGGTGGCGGCTTCAAACAGCGCCGCTGTCTTGCCGCGCACAACCTGAAGATAGGTGTCTTCGGTGGTCTCGATATCCATCGCGGCGCTCATTTGCAGCACCTCGCCCTCGGCGATCACCGCAGATGCATTTGACAGAATATCCAAAACGATGAGCGAGCCCGTCTCGACCATCAACTGGAAGGACCGCGCGAACAGATAATCCCCGACCAGAACGCTGGATTTATTATCCCACAGCAGATTGGCGGTGGGGCGCCCACGGCGCTGCGCGCTTTCATCCACAACGTCATCATGGAGCAGCGTGGCGGTGTGAATGAACTCGACCGTTGCGGCAAGCTTGAGATGCGCGTCCCCCTCATAGCCACAGAGCCGCGCGGCGGCCAAGGTCATCATAGGGCGGATGCGCTTGCCACCCGCCTCGACCAAATGCGCGGTCACTTCGGGGATACGGGGGGCGTGTTTCGAGGCCATCCGCTCGCGGATCAGGCGGTTCACGGCATCGAGATCTTCGGCCAGATAATCGCGGAGGCGTTCATGCGGCTTGGCAACAATGTGATCCAGGCTCATGCCCATTCCTTCTTGGCTATCTCGACAAGCGCGAGCACTGCACCTACATCCTGTATTATGCAAGAAATCCTACGCAGCAATGACCCAACGATCATAGCCTTTGCACAGGCACTCCTGTCGGGTGAAGGTATAGAGATTTTCGAATTGGACGTCCATATGAGCGCGTTGGAAGGTTCGGTTGGCATATTGCCGCGCCGGATCATGGTACGCCGTGAGGATGCGTTTCAAGCCCGCGCCGTGTTGCGCGATAACGAGCTTCCGGTTTCGGAGTGAGCGGTTTTGACGAAGATGCGCTGACGCGGGATGAGTTCCTTGGTGGACGGCTGCAAATCTGGCAACCCAAGCGCGGCTACCGTGCGGCAACTGACCCCGTCTTTCTGGCGGCCTCCTGCCCCGCAAAACAGGGCGAGCGGGTTCTTGAATTGGGCTGCGGTGCGGGTGTCGCAAGTCTGTGCCTGCATTCACGAGTTGCGGGTCTGGATTTTGTCGGNGTCGAACGGCAAGCCGCCTATGCCGATCTTGCGCAGCGCAACGCCCACGCGGCCAATGCCGCTTTTGAGGTGGTTGAGGCGGATTTGACCGCCCTGCCTTCCGACCTGCGCCAGCAAAGCTTTGATCACGTCATCGCTAACCCGCCCTATTACCGCGCGGGTGGCGGCACGAAAGCGGGGGATGCGGGGCGTGAGCAAGCGCTTCGCGAGGACACACCGCTGGCCGATTGGATTGCGACGGGAAAGGCACGGCTCAAATCGGGCGGCTGGCTCACGCTGATCCATCAAGCCGACCGTTTGCCCGACCTTTTGACGCTGCTTCAGGATGGATTTGGTGCGATCAGCGCTCTGCCGCTGACCCCGCGTGACGGGCGGGAGGCGACACGGGTTATTCTTCGTGCGCGCAAATCAGCCAAGGCCCCCTTTGCGCTTCTGGCCCCTTTTGTTGTCCATAAAGGCGCTCAGCATATCGCGGATGGTGATGATTATTCCGATGCTGCCAAAGGCATCCTTCGGGATGGGGCAGCGCTCAATTAATTCGCAAATGGGGGCGCCTATTTACCTTTCTTAAGAAGAAAGTGACGAATTTATCGAATGAACAGATGACAAAAAAGGAAAGCTGTGGTCCCCTTGTTACACGACCGTCACATTTGAGAGGAGGATTTACATGTCTATTGGTGCCCATCTTCAGGAACTCAAGAAGAAGCATGATACCCTTTCCAAACGAGTTGAAGACGCGCAACGAAGTCCCGGCATTGATGATTTGAAAATCAGAGAGCTTAAAAAACAAAAGCTTCGCCTAAAGGAAGAGATCGGCCGCGTCGCGAATTGATCCACCTTAAAGACGAAACCCCCGGCCCAAGACCGGGGGTTTTTTAGTTTTATACGGGTCGCTCAGCCGCTCAGACGAAGAATTGACCGCCATTGGCCGAGATCGTGGAACCNTTGATAAAGCCCGAATCCTCGGAGGCCAGAAACGCCACGCAGCGCGCGATTTCTTCTGGTTCCCCGAGACGACCGGCAGGGATCATGCCGATAATGGATTCGCGTACTTTTTCGGGCACGGCCATCACCATCTCGGTCGCGATATAGCCTGGGCAGATCGCATTGGCCGTGATGTTGAACCGTGCGCCTTCTTGGGCCAGCGATTTCACAATGCCCAAATCGCCGGCCTTGGTTGCCGCGTAGTTTACCTGCGCAAACTGGCCCTTTTGTCCATTGATTGACGAAATCACGATGACGCGCCCGAATTTCCGTTCCCGCATGCCGGGCCAGATCGGATGGACCGTGTTGAACACGCCCGTAAGGTTGGTGCCCACGACCTCGTTCCATTGATCAGGTGTCATCTTGTGGAAAGGCGCATCCCGCGTGATGCCTGCATTGGCAACGACCACGTCAATCGGGCCCAGATCAGCCTCGACCTGAGCGATGCCAGCGGCACTCGCCTCATAGTCAGCGACATTCCATTTATAGGTTTTAATGCCGGTGTTTTTGGTGAACTCGGCGGCTTTTTCGTCATTTCCCGCATAGGTGGCGGCGACGTCATAGCCTTCTGCCTTCAGGGCTTTGGAAATGGCCTCCCCAATGCCACGGCTTCCTCCCGTGACCAGTGCAACTTTTGCCATTTTCTCCTCCTAACTGGCTTTGTCTATAATCTTATTACCGTTATGATGGTTATTGAGCAATATTGTTTCAGCTAAGTTTTTGACGATTTTGAATAAAAAAGGGCGCCCAAAAGCGCCCTTGATTGACCTAAAGCGTAACTGTCAGGGCCTTTCCAGACACATGGCAACACCCATGCCGCCGCCGATGCAAAGGGTTGCAAGGCCCTTCTTGGCGTCGCGTCGTTTCATCTCGAACAACAAGGTGTTCAAGACGCGGCAGCCAGAGGCGCCAATCGGGTGGCCAATGGCGATTGCGCCGCCATTTACATTCACGATCGAAGGATCCCAGCCCATGTCCTTATTGACCGCGCAGGCCTGCGCGGCGAAGGCTTCATTGGCTTCCACGAGGTCAAGATCACCTGCGGCCCAACCCGCCTTATCCAGCGCCTTGCGCGATGCATAGATTGGACCGACGCCCATGATCGACGGGTCGAGACCTGCGGTGGCGTAGGACGCGATCCGCGCAAGAGGCTCAAGCCCGCGCTTTTCGGCCTCATCCGCGCTCATCAGCAGGACAGCGGCGGCACCGTCATTGAGGCCCGAGGCATTGGCGGCCGTCACGGTGCCGTCCTTGGTGAAGGCAGGGCGCAGTTTGGCCATGGCATCCATGGTTGCGCCATGGCGGATATATTCATCCGCATCGACGGTGATATCGCCCTTGCGGTTGGCGATGGTGACGGGTGTGATCTCATCTGCGAATTTACCAGCCTTTTGCGCGGCCTCGGCCTTGTTCTGCGAGGCGACGGCGAATTCATCCTGCATATCGCGGCTGATCTGCCATTGCTCGGCAACATTCTCGGCGGTCTGGCCCATATGGTAGCCATTGAAGGCATCCCAAAGGCCATCGCGGATCATGGTGTCGATATATTTCATATCACCCATTTTCTGGCCCTGACGAAGCGGGGCGGCATGGGGGCTCATCGACATGTTTTCCTGACCGCCTGCGGCCACGATAGATGCATCCCCCAGCATGATGTGCTGCGCACCAAGTGCGACTGCGCGCAGGCCTGAGCCACAGACCTGATTGATGCTCCAAGCGGCGGCTTCTTGCGGAAGGCCTGCATTGATATGGGCTTGGCGTGCGGGGTTCTGGCCTTGAGCTGCGGTAAGAACCTGCCCCAAGATCGTCTCTGATACATCCGCCTTGTCGATGCCCGCACGCTCGACAATCGCCTCGAGCACGACGCGGCCCAATTCATGGGCAGGGGTATTGGCGTAGGAGCCCAGAAAACTGCCAACGGCGGTTCTTGCGGCTGAAACGATAACAATATTGGTCATTGTGAAGGTCCTTTCCAGAAAAGGCATTGCCTATAGT
>JGI26086J50260_1001085_pt1 | contig 16398 bp, 12 predicted proteins | sample SaaInl3SG_22_DNA_FD_50260 | JGI IMG/M metagenome (IMG submission 50260)
CCAATCTGCACGTCCAGGGGGACCGCCAATTCAGCAGCCGAGCCCATATGTTGAGTGACCAGCGCCTCTAGCTGCCCCTCCTCCCCTGGTGCCACGTCGAACACCAGCTCGTCATGCACTTGTAAAACCATTCTGGACTGCAGGCTTTTTTCGTGGAGGTCCGCCTCGATCACGATCATCGCGCGTTTGATGATGTCCGCAGCAGTTCCTTGGATGGGGGCGTTGAGCGCAGCCCGCTCGGCCCCCTCGCGCACCATTCGATTCGGCGAGGACAGCTCCGGGAAAGGCCGTCGGCGCCCGAAGAGAGTCTCGGTATAGCCGTCCTCCTTGGCCTGCTCGACAACGGAGCGCAGGTAGTCCCTGACTTTCCCGAACCGGTTGAAGTACTCCGTCATCAGACTTTTCGCCTCGGACGTGGGAATGGACAATTGTTTCGCCAAACCGAAAGCGGAGAGGCCATACGCAAGCCCATAGCTCATAGCCTTCACCTTGGTTCGCATCTCCGGGCTCACATCCCCTGGCGACACGTCGAAGATGCGCGCACCGACAAATCTGTGGAGGTCTTCACCTTTGTGGAACGCTTCAATAAGCCCTTCATCTCCGGAGAGATGGGCCATGATGCGCATCTCAATTTGGGAGTAATCGGCAGTTAGGAGCCCTGCGGCAGGGCTTTGGGCCACAAACGTCGCACGGATTTTGTGACCCATCTCGGTCCGGACCGGGATATTTTGCAGGTTGGGATCCAAAGACGAAAGTCGGCCAGTACTGGTTCCCGTCTGGTCGAACGTGCTGTGGATCCGACCATCAGACCGAACAGCTTGCCGAAGGCCCTCGACGATTTGGCGAAGTTTTGTCGCGTCACGGTGGGCAAGTAGCGCTCCGAGAAAAGGGTGCGGGTTCGTCATCTGAAGTTCCGACAGAGCCTGCGCGTCGGTGGTGTATCCCGTCTTGGTTGCCCGAGTCTTCGGCATCCCGAGTTCGTCGAACAGCACACCCTGGAGCTGCTTGGGGGATCCGAGGTTGACCTCGTGCCCAATAGCGGCGAAAGCAGCTGCCTCGTGGGTGGATACGGTAGCCCCAAGTTCCTGCTCGAGCTGGTCGAGCTGGTCGCGATTGCTGCCGATCCCCCGGGTTTCCATGTCCGCAAGGATTTTTGCCAACGGCAGCTCGATGGTCTCGAGCACCGACCGCGTACCAGCCTCGAGGCCATCGACGAGCGGTACCCAGAGCCGCAGTGTGCACCACGCTTCAATGCCGACGCCTACCTGTGGGTCTTCTGGGACGAGCTGGTCGGACGGCGCCTCCGGTAAATGAATACCCAACTCTTGCTCAACGAGTGTCGAGAATGCCGCTGATTTGCTCGCCGGGTGGGCGAGCCAGCGTGCCAGCACCACGTCGCCCGAGGGCGCCAGCGTTTCGATACCCGCTCGAGAGAGGGCCATAACCGCGAGCTTCGAATGGAAATAGATGAAGCGATGGCGCGGGTTTGCCAGTGCGTCGATCAGCGGTTGATGATCGCGACTTCCTTCGGTGATGGGAACCCTGAGAGCCTCATCGTGATCTGCAAGCCCAACGACAATTTCCCCTGCCACGTTGCCGACTGACACGCCGATGGCGAGTCCCTCGCGCTTGTGCAGCCAAGACGCAAGCTCCTCGTCAACAAGGGTTCGCTCTGCCGGGAGGTCCAGCGCCGGAGCTGCCACAACGTCTTCCGGCACGGACGCTGAAGTGTCGCCGGCCAGAGCAAGCACACGGTCTTTGAGCGTGCGGAAAGAAAGCCTGCCAAACACCTCCTGGATGGCGCTTGCATCCATGGGGCCGCGCTCCAATTCCGCGAGCGAGACACCGAGGTCCACGTCGGTGAGTAGGTGGTTGAGTTGACGGTTGAGGACAGCCCGGTCTTTTTGCTCGCGCAGGTTATTGCCCACGACGCCGGGAATCTCGTCGGCGGCGTGAAGGACCCCATCCAGCGACCCGTACTGGGTGATCCACTTGACGGCGGTCTTTTCCCCCACCTTGTCGACCCCAATGAGGTTGTCGCTCGTTTCGCCGACGAGTGCGGCAATTTCCGGATACTGATGGGGCTTGACTCCGTAACGCTCCTCCACAGCGGCGGGCGTGTAGCGCTTGAGTTCGGAGACACCTCTTGCGCTCGGATAGAGCACCGTCACGCGTTCGTTGACCAGCTGGAAAGTGTCCCGATCTCCGGAAACGACGAGGACGTCAAAACCCTCACGAGAACCTGTCGTCGCAAGCGTCGCAAGGATGTCGTCGGCTTCAAAGTCTTCTTTTTGCAGGGTGACAACCCCCATAGCGTGGAGGGCTTCTTGAAGGAGGGGAACCTGCCCAATGAACTCCGCGGGAGTCTCCCCCCTGGTGCCCTTGTATTCGGGATAAATCCGGGTTCTAAACGAGAATCGCGAGATATCAAAGGCCACGGCAACGTGGGTCGGATTCTCTTTCTTGAGTAACCCCAGGAACATGGAAATGAAGCCGTGAATCGCGTTGGTGTGCTGGCCCTCAGGGGTCACAAAACTGTCGACCGGGAGGGCATAAAACGCCCGAAAAGCAAGAGAATGCCCGTCGATGACCATCAAGGTAGGCTTGTCGCTCACGGGGTCAGCCTACCCGGCTCGACTCCCCCATTAGGAGCAACCATGACGATCTTCCCCGCCGATTTAGACCCTGAGCTGGTGGCCCGCCTCGTCGAAACTGGGGGCGGACAACTCGCCCAGAAAATGGGCATTGAACTCCTCGAACTCGGCGCTGAACGCTCGGTGGCGACGATGCCTGTTGAAGGGAACCGCCAGGTCATCGGTTTGCTTCATGGCGGAGCACACGTGGTGCTCGCTGAATCGTTAGGGTCGCTCTCCTCCGCCGTCCATGCGGGACCCGGCAGATTCGCTGTGGGCATTGAAATTAATGCCACCCACTCCCAATCCGCCACAGAGGGTTTGGTGACCGCGACCTGCGAGGCGCTCTCTCTCGGACGAACGCTCGCGACGCATCAGATTACGGTCCGAAACGAGCAGGGCGACCGCTTGTCAACGGTCCGAATGACGAACATCCTGCGCGATCAGCGCTAGACCTCTGGGTTGTCCGACTTTTCGGCCAGCTGATCGATCACGGTCTGCGCGACCTCTTTCATCGTCAACCTGCGGTCCATAGAGGCTTTCTGTATCCACCGGAAGGCTTCAGGTTCCGGCAGGCCCATGGTGTTATTCAGAATGCCTTTTGCTCGGTCAAGGATTTTCCGAGTTTCGAGCCGTTCCGCGAGATCACTAATTTCATCTTCCAACGCTTCGATCTGGGTTGCGCGCGAGAGTGCCACCTCGATTGCGGGGATGAGGTCGTTCGGGGTGAAAGGCTTCACAACGTAGGCAAGTGCCCCTGCTTCAGCGGCGCGCTCNACGAGCTCACGCTGCGAGAACGCTGTCAGCAAGACGACCGGAGCCAAACGCTTACGGTTAATGATCTCCGCCGCAGAGATCCCATCCAACAGGGGCATTTTGACGTCCATGACGACGAGATCTGGGCGGAGTTCCTCGACGAGGGAGACGGCCTTCTCGCCGTCGGCAGCTTCGGCAACAACCTCGAAGCCGTTGTCTTCCAGCGTCTCAACGATGTCGATGCGAATGAGTGACTCATCTTCGGCGACTACCACCCGCCGTTTTGCGGGGCCCGGGTTTTCGGTGTCACTCACCCTGTAAGCCTACGGTATCCTCGGAGGGCGCTTACGAGCGCGGCAGGCCGGATTGGCGGAATGGCAGACGCGGAGCACTCAAAATGCTTTGTCCGAAAGGGCGTGTGGGTTCAAATCCCACATCCGGCACGTTTTTCAGTCTTGCCAGGCGGGTGCCACCCCGCCTTGGGCGTCTCCCACAACGTGCACGCGAAGGTCATTCGTGGAGCCGGGCGTGCCGGGAGGCGAGCCTGAGATCACCACGACTTTGTCCCCTACGCTGGCGAGGCCACCCTCCAACAGAGTTTTGTCTACTTGCGGGTACATCGCGTCAGTGTGCGTGACACGGGGCACCGCGTACGACTCGATCCCCCAACACAGCGCAATCTTTCGGCGGGCCTCCTCTGAGGGGGTGAACGCGATCATGGGAATTCGGGAGCGCAGGCGCGACATGCGACGAGCTGAGTCTCCCGACTCCGTGAAGACGCAGAGGTACTTTGCCTCAACAAAATCGGCAACCTCAGCTGCGGCGAGGGTAATGGCGCCTCCCTGTGTTCGAGGTTTCGTGCCGAGCGGTGGAATCCGGTCAAGCCCGTGGGTCTCGGAAGACTCGAGAATGCGAGCCATCGTTGCGACAGTGATCGAAGGGAACTGACCGACGCTGGTCTCGCCGCTGAGCATGACCGCATCAGCACCATCGAGAACGGCGTTGGCAACATCGGAGGTTTCTGCTCTGGTCGGCACCGGCGAGTCAATCATGGATTCGAGCATCTGGGTGGCGACAATCACCGGCTTCGCCATGCGGCGGCACAGTTCGATGGCCTTCTTTTGGACGATGGGAACGGTTTCCGGTGCTAACTCGACCCCCAGGTCACCCCGGGCGACCATGACGGCGTCGAACGCGTCGATAATCTCTTCCAAAGCGTCGACAGCTTGAGGTTTTTCAATCTTGGCGATGATGGGGACCGTCCGGCCCTCCTCACGCATAATTTCTCGCACGCGGGTGGCATCCGCGGCATTTCGGACAAAGCTCAACGCAATGAAATCGCATCCGAGACCGAGGCCCCAGCGAAGGTCGTCTTCATCCTTTTCTGAAAGCGCGGGGGCCGACACGGCTACGCCGGGAAGGTTGATTCCCTTGTTGTTTGAAACGGTTCCCCCCACCACCACAGTGGTCACCACATCCGTCTCGCTTGAGCTCACTGCCTCCAAGCGAATCTTGCCGTCGTCGATAAGCAGCGTGTCGCCGGCTTTCACATCTCCCGGGAGGCCCTTGTACGTCGTGCCAACCAGCTCTTTGGTGCCCTCAACGTCACGGGTGGTAATCGTGAACGTGTCGCCGTTGCGCAATTCGTGGGGACCGCTCGCAAACTTTTCCAGCCGGATTTTTGGTCCTTGCAGGTCGACCAAGACGCCGACAGGCTTACCCGCGTCTTCGGCTGCCCTGCGAACGTTCGCGTAGATCTCCTCGTGGACATCATGCGAACCGTGGGAGAGGTTCATGCGCAGCACATCCGCACCTGCTTCGAGAAGCGAACGGATGTTGTCGTAACTAGCGGTTGCTGGACCCAGCGTGGCCACAATTTTTGCGCGTCTCATGAATCCCTTGGCTCTAAGCGTGGAGTGCGCGGTCGTTCGCGGTGACCGGCGCGGGTAATAGCGTAGCGCCTTCGAGATACTCATCCACTTGCGCTGCCACCGCCCGACCTTCGGCAATAGCCCAGACGATGAGGGACGCGCCGCGACCGGCATCACCGGCTACGAACACACCGTCCACTTCAGTGCTGTAGTCGACCGAGCGTCCCAGGTTTCCCCTGCTGTCAACGTCGAGCGACAATTGGCTTGTGAGGTTCTCGTGTTCCGCGCCCCGGTAGCCCAGTGCCAGCAACACCAGGTCAGCAGGAATCTCGTGCTCGGTTCCTGGCTTGGGGAAACGTCCGCCATCTCGATACTCCGTCTCCGCCACCACCACGGCGCGAACCTCACCGGCGTCATTACTGAGGAATTCCACGGTGGAGGCGAGGAATTCGCGAGCACCACCCTCCTCGTGGGCGCTTTGAACCTCAAACAGAACCGGGTCAAGCGGCCAGGGGGTCTCCTCCGGCCGCTCTGTCGGGGGCTTTTTGCCAATGGCCAGCATCGTCGTCGACAACGCATGCTGGCGGTGTGCGGTGCCCAAACAGTCGGCGCCGGTGTCGCCACCACCCAAAATCACGACGTGCTTACCTTCGGCAGTGATCAGGCTCTCCACGACATCCCCTGCTTGGACGTGATTACTGGGAGTGAGGTAGTCCATGGCGTGGTGGATACCCAGTAGATCCCGTCCGGGAATGTCGAGTTCCCGAGGGACGCTCGCGCCGGTCGCGACGACGACCGCGTCATAACGCTCGTTGATTTCCTCCCAGGTAATATCCACACCTATCTCAACGCCTGCACGAAACCGCGTTCCTTCTGCCTGCATCTGAGCGAGCCGCTGATCAAGATGGTGTTTCTCCATCTTGAAGTCGGGAATGCCGTAGCGGAGCAGGCCACCGATTCGATCGTCGCGCTCGAAAACCGCCACCGTGTGGCCCACCCGGGTGAGCTGCTGCGCGGCGGCAAGACCCGCTGGCCCACTGCCCACTACGGCCACCGTTTTCCCGCTGAGGCGGTCGGGAGGAATAGGCTGCACCCAGCCGTTATCCCACGCGGTATCGATAATCGACACCTCGATGTTCTTGATCGTGACGGGGGGCTGGTTGATGCCCAAAACACACGAAGACTCGCACGGTGCGGGGCAGAGCCGGCCGGTGAATTCGGGGAAATTGTTGGTCTCGTGGAGACGCTCGATTGCCCCTTTTCCGTCCCCACGTCGGACCAGATCATTCCATTCGGGGATCAGGTTGCCCAGTGGGCAGCCTTGGTGACAGAACGGAACACCACAATCCATGCATCGACTCGCTTGGCGGGTCAGTGCAGACGGGTCGGCGGCTCCATAGACCTCTTTCCAGTCTCCGATTCGAACGTCGACGGGACGGCGGGAGGGGAGCTCCCGCTCGGTGTACTTCATAAACCCGCGGGGATCAGCCACCAGTTACCTCCAGAATCCGACTCCACACTTCCCCGCCATCGGGATCCAGCCCCTCCTGAGTTGCCTGGGCACGGGTGCGAAGTACTGCTTGAAAGTCCCGAGGGGTGACTTTGCTGATACTCGCCAGGGTCTCATCAACATTCTCTAGCAACCGCCTAGCGAGCGGCGAGCCCGTCAGCGAGGCGTGCTGGCGCAGTAGGTCAAGAACTATCTCGGCGTCAGCGCTGCCCAGCGGGCCAACTTCTAGCTCTCCCGCGACCATGGCTTCCCGGTTAAGGCGCTCTGTCCTGAGGTTCCTGATGTACGCCGAACCGCCCGACATCCCCGCTCCAATATTCCGACCGGCGTCACCCAAAATCAGGGCTAGTCCCCCGGTCATGTATTCCAAGGCGTGGTCCCCAACGCCCTCGACAACAGCCGTAGCGCCGGAGTTCCGAACCAGGAAACGCTCACCCACNACCCCGGAGAGGAACATGGTTCCCGAGGTGGCACCGTAGCCNATCACNTTCCCNGCAATGACATTGTGCTCCGGGGGGAATACAGACTCCGGGTGAGGTCTCACCACAACGGAGCCTCCCGAAAGGCCCTTGCCGACGTAGTCGTTGGCATCCCCGGTGAGAGTCAGCGAGATCCCTCCGGGTAAGAAAGCTCCGAGGGATTGGCCGGCGGAGCCCTCGAGCTCCACCGTGATGGTGTCGGTGGGTAGTCCCTGCTCGCCGTGCCTCATCGTGACGTGGTGGCCCAAGAGAGTGCCTACAGCACGCTCTGTGTTTCGAACCGACCGCACCAGGTGAACCTTCTCACCACGATCGATCGCCGGTGCCGCCGCGACCAGCAAATCCTGGTCAAAGTGCTCAGCCAACTCATGGTCCTGACCTTCAGCCCGCTTCAGCGGGTACGCGGTGTCGAGGTGTGCTGTGGCGAGGATCGGGCCAAGATCAAGCCCATCCGCTTTCCAGTGATGAATCGCACGGTCTACGTCGAGCAGACCTGCTTGACCGATCGCTTCTTCGAGGGAGCGGAAACCGAGCGAAGCGAGGTACTCTCGCACCTCTTCCGCGAGGAACTGGAAAAAGGTTTTGACAAATTCCGGAGTTCCGCTGAAACGTTTCCGCAGTTCAGGATTCTGCGTTGCCACACCCACCGGACAGGTGTCGAGGTGGCATACGCGCATGAGAATGCAGCCACTGACAACCATCGGTGCTGTCGCGAAGCCATACTCCTCTGCACCCAACAGCGCAGCAATGATGACGTCCCTGCCAGTCTTCATCTGGCCATCGACTTGGAGGGTTGTACGTCCGCGCAGGTTGTTCACTACGAGCGTTTGTTGAGCTTCTGCAAGCCCGATTTCCCACGGCGTGCCCGCGTGCTTGAGCGAGTTGAGAGGGCTTGCCCCCGTCCCGCCATCGTGGCCAGAGATCAGGACAACATCAGCTTTGGCTTTGGCGACACCGGTGGCTACGGCGCCAATGCCCGACTGGCTCACGAGCTTCACGTGCACGCGGGCCTGAGGGTTCGAACGCTTCAGATCGAAGATCAACTGCTTAAGGTCTTCGATCGAGTAGATGTCGTGGTGAGGCGGAGGTGAGATGAGTCCCACGCCGGGCGTGCCGTGACGGAGCGACGCAATCCACGGATAGACCTTGTTGGCGGGCAACTGGCCACCTTCGCCCGGCTTAGCGCCCTGGGCCATCTTGATCTGGAGATCTTCGGCCATGCTGAGGTAGTAGCTGGTCACGCCAAAGCGGCCCGAAGCAATCTGTTTGATCTTGCTCCGACGATTCGGGTCAAGAAGACGCTCTGGCGACTCTCCACCTTCTCCCGTGTTTGAGCGACCGCCGAGTTCGTTCATCGCGACCGCGAGGGTCTCGTGCATTTCTGGCGAGATTGCGCCCATACTCATCGCTCCCGTGGTGAAACGCGCGATGATGCTGGAGGCCGGTTCGACTTCCTCGAGTGGGACAGCAGGCCGCTCCCCCGTTTTCAGGCGGAAAAGACCACGAAGTGTCATGAGACGCTCGGCTTGATCGTCCACGCTCTTGGTGTACTGGCGGAATACGTCGAAGCTCTGCGACCTCGTGGCGTGCTGAAGCGTGAAGACCGTCTCCGGACTGAACAGGTGGGGCGGGCCCTCACGGCGCCATTGGTATTCCCCGCCCACCGGCAATACTTCGTGCGGGTTGGCTCCGGCAGCGATCGGATACGCCAGCCGGTGGCGTGCCTCATTCTCCTGAGCGAGCACCTCGAGACCTACACCGCCGATCACCGAAGTGGTGCCGGTGAAGTAAGCATCGATCAAATCCTGGCTCAACCCGATGGCTTCGAATGCTTGCGCACCGGCATACGAGGCAACCGTTGAGATCCCCATCTTGCTCATGATCTTCAGGACACCTTTGCCCAGCGCCTTGATCACGTTGCGGACCGCCACCTCGGGCTCCACCCCCGTGATTACCCCGGTACGGGCGAGGAGCTCGACGGTTTCCATCGCCAGGTACGGGTTGATCGCCGAGGCGCCAAAACCGATCAGGAGCGCCACATGGTGCACTTCGCGAACATCGCCGGATTCCACAACGAGACCGACCTGCATGCGTTTGTTGCCGCGAATCAGGTGGTGGTGCACGGCGGAAAGCATCAAAAGCGAGGGAATGGGCGCTAGATCTTGGTGCGAGTCGCGGTCACTCAGCACAAGAAACAGCGCACCGGCGTTGATAGCGTCGTCGGCCTCGCGACACATCGCCTCGAGCCGGGCGTGCAACCCATCGGCGCCCTCTTCAACACGGTAAAGCCCGCTTAGTGTGTGGGTAGCTGGTCTACCATCCGCCAGTTTGAGGTGGTCAATTTTGGCCAACTCGTCATTATCAATGACAGGGAAATCAAGCGAAACTTGCGTCGCGTGCTCTGGGGTAGCGTCGAGGAGATTGCGCTCCGGTCCAAGCCCACTCGCCATGGACGTCACAATTTCTTCGCGGATCGAATCCAACGGAGGGTTGGTGACCTGAGCGAATTGTTGCGTGAAGTAATCAAAAAGCAAGCGTGGGCGATCGGAGATTGCGGCAATTGGCGTGTCTGAGCCCATCGCGCCGAGGGGCTCGGCGGCATTCTGACCCATTGGACCCAGCAGCACCCGCACCTCTTCTTCGGTGTAGCCGAAGGTCCTCTGGCGGCGGTGAATCGAGCTAGGGGTGTGGATGATGTGCTCGCGCTCGGGGAGCTGGGCAAATTCGATTCGGTGATCCTTGACCCATTCACCCCAGGGCTTTTCGTGAGCGAGCTGTTGTTTGAGTTCCTGGTCTTCGATTAGTCGACCCTCTACGGTGTCGGCCAACAACATGGACCCTGGACGCAAACGACCCTTACGCACCACTGTCGACGGGTCGACATCGAGTACACCAATTTCGCTAGCGAGGATGATCAGGCCATCGGACGTAATCACATAACGACCTGGGCGTAACCCGTTTCTGTCCAGGGTGGCCCCCACCAGAGAACCGTCGGTAAACACGAGTGCCGCGGGGCCGTCCCACGGCTCCATCATCATCGAGTGATACTCGTAGAAGTCACGGACAGCAGGGTCCATGTCGGCGTGGTTCTCCCACGCCTCGGGAACCATCATCATGATGGCGTGGGGCAGTGATCGGCCCGACAGCGTCAAGAGCTCCACAACCTCATCGAACGATGCGGAGTCGGAGCCTCCCTCGGACACGATCGGCATCAGCGGCTGCAGGTCACCCAACAAGGGGGATGTCAACTGGTCCTGGCGTGCACGCATCCAGTTACGGTTTGCGCGAATGGTGTTGATCTCACCGTTGTGGGCAATCATCCGGAAGGGCTGCGCGAGCGGCCAGGAGGGAAAAGTGTTGGTGGAGAACCGCGAGTGCACGAGCGCGAGAGTCGACTGGAAGTCCGGTGAGCTGAGGTCGAGGTAAAACGGCTCGAGCTGCAGCGTGGTGACCATACCCTTGTACACGATCGTGCGTGAGGAAAGCGAGGGCAGGTAGGATCCAAGCTCACGTTCAGCACGCTTTCGCAGTCGGAAAGTAAGACGGTCGAGTTCAATGCCGGCTTTTTCACCTGCGGACGATGCCACAAATACCTGCTCGATCACCGGCATGGCAGCGCGAGCCAGGTCTCCCAGGATTTCCGCGTTCACCGGGACATCGCGCCACCCGAGGACAGAGAGGCCCTCCTGCGCAGCGATGGCCTCTATGCCGGCTTTTTCACTCTCGCGCTGGGAGCTATCGGTCGGGAGGAAAACACTTCCTGCCGCAAAGCGGCCCTTGGCGGGGAGGTCAAACTCTACGACACTGCGAAAGAACCGGTCGGGAATCTGGGTAACAATGCCTGCCCCATCGCCGGTGCCCTCGTCGGATCCCACCGCACCGCGGTGTTCCAGGTTGCGCAGCGCTTCCAGGGCCTTTTGCACGATGTCGTGTCCTGGGGTACCGCGGAGTGTTGCGACCATCGCCAACCCACAGGCATCACGGTCGTGCTCCGGCTGGTAAAGACCAGCGGCGTCGGGAGCAGAGCTCCAACGTTGAAAAGGCGTGCGAGAAGACATGTCACCATCCTGAAGAATTGAGAGGGTGGGACGACATTGGCCCGGGGAATTTAGGGGCGAGAACTCTGTCGGTTTGTGGCCGGTTTCTCTTCCTTTGTGACGCTGTCTGACGGGTCGTCCAGGACAGTGTAAAAATCGTCCTCGGAGTCTAGCGCAGGCTCCTGGACCCATTCTCGGCCAGGCCGGTAAGGGCTCGGTTCGCTGCCCGTGTGTCGACGACCCTGGAGGACAAAGATTGCCAATCCCAGGGCAATGGCAGCGAGCGCGCCCCAAATGTTGACCCTGACTCCAAGGATGAGTTCGGCTGGGTCAAGGCGCAAGGTTTCTAGGAAAGCACGGCCAATCCCGTACCACACGAGGTAAAGACCGAGTTGTCGACCCCATTGAAGCGACAGTTTTCGGCCGACCCACACGAGGGCGGCGGCGCCGAGGAGGTTCCACAGCATTTCGTAGGCGAACGTCGGATGGAAGAGTGTGTCGGCCGGCAGCCCGACGGGGATGGCTGCGTTGGGCCGGTCGATAATGAGGCCCCACGGTAAGTCCGTTGGCGCCCCGAAGAGCTCCTGGTTGAAATAGTTGCCCAGTCGTCCCATCGCCTGCGCTACCAGGAGTCCGGGAGCAAGCGCGTCGGCGTAGGCGGTGAATCGAATACCTGTTTGACGCGCACCAATATAGGCGCCAACTGCTCCCAGCGTGATGGCGCCGAAGATGGCGAGTCCGCCCTCCCATACGTAGAAGACGCGCAGTAGATCAGCGCCTTCGAAAAAGTAGTCCGCCGGGTGAGTAATCACGTGATAAAGCCGGCCACCGAGAATGCCAAACGGCACCGCCCACAGCGCGATATCAAGAACTACCCAGGGCTCGGCGCCGCGGGCGACCAACCGCCGATTACTGATCCACAGCGCGAGTCCGATCCCAATCAGGATGAACAGCGCATAGGCGTTGATTTGCAGGTTGAGCCCGAACCAGTCCAGTCCGAGGTCTCGAAGCCATTGGCCGAGGTTGAAGGAACGCCATTGAGCTCCAGGGCTGGGGACACCGGTGAATTCCATGAAAACCTTCCGTCTTTTCTAGGCTACTAGGAACGCCGAGTGCCTGTGGAGAGCTCGGAAGCCAGTGTTCCAACAGCGTCCACTCCCCCATCGGTTAAAGCACGAACGAACGCAGATCCGACGATGGCGCCATCGGCAAACGACACCACGTCAGCCACGTGTTCGGGTGTTGAGATTCCCAATCCCACGCAGGTCGCCGTGGCGCCTTGCTCGTACACCCGGGCGACCAACGTTTGCGCAGCCGAGTCCAGGTCATCCCGGGTCCCGGTGATTCCCATTGTCGAGACCGCGTACACAAAGCCCCGAGACAGGAGCGCGGAGTTCGCCAGACGCTCGTCAGACGAGGAGGGCGCCGCTAGAAAAACCCGCTCAAGCCCTAAGTCCTCCGAAACCTGCAGCCATTCGGTCGCCTCGTCGGGGATCAAGTCAGGGGTGATCAACCCCTGACCGCCAGCATCTTTGAGATTCTCAGCAAACTTATGAAGCCCGTACTGCACAACGGGGTTCCAGTACGTCATGACCAAAACGGGTTTTCCGGTAGCTTCAGTAATCCGCTTGACGGCTGGAAACACTTGATGCAACCTGAAACCAGCCTCCAGGGCCGTCTGTGTCGCTTGCGCGATCACCGCGCCATCCATAATGGGATCACTGTAAGGAACACCAAGCTCAAGGACGTCGGCGCCGGCGTCCAGTGCGGCAATACTGGCCTCGACACTGGTTTCCCAGTCCGGGTAGCCCAACGGCAGGTAGGCGATGAGAGTGCCATGGCCCTCGGCTTTGCGCGCGTGAATAGTCTCCGCGACGGTCGACGTCACAGACCGCTGCCGGGCTCGAAAAGACCGAAGTAGCGGCCAGCCGTTTCCATATCTTTATCGCCGCGGCCACTCAAGGACACCAAAATATTTGCACCCGCTCCAAGCTCCTGCCCCAGGAGTTGGGTACCTGCTAAGGCGTGGGCAGTCTCGATGGCGGGGATAATCCCCTCAGTTTGAGACAACAACCGCAGCGACTGCATGGCCTGGTCGTCGGTCACGGGGACATATTCGGCCCGACCAAGCCCTGCAAGCCACGCGTGCTCGGGCCCAACACCCGGGTAGTCAAGCCCTGCGGAGATCGAATGGGACTCAATGGTTTGGCCGTCTTCGTCCTGCAACACGAGCGACCGAGCTCCGTGGAGCATGCCGGGCTTACCGCGACTAATCGTCGAAGCGTGGTGGGGAGTGTCCACACCGTCCCCGCCCGCTTCATAACCGAGGAAGACGCACATCAGGGTCATCCAAGAAAGCGTGGAATATCCCCATCGCGTTGGAGCCTCCCCCGACACACGCCGTGACGGCCGTCGGCAATTGGCCGGTCAGCTCCAGCATTTGCTCTCTGGCTTCGTAGCCGATCACCGAGTGAAAATCTCGAACCATCAGCGGGAACGGATGCGGCCCAGCGACTGTGCCCAAAAGGTAGTGGGTGGTGTCAACGCTGGCCACCCAGTCACGCATCGCATCGTTAATAGCGTCTTTGAGGTGCGTGACCCCGTCTTAACAGCGACGACCTCAGCGCCCATCAGTCGCATCCGTGCAACGTTAAGCGCCTGTCTCTCGGTGTCGACTTCTCCCATGTACACGACGCAGCTCATGCCCATCAGGGCTGCAGCCGTGGCTGTCGCCACGCCGTGTTGACCAGCGCCCGTCTCGGCGATGAGGCGATTCTTTCCGAGCCGCTTCGCCAACAATGCTTGTCCCAGAACATTGTTGATTTTGTGACTGCCGGTGTGGTTGAGGTCTTCGCGCTTGAGAAAGATCCGTGCCCCACCGCAGTGCTCTGCGAAGCGGGTGGCTTCTGTGATGATGGACGGCCGGCCGGTGTAGGTCTTGTGCAGCGCCGCGAGCTCCGCCTGAAACTCTGGGTCCGCCTTTGCTGCTCGGTAGGCGGCCTCGAGCTCATCCAGGGCATGAATCAGGGACTCGGGGACAAAACGACCGCCGAATTCGCCGTAGTAGGGACCCTCCACCAGAGACAGTTTCTCGCTCATGCCGCCACAAACTCCTTCACTCGTTCTCTTGGGTTCGCCCCGGTGACCAGTGCCTCGCCAATTAAGACCGCGTGGGCTCCCTGACTCCGATACCGAGCCACGTCGGAAGCTTCAGCCACCGCGGACTCCGCAACACGGATGACGCCGTCAGGGAAACGGGGCACCATCTGCCCAAAAAGATCTGCGTTGAGCTCAAAAGTAGCGAGATCTCGCGCATTCACCCCCACGATGTCGGCCCCTACGGCAATTGCCCGGTCGACCTCTTCTGCAGTGTGCGCCTCAACGAGCGCCTGCATCCCCCACGCCCTCGCCACCTCCAACAGCCGCTCCGCGCGCTCGTCGGTAATCCCGGCCATGATCAGCAATACAACATCCGCGCCCGCTGCGCGGGCCTCGACAATTTGATATTCGGACTCGAGAAAATCCTTTCGCAGTACGGGGATGCCAACCGCCGCTGACACGGCGCGCAAATCAGCCAGTGAGCCGCCAAACTGGCGGCTCTCGGTCAAGACGCTAATCATGCTGGCGCCACCGGCTTCATACTCCCGTGCCAGCGCGACAGGGTCGTCAATGTCTGCAAGCTCACCTTTTGACGGACTCTTGCGCTTGATCTCACTGATGACATGAATGCGGTCGCGAGGACTCAGTGCCGTCAGCGCCGAACGCACAGGCCGCGCTCCGCGAGCCTGTTTCTCAAGCTCGTGAAGAGGAACCTCGTGTTCGCGCGAATTCGCGTCTTGGCGCGCTCCTTCGTAGAGTCCCTGGAGCACTCAGTGACCTTTGGGCTGATACTTCGGGCCGCTCGCGCCCCACCCCATAGCCGATAGCAGGAACCCCAGGCCCCAGCCCAGCAGGGTGGCGATAGCGCTCGCAATGACGAGCCACCACATCGCAAAATAAAACGCGACCGTACCCACTGACAGGGTGATGATCATCACGATGACGGCGGTCCAGGCTGCGGGAGAGTGCCCGTGACCCGGCTCGGTACTGGTGTTCATGTGGCTCCTTGACGTTGGGTTGCTTATTCTACCGAAGTGGTCGGGTCGCGACCCTCAGAAAGCGAATCCCACGCCCCCTGGGAGTNGCCCGGCGCAGGCGCNCCGGGTTGGGAAGAATACCGGTCACGCCGGGGNGAATTCCGAGCCACGAACTGACCGGACACCGCACCCGCGAAAACGAGNGCCGACCCCACCAGTGCGGCAATGGGTGCAATAGAGCGCTCGACNGACTCGATTTCACCGAGTGCTCCTGTGCCCGCGATCCCCGTCACAGCTTCCACTGCCCTCACAAGAGCGTCCGCGGGCGGCTGGGATACATCAGTAAGCAGCAGAAACCCGCCGAGCGCCACTACCGCCATCACCACGAGCGTCGCTCGACGGGCGGCACGGTGTAACAACAACGATGCGCCGTAGGCAGCCCCGGCGGCAAGTGAGAGGCTCCACGCTAGAGGCTGTGCTTCGGTGCCGGTCAGCCCTACCGTGGCACCCTGGAAAAGCTGTGCCGACCACCACGCCGCCGTGAACGAGGCGAACACGCCAACAATGCCGAGAATGCTGGCGAGGTGGTGCAGCGCTCTCACGCGTGACCCGATTCAAGAGCGTTGGCCAACCGGATTGCTCGGATAGGGGCCCCTGCCTTGTGGAGCGTTTCTGCATACTCGGTCTCCGGGTCAGACTCAGCAACGATTCCAGCGCCCGCGCGCACCACTGCCGTGCCGTCGCTCATCCACAGCGTGCGGATGGTGATGGCCAAGTCTGAGTCGCCGTTGTGACCGAAATACCCGACAACGCCGCCATAAACTCCGCGCCCCGTGGATTCGAGGTTGTCGATGATCTGCAGCGCACGCGGCTTTGGCGCCCCGCTGAGGGTGCCGGCGGGGAAGGTCGCACAAAATACGTCGACGCTGGAAGCGTCGTCTCGTAGCTCACCCCGAACCGTGGAAACCAGATGCATGATGTGGCTGAAACGCTCCACCTGCATGAACTCCGTGACCTCGACCGAACCGGGCTTGGA
>JGI26086J50260_1001090_pt1 | contig 16359 bp, 18 predicted proteins | sample SaaInl3SG_22_DNA_FD_50260 | JGI IMG/M metagenome (IMG submission 50260)
AGCCATGGGCCCGAAGGACGAGATCGAACGCTACAAGCGCGTCTTTGGCGTGGGCGAACAGGAACGCATGGAGGTGGTGGTTTAAGGGCAGCNCTCANTCATCCTCGACGCGTCCCCGTCCCGCCTTTACCTCACTTCGGACCTTCTTCGCCTTTATCCGCCTCTCGATTGATCCTTTGGTCGGGCGTGTGGGGCGGCGTTTTTTCGGGGTGACAAGCGCGCGTTTGATCAGTTCGGCCAGCCGCTCGCGGGCAATCTCACGATTATGGGCTTGGCTGCGCGTGTCTTCTACACGGATCAGAAGCGCGCCTTCTTTGGTCCATTTGCTGCCCGCGATCCGTTGCAAACGGCGCTTTACGGGGTCTGGCAGATTGGGCGAGCGCGCGGCTTCGAACCGCAATTCAACGGCCGTTGAGACCTTGTTCACATTCTGCCCGCCGGGACCTGAGGAGCGGGTGAATTGCTCGGTCAGTTCCCAATCCTCGATGGTGATGCCGTTGGAAATGGTCAGGGGCATTCTGGGTTATCCTTGTGCCGCCAGCAGAGCTTCAACCTCGGCCTGCATGGGCATTGAGGCCGCAGCGCCTGCGCGTGTGACCGAGATGGCAGCGGTTGCGGTGGCAAAGCGCAGCGCCTCAGGCAGTTGCATACCCGCCGCCAGCGCTGTGGCGAAGCCTCCATTGAAGGCATCGCCCGCGCCTGTCGTCTCGGCCACCTCACCTGCTTTTATCGCGGGGATATGGGTGGTGGCTGTCCCATCATGGAGCAGCGCGCCCATTGCCCCCAAGGTCACAATCACGCCGCCAACCCCGCGCGCCAGCAAAGCCTCGGCGGCGGCAGTCGCACTGGCGAGGTCGGTGACCGCAATGCCTGTCAGCAATTCAGCCTCGGATTCATTGGGCGTGATCCAATCGCAAAGCACCAGCATCTGATCGCTCAATTCAGCGGCCGGCGCGGGGTTGAGGATGGTGATCACCCCCGCTTCGCGCGCGATGCGCAGGCCTGCTTCGGCGGCCTCCAGAGGTTGTTCCAATTGTGTCAGGAAAACCTTTGCCTTGCCGATCTCGGCCGAGTAGCTGGCCATATCATCGGCCGAGAGCGCCCCCGCCGATCCAGGTGCGATGATGATCGCGTTATCCCCGCTGCTGCTATCAATGAAAACACAGGCCGCCCCTGTCGGATGCGTGGCATCTGTGATCGCCAACGAGGTAACACCCGCATCACGCCAGATATCTTGCGCCATTTGACCGAATGTATCTGCACCAATTCGCGTGATGAAACCCACCTTGCCGCCAGTTTTGGCTGCGGCTACGGCTTGGTTTGAGCCCTTGCCACCAGGCCCGAGGGAAAACCCGTCACCGCGCAAGGTCTCGCCCATCTTTGGCAAACGCGGCGCGCGATAGGTTGTGTCGGCCATGAACACGCCAAGGATAATGATATCGTTCTGCATGATGGGGTTCCTTCGGCGTGATTTGGCAGTGGCTCCAGACTAGGCAGAGCGCGTCCGCGCGGCAATGGCCCTCAGGGGGCGGGCTTGCAACTGCTGCTGGCTTGGCTGTTTATACCCGACAAGAGATATTGCCATCAGGGAGGACGGGTAATGAAACTGTTGCGCTACGGAGAGATGGGGCAGGAACGGCCCGCGCTTCTTGATGCAAATGGGCAAATCCGCGACCTATCAGGCGCGGTTGACGATATTGCAGAAGATACGCTGACGCCCGAGGGGTTGGCACGCCTTGAAGAGATTGATCCCGAGACATTGCCATTGGTTGAGGGGGAGCCGCGCATCGGCGCCTGTGTGGGTCATGTGGGCAAGCTGATTTGTGTTGGGCTGAACTATGCCGATCACGCCGCCGAAGCAGGAATGGACCTGCCGCCCGAGCCGATTTTGTTCATGAAAGCCACCTCATCCATTTGCGGGCCCAATGATGATATCCGCATTCCTCGCGGCTCGGAAAAGACCGATTGGGAGGTTGAGCTGGGGATCGTGATCGGCAAGGAGGCCCGCTATCTCGAGCCTGAGGACGCGATGGACCATGTGGCTGGGTATTGTGTGGTCAATGACATCTCCGAGCGCGCTTTCCAGATCGAGCGGGCTGGCCAATGGGTGAAGGGGAAATCTGCGGATACCTTTGGCCCGATTGGCCCTTGGATGGTCACGCGCGATGAAGTGGCGGACCCGCAGGATCTTGGCCTGTGGCTATCGGTGGATGGTCAGAAATATCAAGATGGTACGACCCGAACGATGGTGTTTGGCGTTGCGCATCTGGTTCATTACATCAGCCAATTCATGAGCCTTCAGCCCGGCGATATCATCGCCACAGGCACCCCGCCCGGCGTGGGGATGGGGCAAAGGCCGCAGACCTTTTTGCGCGCAGGGCAAGTCATGGAATTGGGGATTGAGGGCCTTGGCCAGCAACGCCAACGCACAATCGCGTGGAACGGCTAAGCAGAGGCAACGCGGTCTTGCGTCACCGACATGGATTTGAGCAGGGCGTAAACCTCCATGCCCTTGCTCAGACCCAATTCCCGAACCGAACGGCGGGTCAGCCTTGCGGTGAAGCGTTGGCCTTGATGCTCGAGCTGGACCAAAACGCCTGACCTCGGGCCTTCGCGCAGATCAAGGATGGTTGCGGGTAGAATATTGAGGGCGCTGATCTTCTCGGGGCGGTCCAGCATCAAGGTGACATCGCGCGCATCAATGCGCAGGCGCAAATGATCGCCAACCGCGCCAACCCGACCAGGAAGATACACAGGCTGGCTGCCGATATGGGCTTCGGTCAAGGCATCCGCCTCGTCATGGGCGGTAATCGTGACCATGAGCAACCCACCTGCCACATCGCGGGTCACGGCGGCTTGGGTATCTCCATCCGACAAAACCTCGGCCACAGGACCAATGGCGGCGGCGCGGCCCTTTTCCATCAAGATCACTTGATCGGCCAGCCGTGTCACCTCGGCCAATGAATGGCTGACATAGAGGATCGGCAGATTGGTCTGGTCGCGCAGCCGTTCGAAATAGGGCAGGAGGTCTTCCTTGCGGTTTTGATCAAGTGCTGAAAGGGGCTCATCCATCAAGAGCAGCTCAGGCGCGGACAGCAGCGCCCGCCCAAGGGCCACGCGCTGACCCTCGCCACCAGACAGGGTTGCAGGACGGCGGCTCAGCAAGGGCTTTAGCCCCAGCAGATTGACCAAAGCGTCAAAGCCAAGATGCGTTGAGGTGTCAGTTTGCATGCCATAGCGCAGGTTCTGCTCAACACTGAGATGCGGGAAGAGGCGGGGNTCTTGAAAGACATAGCCAATGCGGCGTGNATGGGGGGGCAGGTTGATGCCTTGCGCGCTGTCGAACATCACGCGCTCACCCATAGCAATACGCCCCGCTTCAGGTGTCAGCAGCCCCGCAACACAGCGCAGCACCGAGGTCTTGCCTGCACCGGAGGCCCCAAAAATCGCGGTGACGCCTGCGTTCAACTCGGCATCAATGTTCAGCTCGAAATCGTTGAAGTGGTGTTGGAGAGAGATCGAAAGGCTCATGATCCCTCCATCCGTTTGCGCATGGCGCGTGCAAGGACCTCGGAGGCGATTAGCGCGGCTGCGGCCAAGACAACCGAGATCAAGATCAGCGACAGGGCCGCGCCCTCCTGTCCGGGAACTTGCAGGGCGGCATAGATCGCGGTTGGCAGGGTTTGCGTCTGACCGGGGATGTTCGAGACAAAGGTGATGGTTGCGCCGAATTCCCCGAGCGCTTTGGCAAAGGCAAGGATGATGCCTGCCAAAATGCCAGGTGCCATGAGCGGTAAGGTGATCGTGAGGAAAACGCGCAAGCGCGAAGCCCCGAGCGTATTTGCCGCTTCTTCCAGCTTGGGGTCCACGGCCTCGAGTGCAAGCCGTATCGCGCGGACCATGAGCGGGAAGGCCATGATCGCGGCTGCAAGCGCCGCACCCGTCCAGCGGAAGGCAAAGCTGAGGCCTAGGCTGGCTTCAAAAAAGCGGCCCAATGGGCCTGTCGCGCCGAAAAGCACCAGCAGCAGGTAGCCCGTTACAACGGGGGGCAGAACTAGTGGCAGATGCACCAAGAGGTTCAATGCCTCACGCCCCCAGAACCGCCCCCGCGCCAGCGCATAGGCTGCAAGGATACCAAAGGGCAGGCTGCCGATCACGGCCACCAAAGCGACCTTTAGCGACAGGCCGATAATGGCCCATTCTGCGGGTCCAAGGCTCATTCGGGGGCCTCGAAACCGAAGGTTGCAAAGCGCGTCATAGCCTCGGGTGAGGTGAGGAAGGCCAGCAATCCCTCAACTTCAGGATGGGCGCTGGTCGCAAGGATCGAGACGGGATAGCGGATTGGATCATGCAACGCGCTGGGCACGGTCGCCTCGGTTGATACGGCGGGCTCGGCCAAGGCGTCACTTTGATAAACGAAGGCGCGGGCGACCTCGCCGCGCGCAACAAGGGCAAGGGCCACGCGCACATTTTCCGTCTGGACGAGGCGGGGAAGGAAACCCTCCAACAGGTCGAGATGATCAAGGGTTTGGCGCGCATAGATGCCAGCGGGAACCGATTGGATCAGCCCTGTCGCGATCCGCGCATCCTCAGGCAAAGCGGCAAGGCTTGCCATCAGATCGGCCCCCGATTGCGCAGTACCGTTCGGGGCGGCGAGCACGAGACGGTTGCCTAGCAAGGTTTGAGTGCTGTCTGTGCGGGTCAGGCCCCGCTCGGTCAGATAGCTCATCCAGTCTTCATTGGCCGAGATGAACAGATCGGCAGGTGCGCGCGCTTCGATCTGGCGGGCAAGAAGGGCGCTGCTGGCATAGGACACGACCACTGGTGCGCCATCCCAGCCCTCAAGCACGCTGTCCAAGGCCCCCCCAAGGCTGGCGGCGGCAAAGATCACCAGCGTTTCGGCCTGCGCGCGGCTGCCTTGCGTTGCAAGGCCCAATGCAAGCACGAAGATCGCAATCATGTGGCGCATCTTGGAGAAGGGTCTGTTGTGTTTCACACCAGACATATCGCAATGCGCGGGCGACCATTGCAAGGGCAATGTCACGGCGTGCACCCCGTTCAAACCTATCGGCTGGACCTGATAATCGCGCCTCAAGGTCACAACGAACAGAGTTTCCCACCCATGGTCCTTGTTTGCGGGCAGCGCGAAGGCTACATCCACGGAATGAAGCGCNTTATCCCATTTATGAAATCTGAACCGCTTGTTGCCGTGATCCGCTTGTCTGGCGTGATCTCTTCGGGTGGGCGCGGGCCGTCATTGAATGATGCTGGTCTGGCGGGGATGATTGAAAAGGCCTTTCGCAAGGGCAAACCCAAAGCGGTCGCCTTGATTATCAACTCGCCTGGCGGCTCGCCTGCGCAATCCTCGCTGATTGCAGCGCGTATCCGCAGATTGTCGGAAGAAAAAGAGGTGCCCGTCCACGCCTTTGTCGAGGATGTAGCGGCTTCGGGCGGGTATTGGTTGGCCTGCGCGGCGGATCATATCTGGTTGGACCCGAATTCGATTGTCGGCTCGATCGGCGTGATCTCGGCCAGTTTCGGATTGGATGACTTCATCTCGCGCTATGGCATTGAGCGGCGCGTGCATACGGCTGGCAAGGATAAATCCATGCTCGACCCGTTCCGCCCCGAGCGGAAAGAAGATGTAGAGCGGCTCAAATCCATCCAATCGCAAATCCATGAGGGGTTCATTGATTGGGTAAAGACGCGGCGCGGCGACCGCTTGGCCGAGAATGATGACCTATTCAGCGGTGAATTCTGGGTCGGTGCCAAAGGGGTCGAGCTTGGCTTGGCCGATGGCACAGCACATCTTCATGGCAAGATGAAAGAAATTTACGGCGATAAAATCCGTTTCGCGGCCTATGGGCAGAAACGCGGGTTTTTGCAGCGCTTTGGCGCGCAGATGACAGGTGGCTTTATTGGCATGCTCGAGGATCGGGCCGTTTGGTCGCGATACGGGCTCTAGATCATGGTCAAAGTCATCACCTTCTTCCTGATCGGCATGCTGATCCTTGCGCTATTCGGGCGTTTGCGTTGGCCAGGTGGTGCGCGTTTGCCTCGCAGAACGAAGCGCGCTGATCTGCCCAAACCCACCCGCTGCAAGACCTGCGGTAAATACGACGTCACGGGCGGTTCTTGCCGCAACTGCTCAGGGGGGCGATCGTAGCATATGGGCTTTGAGTTCCTGATGGCGGGCCTTGGGCTCATCATTCTGCTGCTTGCGGGTGATGTATTGGTGCGGGGCGCCGTCAATCTCAGCTTGAGGCTTGGGATACCGGCATTGATTGTCAGCCTGACGGTGGTGGCTTTCGGCACCTCTGCGCCCGAACTTCTGATCGCCATTTCTGCCATTTATGAGGGCGTGCCTGGTCTGGCTTTGGGCAATGTGGTGGGGTCCAATACCGCCAATATCCTTTTGGTGCTGGGTATTCCCGCGCTGATGTCTGGGCTTCACACGTCAGGCTGCGATGTGAAGAAAAGCTATGTTCTGATGATCGGGGCATCGGCCCTGTTTATCGGCCTTGCGTTCCTCGGGTCGTTCACGTGGTGGCAAGCGCTGATCCTGTTGACCGTTCTGATCGTCATCCTTGTTCAGCAGGGCATGGAAGCGCGCAGCCATATGGCCAATTCCGCAGATGCGGTTGATGATCTGGAAGAGGCCGATCTGGATATGCCTTGGTGGAAGATCATCCTCTTCCTTGTGCTGGGTCTTGTGGGCCTGCCCCTTGGTGCGGAATTGCTGGTGCAAAGCGCCACGGAGATTGCCGCCGATTTCGGCGTAAGCGACTCGATCATCGGTCTGACCTTGGTGGCTGTTGGCACCTCGCTGCCCGAATTGGCCACCACGGTTATGGCAGCCCTGCGCCGTCAGGCTGAAGTGGCGCTTGGCAATGTCATCGGCTCCAACATGTTCAACCTTCTGGGTATCATCGGTGTGGCAGGTCTTGTCGGGCCGATCCCTGTTGATCCCGAATTCCTGAAATTCGATCTTTGGGTCATGCTGGCGGCGTCGCTGGTGATTGCGCCCTTCGTGTTCCTGTCATGGAATATGGGCCGCCTTGTCGGCTTGGCCTTGTCGGCGCTTTATGTGACCTACATTGTCGCCCTATTGGTGTAACCCGAAGGGGAGATTGCTATGCCCGCAGCGCTCGTAACGGGGGCCGGAGGCCGCCTTGGCCGTGCAATGGCTGTAGCCTTGAGTGAACAAGGTTTTGACGTNGCCGTGCATTTTGCGAGCTCGGAGGCCGGCGCGCAGGAAACGGTGCGCATGATCCATGAAGCGGGCCAAAAGGCTGTCAGCCTGCGTGCAGACCTTCTGATTGAGGATGAGATGGAAGCGCTTGTGGGCCGTGCCGCGGATGCGCTTGGGCAACCCTTGTCGGTTCTTGTGAACAGTGCTTCGATTTTTGAACATGACGTGATGGGAGAACTGACCCGCGAGAGTTGGGACAGACATATGGACTCAAACTTGCGCGCCCCTGTCGTGCTGACCCAAGCCTTTGCAGCCCAAGCGCCCGCCCCTGTGAAAGATGCGCAGGGCGAACCCGTGGCACAGGCGCTTGTTGTTAACCTTATTGATCAACGTGTGCGCAAACTCACCCCTGAGTTTATGAGCTATACCTTGGCCAAAGCCGCCCTTTGGACCTTCACCCAGACAGCGGCACAGGCTTTGGGGGCAAACGTGCGGGTAAATGCCATCGGGCCTGGCCCCACTTTGCGGGGCGGGCGGCAATCCGAGGGTGATTTTGCCAAGCAGCGCGCCGCCACCATTCTAGCGCGCGGTGCGGACCCAGATGATATCTGCGCGGCCTTGCTCTATTTGCTGAGCGCAAAATCCGTGACGGGGCAAATGATTGCGGTGGATGGCGGGCAGCATCTGGCATGGGAAACACCCGACGTTCTGGACGTGGAATAGAGTGGTTTCAGACCCCGAAATCGCAATTGTCCACCGTGGATGCTATCGTAACGGTTTGGTAACAAGTAAAAGACTCGGCGATGCATATCAAAAGAACATGAAGAAATTTCTTTTGAAAACAGTGAGTTAAAATGATGCCTAAAAATTAGGCAATTCACAGAAGTTAGCCAAAAACAAAGGAAAATTCTCGTTAGCCAAGAGTTATCCGGAAGGTTATCCACAGAAACCGTGGACTGTTTTTCTCTTGATAAAGCCGGTTCGACATTGCAGCCAGATAAGGAATCATCCGAGTACGGAAATCATGGTAGAAGAGGCCGCAGAAATAGCCCCAAAAGGGCATAGGGTGATCCAATCCTACCTCAAGGTTTTGGACAACTCGCCAGGTGTGTATCGAATGCTCGATGAGCAGTCGCGCGTTCTGTATGTGGGCAAGGCGCGCAATCTGAAAAAGCGCGTTTCCAATTATGCCAAGCCAACGGGTCATTCACCGCGGATCGCGCGGATGATATCCGAGACCACCTCGATGATGTTTCTGACAACGCGGACCGAGACCGAGGCGCTGTTGTTGGAGCAAAACCTCATCAAGCAACTCAAGCCGCGCTACAATGTGTTGCTGCGCGATGACAAATCCTTCCCGAATATTCTGGTCTCGGATGAACATGCCTTTCCCCAGCTCAAGAAGCATCGCGGCGCAAAGAAGGAAAAGGGCAGTTATTTCGGCCCCTTCGCCAGTGCCGGCGCGGTGAACCGCACGCTGAACCAATTGCAAAAGGTATTCTTGCTGCGCAACTGCTCGGACGCGATGTTTGAAAGCCGCACGCGGCCTTGCCTGCTCTATCAGATCAAGCGCTGTTCGGCCCCTTGCGTGGGCTATATCTCGCCCGAGGATTACCGCGAGACGGTCAAGGATGCGACGCGGTTCCTCAAAGGGGATACGACCGAAATTCAGGAAACGCTTGCGGCGGAAATGACAAAAGCCTCGGAGGCGATGGAGTTTGAGCGCGCTGCCGCCATGCGTGACCGCATTCGCGCGCTGACCAATGTGCAATCGGCCCAAGGCATCAACCCGCGCACTGTCCGTGAGGCCGATGTCATCGCGCTGCATATGGAAGGCGGGCAGGCCTGTGTGCAGGTCTTCTTCATTCGCGCCAATCAGAATTGGGGTAATCGCGATTATTACCCGCGTCTCGGTGGCTCGGAGAGTGCGGATGAGGTTTTGGAGGCTTTCATTGGGCAGTTCTACGACAATAAAGAACCTCCACGGCAATTGATCCTGTCCAACGGAATTGAGAACGAAGACCTGATGACTGTGGCCCTTGCCGAGAAGCGCGGCGGGAAGGTCGAGATTTTGGTGCCCCAACGCGGTGAGAAGGCCGAACTTGTCGAGGGGGCTTTGCGCAATGCACGTGAAAGCCTTGCCCGCAAAATGGCCGAGAGCGCCTCGCAAGCCCGTCTTTTGGGCGGTCTGGCCGAGGCTTTCGAGCTTGATGGCCCGCCCAAGCGGATCGAGGTTTATGACAACTCGCATATTCAGGGCACCAATGCTGTTGGCGGCATGATCGTTGCGGGGTCCGAAGGGTTTTTGAAAAGCCAGTATCGCAAGTTCAATATCAAGGGCACCGATCTGACNCCGGGCGATGATTTTGGCATGATGAAGGAAGTNCTGACGCGGCGCTTCCAACGCCTGNTGAAGGAAGATCCGGAGCGTCAATCCGAGGCCTGGCCTGATCTTCTTTTGATCGATGGTGGTGCAGGCCAGATCAGCGCGGTCTCCGAGATCATGGCCGAGCTTGGCGTTGATGACGTGCCGTTCATCGGTGTGGCCAAGGGCATTGATCGTGATGCGGGCAAGGAAGAATTCCACAGGCCGGGTGAGCGCCCCTTTGCCCTGCGCCATAATGATCCGGTGCTGTATTTCGTCCAACGGCTCCGCGATGAGGCGCATCGCTTTGCCATCGGGGCGCATCGGCAAAAACGNGCCAAGGCNGTTTCGGCNACGCCGCTTGATGATGTGCCAGGCGTGGGCGCANCCCGCAAACGTGCGCTTCTTTCGCATTTTGGCAGTGCCAAGGCNGTGGGGCGTGCGGGTCTTGCAGACCTCAAGGCTGTTGACGGAATTTCGGATGCGATGGCCGAAACCATCTATGCCTTCTTCCATGAGCGCGGCTAACGCGTTAAGCCTTTTTGCATGACATGGAACCTGCCAAATATCCTGACCGTCCTGCGCCTTCTTGCGGCCCCCGCATTGGGCGTGGTGTTTTTGATTTTGCCAAGGCCGATGGCGGATTGGGCAGCGCTGATCCTGTTTATCGCGGCCGCCCTGACGGATTACGTCGATGGCTATCTTGCGCGTAAATGGGGGCAGGTCACAAAATTCGGGGCGATGCTTGACCCGATTGCAGATAAAGCGATGGTCATTATCGCCTTTGCTGTTTTGTTGGGCCTGTTCGGGCTGTCTCTCTTGATCCTTCTGCCTGTGACGCTGATCCTGTTTCGTGAGGTTTTCGTCTCGGGCCTGCGGGAGTTTTTGGGGGCAGCGGCAGGCACGCTGAAGGTTACGAAACTGGCGAAATGGAAAACCACCGTCCAGATGATCTCCATCTCGCTTCTGTTTTGCTGGGGTATTGCCGAGCATTATTTGGGCATGTGGACCTATGGAATGTCACCCGAGATTGTCGATGGTATTCTGAGCGGGGCTATCCCCGATGAGCTTGGCCTGATCATGGTCTATAATCTGTTGCTGGCCTCTTCTTATAGCGGGCTGATCTTCCTTTGGATTGCGGGCCTTCTGACCTTCATCACGGGCTGGGATTACTTTGTAAAAGCCCTACCCTTTCTGCGAGAGGATGCCTGATGGTTGAGCTTCGCTATTTCGCATGGCTGCGCGAACGTATCGGAACGGGCCATGAGCAGATCGAGAGTANGGCCGCGACAGTGGCGGAATTGATTGAAGAGATCAAAACCCTCTCGGAAGCGCATGACTTTGCCTTTTCTGATCTGACCTCGATCCGCGCGGCAGTGGATCAGGAACTGGTCGAGTTTGATGCGCCTTTGAGCGACGCGCGTGAGGTCGCCTTCTTCCCCCCGATGACAGGCGGCTAAATGGAAATTCGCGTCCAGTCAGAGCTTTTTGATATGGGGGCGGAGCTGAACCGCTTTGCGGCGCGTTGTGACGGCGCGGGGGCGGTTGTCAGCTTTTCGGGGATTGTCCGTGATCTGGCCCAAGGTGATCTTGATGCGATGCTGATCGAGCATTATCCGGGAATGACTGAAAAAGCGCTTGGCAAGATCGCGCAGGAGGCAGCGGAGCGTTGGTCCTTGGCCGATGTCTTTATCCTGCACCGCTTTGGCGAATTGCGCGCAGGCGATCCGATCATGATGGTTTGCACGGCTGCACGGCACCGCGCTGATGCATTTGCCGCTGCCGAATTCCTGATGGATTTCCTGAAAAGCCGCGCGCCCTTCTGGAAGAAGGAAATCACAGGTCAAAGCGCTGATTGGGTCGAAGCCAAAGCCGAGGATGAAGAGGCCCTCAGGCGCTGGTAAAAGGCACAGCCCGCTCTCAGCTCTAGCCGTTCATCCGTTCGATATAGCTGCGCAATTCTCCCGCCTCATGGCGCGCTTCGCGCAGGCCTTCCATGGCCGCGCGCAACTCCGCCTCGGTCTGAGCGAGTTGATTTGTCAGCTCTGCTTCGCGTTGTTCGATATAGGTGATCGCCTGATCGCGCAGATCCTCGGATTCGTGCAGCGCCTTGGCCATCTGGTCCATCTCGCCAATATCNGCGCTGGANACNCGGCTCAGCCGATGCACGACCCAATTCGCAAACCATCCAAANACAAAGGCCACAAACAAGATGATGGCAATTGCGATGATAAACTCAGTTCTGTTCATTGTCGTCCTCTGCGGGAGTATCATCAGCCGCTGCGTCTTCGGTCGCGTCGGCCTCGGCTCCGCTATCTGCATCCGCTGTCGTGTTGTCTTCTTCGGTAGACGGCGCACCGCTCGCAAGCAACCTGAATTCGATGCGACGGTTTGTTTCGCGGCCTTCCTCGCTGTCGTTCTCGGCGATCGGTTGGGTCTCACCATAGCCTTGCGCTGACAGGTTCGAGATCAGAACTTGGCGCGCTAAAAGGCCGTTCAAGACCGCGTCGGCACGCGCTTGGCTGAGCGAGAGGTTCATTTCCTCGCGGCCCTGACTGTCGGTATGGCCACCGATTTCCATGCGGACATGGCTGCATTCGGGCAGAACTTCCGCGATCCTGTCGAGCACGCGACCCGCCGCTTCATTGATCTCGATCGAGCTTGGATCAAAGGTGATTTTCTGTTCTTCCAGAATGCCCGAAATGCGCGCGACACATTCCTCGGGTTCGGGGATGTTCACTTCAGGGTCGAGCAATTCGTCGTAGCGCACATTGATTTGGAAATCCTCGGCCTCGCCCAATTTGTCCGACAAGAGCCGCGTTAAATCCCGCACCGCGGTTTGTGACCCAGATGTTCCGCGCAAAACGACTGTTCTCGGCTCAACCGTTAGGCTGCCATTATTGAGATGCGATAGCCCTTCAAGCCCCGCCAGAACGCGCAGGGGCCATCCTTCGGGAAGGGCTTCATCAACACGGGTGGCAAGATATGTATTGTCGCTGCCAAACAGCGCATTGGCATAGGCGAGCACGGCCTCTTCAAAACGGTCATTGGGCAAGCGGCCCCGCAATTGCACAAGCCCCTCAGGGCTGCGCGTTGCGGTGAAATTCGGGGGGCCTTCCGGCTCACCGCCTTCTGGGGTTTCAGGCAAGACGGAATGCAGCGAGAAGACATCAGGCAGGTCTGCATCCAGCTCGCCAACGACACGGTCATAGACCGATTGTGCAGTACCTTCTGCCGCAATCAGGGTCACATCCGCATCCGAGAAGGTAATGCTGCCTTGGCCAAGTGCGGTCAGGGCAGCAAGCCCCGTTTCAACCGCATCGGCCCATTGCGGGGAGGGCACACCAATCCCGATCTCACAATCGCCGCCCTCGGTCATTCCTGCCGCCTCCGCCGCTTGAAGAATCCGCAAACGGGCCATTCCGGTATCGGCAGAACAGGCCTCGAAATACCCGCTTTCGGCCGCGCGCACAAAGCGCAGGGTGAAGGGGGTGATGACGGGGCGCGGTGCCGAGATATCGAGGGTCACGTCTATCCCGTCAGGTTGGGCGGCCTCTAGGCGGCGCAAGAACAAGGCGCGTTGTTCAGGGCTGTCCGAGACGGCTTCAACCAGAACACTTCCCTCGAATACCGAGATTTTGGCGCGCGGCAATTGCCGCAAAGCCGCCAGACCGAACCCCAAGGAGGCCGTCCATCCATCGGGAACAGGGTAGGCCACGGTTTCGACCATATTCACCACCTCTACGCCTTGGGTGATGTCTGAGATGCTATCGGCCACTGTATTGCCATCCAGATCAGCGGGGATCAGGCCGATCAGTGAGATACCATCGCCATTGCGCAGCATTTCGAGCACGAAATCAGGCACTTCGATACCTGCGGGGTCAACGACTTCCAATAGGTCAATCAAACGGTCTGCATCCACGACGGCGCCCGCGCGGCTAAGCGCACGGAAGCGCGCGGCCTCATCGGGAGCGGTGCCTGTCAAGGTCAGCTCCAACCCGTTGGCTGTGACCTCGACCCAATCAAGCCCCGCCTCGCGCATGGAAAACTCGACCGCCTCAGTGGACCTATCCTCGATCGTCAAAGCGCCTGCCACGGCCACGGCCACGCTGAGAGCTGCGGCCAAGATGAAGGCGAGTAAAGAGGCGAGGGTCGAGGCTTTGCTCATGGTCGGTCCGGTCTTGTGCTAGGTCGCGTGGCGATTGGCTTAACCCTTTGATGTGCTGCGTTCAATCAAAGCCATGCGCAGACGGCGAAAAACAGCGCAAGGATCAGGCCTGCATCGCGGTTTGAGCGGAAAAGCTTCAGGCAGGTATCAGGGTCATCAATATCCAGTTGGCTCATCTGCCATGCCATATGCCCGCCAAACCCCATGCAACCCGCTAATGCGATCAGTAGGATAAGGGGGTTCTCCTGCGTTCCCAAACTGGAAATGCATGCCATAGCCGCAAGCATAACCGCGCCCACCATAAAGCCTTGCAGCCATGGTTTTGAGTTCTCTCCAAAGAGCCGCGCGGTTGATTTCACTCCGATCAGGGCATCATCTTCCTTGTCCTGATGGGCATAGATTGTGTCATAGAACAGGGTCCATGAAATGCCACTGAGATAGAGCAAAACGGCCGGCCATTGCAGGCTGCCGCTATGGGCGGTCCATGCCAGAAGCGCACCCCAGTTAAAGGCCAGCCCGAGAAATACCTGCGGCCACCATGTGAAGCGTTTTGCAAAAGGGTAAATAGCCACCGGCACAAGCGCCAGAATGCCTAGCAGGATCGCGTTCAGATTGAAGCTGACCAAGATCGCAAAGGCGATCAGGCATTGCACAACAAGCCAGCCAAGCGATTGCTTTACCGTGACCTGCCCTGACGGGATCGGGCGCGAACGGGTGCGGGCCACCGCGCCGTCGAAATCACGGTCGGTGATATCATTCCAAGTGCAGCCCGCCCCCCGCATCAAGAAAGCCCCCAAGGCGCAGCCGATCACGATCCAAAGGTCGAACAGGTCCAGCCCTGTAGGGTCTGCGGCTGCGGCCAGCATCACGCCCCACCAGCAAGGCAAAAGCAAAAGCCATGTCCCAATCGGGCGATCGGCGCGCGACAGGCGCAGATAGGGGCGCGTCCATGCGGGCGCGCGGGTATCGACCCAATTGCCCTGATAGGCATCCGCCACTTGCCCCTCTGGCGTTCCGTGCCGCTCGCTCATATGGTCCGCCTCATGTCGATGAATGCAAAGATCAGGCTCTATGTAGACCAGCCTCTTGGGCAGGCGCAAACCGTTGCTCTGTCGCGGGAGCAGGCGCATTATCTTTTCGGGGTCATGCGGCAGGGTGTGGGCGCGCATATTGCCTTGTTTAACGGGATGGATGGCGAATGGCTGTCCGAGGTGGTTGAGGCTGGAAAACGGGGCGGAGTTTTGCACTGCCTTGAGCAAAGCAAGCCCTTGCAGCTTCCGCCTAATCTTTGGCTGCTCTTTGCGCCGATCAAAAAGGCCCGCACTGATTTTATCGTGGAAAAAGCAGCCGAGATGGGCGCGGCCAAGATCATCCCTGTTCAGACCGAGTTCACCAATTCCGAGCGTATCCGCCAAGACCGTTTGCAAGCCCATGCTATTGAAGCCGCCGAGCAATGTGGCGGCACTTTTGTGCCCGAGGTCTCGGAGTTGCAAAAGCTTGATCGGATACTCGGGGATTGGCCGTCTGACAGGCATCTGGTCTTTGCCGACGAATCCCTTGTGGGCGCGCGCGCCGCGATTGAGGCGGCTCCATCCGCTGAGAAATGGGCGATCCTGATTGGCCCCGAAGGCGGCTTCTCTGAGGTCGAGCGCACCCGTTTGCGCGATTTGCCTTTCGTGACGCCTGTAAGCCTCGGGCCTCGTATCTTGCGAGCCGATACGGCGGCTGTTGCCGCGATGACCCTGTTCCAATCAATACGAGGTGACTGGTGAGCGGATTTTTGCGCCCAGAAGTGGCAGCGACCTTGTCGCGCTGGCGAGAGCCATTGATCTCGGCGGGAGTGATCCTGCTTGGGGTGTGGTTGATCCTGCGCCCCGGTCTTGTTGTTGCAGGCTTTGGCTGGATCGTGGCGGCTTTGGGCGCGGTGAGCCTGTTCACCTCGATCCGCCGCGCGCGGTTCAAGGGGGAGGGCGACGGGCCTGGAATTGTCGGGCTGGTGGAGGGGCGTTTGACCTATATGGGCCCTTTCTACGGGGGGGCTGTGTCAGCCGATGATATCTCGGAAGTCAGCTTCAAACGTGCGCGTGATGGAAAGGGGTATTGGATGCTCAACCATTCCGAAGGCGTTTTGGTTATTCCCGCATCGGCCAAAGGGGCCGAGCGTCTCTTTGATCTGTTCACTGCCATGCCCGAGGTATCTGCTGCGCAGGCGCTTGCNGCGGCGGAAAACCAACAGCCAGGCATAACAACGGTTTGGACCCGAGAGGTGCGCGTGGCCTTGACACGCTAGAGCGCTCGGGTCAGTCGTTGCCTTGCATGATTTCTTCAGGAGCCGTCGTATATGTCTATTCCTCAATCTGGTGGCGGTCCCATTGAGCGGCATGAGCAACTTGCCGAATACCTCTCCTCGGGCTGCAAGCCGCGCGAAGATTGGCGCATCGGCACAGAGCATGAGAAATTCGGCTATACCCGCGATACGCTGACCCCGCTTCCCTATGACGGACCTCGTTCGATCAAGGCCGTGCTGGAGGGTTTGCGCGAAAAATTCGGATGGCAGCCTGTCGAAGAGGCAGGAAAAATCATCGGGCTGGTCAAGGATGGTGCCAATGTCAGCCTTGAGCCTGGCGGGCAGTT
>JGI26086J50260_1001091_pt1 | contig 16353 bp, 20 predicted proteins | sample SaaInl3SG_22_DNA_FD_50260 | JGI IMG/M metagenome (IMG submission 50260)
CTCGGCATTCCCGAGGATGACATCACCACGATCCTTTTCGCGGATTACGGTGTTGAGCTTTATGGCAATGCGATCATCGTCAACACCGATTTCGCAGCGGCAAACCCCGAAGTTGTAACGGGTTTCCTCGCGGCTGTTGCGGCTGGTGTGAATGATGCGATTGCCGATCCTGCAGCAGGTGCCGCAGCGGTCATCGAGCGCAACCCCGCAGGCGATGCAGCACTTGAGCAGCGCCGTCTGGAGCTCGCACTCGAAGCCAATATCGTCACGGATTACGTGCTGGAAAATGGCATGGGCGGTGTCGATGCTGACCGTATGGATCGCGCCATTGAACAGATGCGCATCACTTATGAGTTCCAAAGCGAACCCGATGCCGCGCTCTACTTCACTGATGCCTATCTGCCCCCCGCAGAGGCACGGATGCTGAGCGAGTAATTACCTCCATCGGGCCGGCTGAAACAGCGCCGGCCCGATTTTCCCAAGAAAAGTAAATCCTCATGACAACTCAGATCGAACTGAAGGATGTGACCCATGCCTATTCAACGGCATCCGGTCCTCTTCCCGTTCTCGACCATCTTTCTCTGTCCATCCCCAAAGACAATTTCTGCGCTGTGGTCGGCCCTTCGGGCTGTGGCAAATCCACATTGACGCGATTGGTCTCAGGGTTGATGCGCCCCGATCAAGGCGAGGTTTGGCTGGCTGGCCAAAAAGTTACCAGCCCGCGCCCCACTGTCGGCATGGCCTTCCAGAACCCTGTTCTGCTGGAATGGCGCAGCATTTTGCAAAACGTGCTGCTGCCCCTCGAGATTGTGAAGTCTGGCATGAGCAAGGCCCAAGGGCTGGAACGCGCGCATTACCTGCTGGAACTGGTCGGTCTGAAAGGCTTTGAGGATAAGCGCCCATCCGAGTTGTCAGGCGGNATGCGCCAGCGCGCCTCGCTTTGCCGCTCGATCATTCATAAGCCTGATGTGCTGATCCTTGATGAACCCTTTGGCGCGCTTGATGCCTTCACCCGCGAAGACCTGTGGTGCACCATGCATGATCTGCGGGCGCAAGAACCCTTTACCTGTCTTTTGATCACACATGATCTGCGCGAAAGCGTCTTTCTGGCCGATCGGGTGATTGTGCTCTCGGGCCGCCCTGCCAGCGCGCAATTCGTGCTTGAGGTCGATATTGAAGGCAAGCGCACCCTTGATGATCTTTATACGCCCAAAGCCGTGGAAATGCTGGCCACGCTACGTCACCAAATTCAGGTCGCCCAAGGCCGCGCCTCGGATGAGGAGGTAAGCGCATGAGCAATCTGTTCCGAAAAGTCGGGGTTCCGACCCTGTTCATCCTTGCCGTGATTGCCCTTTGGGAATGGTTGGTCTGGGTCAATGGCCTGCCTGATTACCGCATGGCCTCACCCTCCGATCTGGTGCCGAAATTCTGGCAATTCCGCTGGCTCTTCCTTGAAGCGTCATGGGAAACCTTGTGGCGCACGGTTGTTGGCCTTGGCGTTGCCGTGATCTTCGGCACGCTATTGGGCATGGTCATGGGGTTTTCACGCGTGGCGCGCGACGGCCTCTACCCGCTTCTGGTGGGGTTCAACGCGATCCCCAAAGCAACCGTAGTGCCGATTGTTGCGCTGATCTTCGTGGGCCAGCATGACTTCAACACCATCCTGATCGCCTTTATGATCTCCTTCTTTCCCATCGCGGTCTCGGTCTCGATCGGCTTGTCGACGCTGGAGCCTGAATATCGTGACATCCTGCGCTCCCTCGGGGCCTCGAATTTCACGATCTTCTGGAAAATCGCCCTGCCCAAGACGCTGCCCGAGTTTTTTGGTGCGTTGAAAGTGGCCGTCACCTTGGCCTTTATCGGGACCAATCTGATGGAGATTGTCAGCCCCCATGGGCGCGGCTTGGGGGCCTTGTTCGACTCAGGGCGTATTAGCGCCGATTACCCGCTGATGTTTGCGGTGCTCTTTGCGCTGGCCGCTCTCGGGATCGTGCTGTTTTATGTGGTGGTCTTCCTTGAACGCGTCTTTGCGGGATGGGCCGACCGCTCTCCAAGCTAAGGTCAAACGCCGCGCCTTGCGACTCTGGTTGTGATTGCCTATATGCGGGGTCGAGAGGTTGGCGCGGGCAAGCGCCTCGCCAACCTGGTCAGGTCCGGAAGGAAGCAGCCACAACGAGCCCCGCTTGGGTCGATGTCCAGCCTCTCACCTCATAAAAAACGCCGCTCCTTTCGGGGCGGCGTTTTTTGTTTCAAAGCGTCCCAAGGCAGATCACATGCCATTCACCAAGGACGTCATCGTATACATGCCCATAAAGGCCAAGACTGTGGCCGCAATGAAATAGACTGTTGCCCCTTTGATGAACCAATCGCTCCAGCCGCGCGCGACTTTTGCCCGCCACAAAATCAAACCTGCCGCAATTGAAGGGGGGTGGGCCAGAATGAAGACCGAGGTCAGCGCCAGCCCCATCCTATGAAATACGCTATCGCCACCCGAGGCCTGAAATATCCAGACCAACCAAACGAGCGCCACCAAAGCCGAAACCGCCAATAAAAACACAAACAAAGCCCCATGGATCGGGCGCCAATTCGTTTGAAACTCATCTTGCATAATTCGGCCCTTTTCCAGCTTGCCTGATCCGCGGGGGATATAATCATTCGCGCCAGAGGAACAGGTTGCCGCGCCTCGCCACAAGCCCTAGTTTAGCACGAGGATTACGAAAGTAGGCACCCATGAGCGAAACCGACCAACCCGTCTATCAGGTTCTGGCGCGCAAATACCGCCCGGCAAGCTTTGCCGACCTGATCGGTCAGGAGGCGATGGTCCGCACGCTCAAGAACGCCTTTGCCGCCGACAGGATCGCGCAAGCCTTCATCATGACGGGTATCCGCGGAACGGGTAAAACCACCACCGCGCGGATCATCGCCAAAGGGCTGAACTGCACAGGCCCCGATGGCACTGGCAAACCCACGACAGAGCCTTGCGGTGTCTGCGAAAACTGCATGGCCATCGCCGAGGGGCGGCATGTCGATGTGCTTGAAATGGACGCGGCCAGCCGCACGGGCGTAAATGATATCCGCGAGATCATCGAAAGCGTGCATTACCGTGCCGCCTCCGCCCGATACAAAATCTACATCATCGACGAAGTCCATATGCTCTCGACCAGCGCGTTCAACGCGCTGCTCAAGACCTTGGAAGAGCCGCCCGCCCATGTGAAATTCATTTTTGCCACCACGGAAATACGCAAAGTGCCTGTCACGGTGCTGTCGCGCTGTCAGCGTTTTGATCTGCGCCGCATCGAGCCCGAAGTGATGATCGCGCATCTCCAAGGCATTGCTGGCCAAGAAAACGCCCAGATCACCGAAGATGCGCTTGCGCTGATCACACGCGCTGCCGAAGGCTCGGTGCGCGATGCTTTGAGCCTTCTGGACCAAGCAATCTCGCATGGCGCAGGCGAGACCACCGCCGATCAGGTGCGTGCAATGCTGGGGTTGGCAGATCGCGGCCGCGTCATGGACCTGTTCGATATGATCATGCAGGGCGATGCCGCAGGGGCCATCAACGAGCTTGGCAGCCAGTATTCAGACGGGGCCGACCCGATGGCCGTGCTGCGCGATCTGGCCGAGATCACCCATTGGTTGAGCGTGATCAAAATCACGCCCGAAGCCGCCGAAGACCCCACGATCGGCCCAGATGAGCGCGCAAGAGGCCGCATGCTGGCTGAAAAGCTGCATATGCGTGTGCTCAGCCGGATGTGGCAGATGCTGCTCAAAGCCTTGGAAGAAGTTGCCTTGGCCCCCAATTCCATGATGGCCGCCGAAATGGCCGTGATCCGCATGACGCATGTGTCTGATCTGCCCACGCCGGGTGATTTGGTGCGCAAGCTGCAAGACATGCCACCGCCACAAGCGGGGAGCGTTGCGCCTTCGGCTGCTGGCCCGTCAACGGGTGGCTCCGGCCCCAGCGCCACAACACCGCAGGGGCCACAGAACGGCGGCACGATGGCCCGCTCAGGCGCGCAAACGGCGGTCGCACTCGCCCCCGAAGAGGCCCTCGCCCATTACCCGAGCTTTGAAAGCGTTGTGGCGCTGATTGAAGCCAATCGTGATATCAAATTGCTGGTGGAAGTGAAAACCTCGCTCAGGCTTGTTTCCTATTCCGCGGGGCGCATCGAATTTGAACCGACCGAACGCGCACCTGCCGATCTGGCGCAACGCCTTGGCGCGCGTCTGAAAGACTGGACGGGGCAGCGTTGGGGTATCTCGGTCGCCTCCACAGGTGGCGGCGCGACACTGGACGAGCAGGAAAACGACGCACAACGCAAGCTGGAGGAGGAAGCGGCAGCCCATCCAATGATGCAGGCCGTGATATCCGCCTTCCCCAAAGCGAAAATAACCGAAATCCGCACCCGCGAGGAAATCGCAAATCAGGCCGCCGTCGAGGCGTTGCCCGAGGTCGAGGATGAATGGGATCCATTTGAAGATGACTGATCTGAAAGGACAAAGATCATGCTGAAAGGACTAGGCGGGCTTGGCGATATGGGCAAGCTGATGAAGCAGGCCCAAGAGATGCAGAGCAAAATGGCCGAGATGCAGGAAAGCCTCGCCTCGATCACCGTGACGGGCGAATCTGGTGCAGGCCTTGTGAAGGCGACCTCTACGGCCAAGGGCGAATTGACAGCACTTGATATCGACCCTTCGATCTTTAATGGCGATGACAAGGAAGTGGTCGAAGACCTGATCCTTGCCGCGATCAAGGACGCGCAGAAACGCGCAGCCGAGCGCAGTCAGGAAGAGATGCAGAAACTGACCGAAGGCATGGGTCTGCCCGCTGGCATGAACCTGCCCTTCTGAGGCCGAATTTTGGCTGATGCGACACGCGAGATCGAAGCGCTGATCGATATGATGGCGCGGCTTCCGGGGCTTGGGCCCCGCTCGGCGCGGCGTGCCGTGTTGCAACTTATCAAAAAGCGCGGGGCGCTGATGCGCCCCCTATCCGAGAGCATGGCCCGCGTGGCCGAAACCGCGCGCGAATGCCTGAATTGCGGCAATATCGGCACAGGCGATATCTGCGATATCTGTAGCTCGGAAAAGCGAATGAACGGTCAGATCTGCGTGGTCGAAGATGTTGCCGATCTTTGGGCGATGGAGCGCGGGCAAGCCTTTCAGGGGCGCTATCATGTCCTTGGTGGCACCCTTTCTGCCCTTGATGCCATCGGGCCGGATGATCTGCGCATCCCGAAACTGATTGATCGCATCACCTCCGAGACGATCTCGGAAGTGATCCTTGCACTTAACGCCACTGTCGATGGCCAAACCACCGCGCATTATATCGCGGGCGAGTTGGAAACGATGGGAGTTGCGGTCTCGTCGCTGGCGCAAGGCGTGCCCATCGGGGGCGAGCTGGATTACCTTGATGACGGGACCATTTCCGCAGCCCTACGNGCGCGAAAATCCTTCTAATCTTAAGAGGTCAAAGGCCACACTTTCGACAGGCCTCAAACCGCTAAGACACACCCCCCTACCACCGTTNCCTTTCACAGGAGAGGCGCGGTTCATTTTCCATTTCCCATCGCCGCTACTCGCCCGATCTACCAAAGCCGAGCTCGGACAAGGTGGATGCTATGAGAGGGTCGAGGCCGCAGGCCAAAACCCTCTAACGCTGTTTGGGACCCACCCAGAACTGGTCCCCCTCAGTGCAAAAGTCCTCGGTCCTGCCCCCAAATTGGACCGAGGACGAACACTGCCCCCAGTATCAATCCCAATCCGGATAGCCGCCCTCAACTTAGTGCCGCCTAGCGCATCGGGCTAAAAAGCGCGTCCTGCAAGCTGCAATCACGGCGGACATCGCGGCCGCATTCTCTGGGTTCCAGATCGCGCGTCAGGCAGATGCGCACTTCTTGCACACGATCCGAACGGCAGGTCACCGTCAGCATATCGGCCGAGATCGCCTCATTCTCCTCCAAGAAGGCCTCTTCAATGACACGGGCGGGCAGGCGCACATCCTGCGTCACTTGGCGCAGCAGGTCAGGGCGCGTCACGCTCTCATAGGCCAAGCGCGACAAAGCGAAGTAATCCGCAGCCTCAAGGCCCGAGCAAACCCCGTGCTTGCGCCATTGATGCCAAGCCAACCCGCTTGAGCCCATGATATCGACCATTTCACCCGTCATACCGCGCGATGGCGGGCGCTCGGAGCTGGGGCAATAGCTTGGCCAGCCCTCTTCATATTGCGGCCAAAGCCCGTGCAGCGTGAAGCCATAGCCCTGCCCCGCATCACATTGCTCGCTTTCGCGCGCGTCACCTTCAAGCGCGCACCATGTCGGTGTCCAACTCAAGGCCATGACATAGTAATCAAAATCGCCAGCGCGCTCGCCCTCGGCCTTGGCCGTTGAAATCGGCATAGCGACAAGCCCGATCAAAAGTGCTGCCCTTAATGCTCGTATCATTCCCTCTTCCCCTTCGCCCTGCTCTCGCCTATATAGCTGCCAACTTCCCCGAAATCGAGGAACCGCGGAGACCCTCCGCAGCCGTTTTATCGGCACGTCCGAGTTGTATCTTCTTCAAGGAGCCAAGACATGAATAAACCAATCATGGCAAAAGCCACAGCCGTTTGGCTCGTGGATAACACCACGCTTCACTTCAAGCAGATCGGCGAGTTCTGCGGCCTGCATGAATTGGAAGTCCAAGGCATCGCGGATGGGGATGTGGCGCAAGGCGTCAAAGGCTTTGACCCGATTGCCAATAACCAGCTGACCCAAGAAGAAATCACCAAGGCCGAAGAGAATCCGGCCTATCAGCTGAAGCTGAAATTCAACCCTGCCTCTGTTGGCGAAGAAAAGCGCCGTGGCCCGCGCTACACCCCCCTGTCCAAGCGTCAGGATCGCCCTGCATCGATCTTGTGGCTGGTGAAGTTCCACCCTGAATTGACCGACGCGCAAGTCTCGAAACTGGTGGGCACCACCAAGCCGACCATTCAGGCCATCCGCGAACGGACGCATTGGAACATCTCGAATATTCAGCCGATTGATCCTGTTGCCTTGGGCTTGTGTAAGCAATCCGAACTCGACGCGGCTGTGCAAAAAGCCAATGCCAAACGCGCCGCCGAAGGCACCGTCATGAGCGATGATGAGCGCCGCAAGCTGGTCTCGACCGAGCAGAGCCTTGCAGGTGACGAAGAGCCGAAAATCCCGACCTCGATCACGGGCCTTGAGACATTCACCCTCTCGGGCAATGAAGACGATGAGGAAGAGAAAGACAGCAAGCCTGTTGATGCAGATAGCCTGTTCAATCTGCCCGCAAGCAGCGATGATGAAGGCGATGACGACCAGTAATCGGTCGCGTTCATCTTCTAGAGAAACAAAAAGCCCCGCTCGAATATCCGAGCGGGGCTTTTTGTATCAAATAGGGGCGGGCTGGCCGCTGCGCGATCAATGCGCGGCGCTTGTCACATTATCAAGCAGAGTGCGCCCTCCATCAACGGTCAGGATCTCACCCGTGATGAAGCCTGCCCCGTCTGAGGCAAGAAACTGAACCGCACCCGTCACCTCACGGGCGGAGGCAATTCGGCCCAAAGGCGTGCATTGCTGGATCTCCTTCCGCAGACCATCGGTCTCGGACAGGCTATCCTTAAGGCTGGCCGACATCATTGAGCCGAAGGCCACAGCATTGACGCGGATTTTATGCGGGGCAAGTGCCACGGCCAATCCGCGCGTGGCTTGCTCAAGGGCGGCTTCACTGATCGAATAGCCAAGCAATTCGGGATGCGTGCGCTGCGCCGCGATCGAGGATAAATTCACGATCGAGCCGATGCTGCCCTCTGTATTTCCTTCGGCCTCAGCCTGCAAAATCATGCGCTTGGACACGGCTTGCGACAGTCGAAGCGCAGTAAACATGTTTTGGTCCAGCATCGCCTCGACCGTATGATCAGAGGGATCAAGCGCATCAGTCAAAATGATCTGACGGCTTGCATTGACCAGAATATCAACGCGTTCAAAGGCGTCGATCGTTGCGGAAATCAGGTTGGCGATGGTCAGCTTCTCACGCAGATCACCCGCAAAGAAACGCACATTCTCGGCTTGGTCTTCCTCGCGCGCGCCGCATTCATCGGCAAGCCGCCCCTCGTCACGATCCGCGAACATGACATTCGCACCACGTTCAACAAAATGACGTGCAATTGCCAAACCGATGCCATTGGCGGCACCAGTCACAATCGCGGTTTTCCCTTGGATGGATAGAGACATTGGGTTCTCCGTCTGGCCTTGCTTGGTTCAGATCAGCGACGCGCCCGCACGGGCTTGCCTGCTTGGTAGAGTTTGTATCCCTGTATCTCGGCCAGCATCTTGCCTGTGCCGAAATGGTCTTTCAGCGCTGCCTCATAAGGCAAATGGCGGTTCGCCACCATGAAAAACTGACCCGAGGGTTTCAACAGCCGCGAGGCGGCCGCGATAAACGCGCGCCCCAAAGCGGGATCAGCCTCGCGGCCTGTATGGAAGGGCGGGTTGCACACCACGGCGTCATAAAGCTCGCTCGGTTTGAAACTGCGGGCATCATCCCAGAAAAACGCCGCGCGTTCATCCTCGATATTGACGCGGGCCGCCTCCAGCGCGCGCCAATCCGCCTCGATCAGATCAAGCGATTGGATGCTTTCCTGCTCGTCCAGCAAATTGGCCGCGATAAAGCCCCAGCCCGCTCCAAGATCGGCAACACGGCCTTTCAGGGCGGGCACCAATGCCACCAGCAGTTCTGACCCAGGGTCCGCATGATCCGCCGAGAACCCACCCGGAGGGACGATATAGCCACCCTCGATCTCGGCAGGCTCGGCGATCCAGTTGATGATTTGTTCGGGCAGCGTTTCGGGGCGCTCAAACCAGAATAATTTGCCATGCGCCTTGGAGAGGACCTCCTCGACTGGCAGCAGCTTTTTGATTTCTTTCAGGATCGACTCGATCCCTTCGCCTTTTTGCCCATCGACCAAAATAACCCCACCAGGGCGGGTCAGAACAACCGCCTCCGCCAAAGCATTCAGCGTATCGGCCTTGGATTTAACGATCTGAATCAGGGCCACCGCGATATTGGGCGCATTTGAGGCGTCCATCTCGGCCACAGTTTCAAAACCGCGGGCCTTCAGCCGCGCATGATCGGGGAAGAAGCTTTGCACCGCCAACACACGCTCGGCGCCGAAAGCCTCAAGTCGCGCATCGCCACGGGCGCGCATCACCAGCACGCGGCCTGCATCAGGCAAAAGCAAAGCGCCGCTTTCAAGCGCGGTGATCCAACGGTCTGGTGTCATGATAAGGGGTTTCGAGCGACTGAGCCGGTCAGTCCTCTTTCTCCATCGTGCATTGCAGCGGGTGCTGATTGCGGCGGGCGAAATCCATCACTTGGGCAACCTTGGTTTCGGCAATCTCATAGGAGAAGACGCCGACAACAGCCACCCCTTTCTTGTGAACGGTCAACATGATCTCAACCGATTGCGCATGCGAGATCGCAAAGAAGCGCTCAAGCACATGGACCACAAATTCCATGGGCGTGAAATCATCATTCAGCAGCAGCACCTTATACATCGGCGGCCGCTGTGTTTTCTCTTTTGGCTTTGTGATGAGCTTTGTATCGCCCTCATCATCGGGCTTGTCAGTCATCATCGTCCAGTTTGCGGGTGCCATCACGTCTCCGAAGGGTTCGTGGCCTCTTGATCAGGGTCACTATATAAGCCGATAGATGATTCAGAAAAGAGGGGCATTTCATCACCCCTCAGGAGTGATTGCAGGATGCCGCAAAAGTTGCAAACAATCGGTTTCGATGCGGATGACACTTTGTGGCAGAACGAGCACTTTTTTCGCGTCACACAGGCCCGTTTTGCCGAATTGCTGGCCGATTACACCGATAGCGACCATTTGCATGACCGCCTCCTTGCGGCCGAGCGCCGCAATATCGGGCGCTACGGATTCGGGATCAAGGGCTTCATGCTCTCGATGATCGAGACCGCGATTGAAGTAACCGATCAAAAAGTGCCCGCCAGCGTGATCGGCGAATTGCTCAGCGCAGGGCAAGAGATGCTGGCCCATCCCATCCATCTTCTGCCCCATGCCGAAGATGCCGTCCGCATTCTGGCCGAGACATATCAATTGGTGCTGATCACCAAGGGCGATCTGCTGGATCAGGAGCGTAAACTGGCGCAATCGGGTTTGGGGGATTTCTTTCACGGCGTTGAAATCGTGTCGGAAAAAACGCCCGCCATCTATCACCGCGCCTTTGGCACCCATGGGGACGGGCCACAAAACGCCATGATGGTCGGCAATTCCATGAAATCCGACGTGGTCCCCGCAATCGAGGCCGGCGCTTGGGGTGTCTATGTGCCCCATGGGCTGATTTGGGAATTGGAGCGCGCCGAAGCCCCCAAAGGTCATGCACGCTACCGTGAATTGCAGGATCTGGGGCAGGTCGTAGACTTGGTGTCCGAGATTAGCCAACAGAATTGAGCCAACATGTTCGATGCCGCGATCCTTCCGCTCCAACGCCGCTTGTTGCAGCCCCCCGCCCATTGGCTGGCGGCCCGCGGCGTCTGCGCAGATCAGATCAGCATTGCAGGGTTCGGGATGGGTATCGCGGCCTGTCTGGCTGTCTGTGCCCAAGCCTTCTGGCTAGCCTTGGTCCTGCTGCTTCTCAACAGATTGGCAGATGGTCTGGACGGCGCAGTCGCGCGGCTGACCGCGCCAACCGATCGTGGGGCGTTTTTGGACATCACCTTGGATTTTCTGTTCTACGCGGCCTTTCCACTTGGCTTTGCGGTCGCAGCGCCTGAGGTAAACGCCCTGCCCGCAGCCATTCTGATCGCCAGCTTCATTGGCACGGGCGCGTCCTTTCTTGCCTTCTCGATCATCGCGGAGCGGCGGGGGTTAGCGGCAAGTGACTACCCATCAAAGGGAATTTATTATTTGGGCGGCCTCACGGAAGGAGCCGAGACAATCGCGCTATTCGCGGCCTTCTGCCTTTGGCCCGCGGGCTTTCCGATTCTCGCCTATCTCTTTGCAGCCGCCTGCCTTCTGACCACATTCACAAGGCTCTATGCGGGGTGGCAGGCCTTCGGGCCTGAGGCCTAGGGCAGGTGCTGAAAAGAAAAGCGCGCGCCCCGTCAGGGCGCGCACCTGATTTTCTACATGCAGTGATGATTAACCAACGAGGCCTTCATCATCGCGCTTGATCGCAATGACCGAGGAGCGCGCGAGCGAACCGCCGTGATCAGGCCAATCGCCACCATCATCACCAGGATGCTGGATACCAACGAACATGGTGCGGCGATCCGAGGACCAGCACAGACCAGTCACCTCACAGCCCTGAGGGCCCGTCATGAAACGCTCGATCCGGCCAGTGACGGGGTCACCCGCAAGCATCTGATTGTTCCCCATGCCAGCGAAATCGCCTTCATTGCTGTCATTACCATCGGTCTGGATCCAGATCAGGCCAGTGGAGTCGATGACCATACCGTCAGGCGAGTTGAACAGGTTGCCCTCATTGATATTTGCGGAACCTGCGTTGATCCCATCGGCCACAGTCGGGTTGCCCGCCATGACATAGAGGTCCCAAGCGAACTCGGCCGCGCCGTGATCGCCACCTGCAGGACGCCAGCGCACGATCTGACCATAGCGGTTGGTGTCACGCGGGTTAACCGCATTCACCGTCATCGGGTCGCCGCCCGCATTGGTGCGCACTGTGCCGTCATCATTGATCACGCCACGACGCGAGTTATTGGTCAGGCAGCAATAGGCCTCGGCCGCATTTGGATGCACAGCGATCCATTCAGGACGATCCATCGTGGTTGCGCCCACAGCAGAAGCAGCCATCCGCGTAAAGATCGAGATGCTCGCCATATCCATGCCAGTGGTGGCAGGGGTCAAAGGCAGCCAGCGACCCGACATATCATCGTCGAAAACCGCAACCGAAAGCTCGCCCTCAACCAACAGCGTCGAGGTATCGCCACCAGGCACATAGGCATCGCGGCTCAGCCAGCGATACATAAACTCGCCCCGCTCATCATCGCCCATATAGACAGCGACACGGCCATCAGCCGCGATGGCATAGGCGGCGTTCTCATGCTTGAAGCGGCCCAAAGCGGTATGCTTGATCGGCGTGCTTTCAGGATTGGCAGGGTCGATTTCCACGATATAGCCCGCGCGATGCGGCTCATTGGGGTTGGTGGCCACGTCGAAACGCGCGTCAAACCCATGGTAGTTGTAGCGCCCTGGCTCAACCGAAGTCCGAACGCCATAGCGGCGGAAACCGTCAAGCACCTCAGGGTCAGCAGAGACTTCCGAGGCTGCACCGAAATACCCGTTGAAGTTTTCTTCGCAGGTCAGATAGGTGCCCCAAGGTGTGCGGCCAGACCCACAATTGTTAAATGTGCCAAGCGAAGACATCCCAGTTGGGTCAGCCTCTGTCTTGAGCAGGTCATGCCCTGCCGCAGGACCAGAGAAAGTCATTGGGGTGTTGTGGTGGATACGGCGGTTATAAGGGCTGTCGACGACAACCGCCCAACCATCGGCACCTTCTGCCACTTCCATGACGCTGACGCCCTGAAAGTTTTGCAGCATCCGCACATCATCAGCCGAAGTTGGCATGCCATCTTCGGTATGGGGGAGGTTGATGTCAGGGTTCACATATTCGCTGTTCACAACGATGACTTCAGAACCGTCTACATTGAACAGTTCCATGCCATCAGTGTTTTCACCGAATACACGCTCAGACGCTTCAAGAGGAACACCCGTCGCAGGGTCAAAGGCACCCTCGGCATCGGCGAAAAGCGGGTCGCCCCAGCGTACAAGCGTTTTCCAGCTATAGCCCTCGGGCACATGGATGGTGTTATCCGTTTGCGTGGCGATCGGGGTGAAGGGGAAACGCGAGGCGGGCTGTGCGAGGGCGGAGCTGCCCTTCAGCATGCCAGCGCCCATAACAGCGGCGCCCGAACCAAAGGCCAGAACACCGCCCAAGAAGCCACGGCGTGACAAGGCGCGCTCTACGACATCATCGAAATCATTATGCTCAGAGCGCGGGAAATTCACTTCATCCCACTCATCTGCGGACATCTTGTGCTGTTCTACGTCTTTCATTTTTGCTCTCCTGAAACTGGTCAATTGCCAAAATCCAGAACGCGGGAAAGAATCAGGCCGCGCCCCTGCGAGAGAAACGCTAGCCAGCATAGGTCACAGCTTTGTGCCGATAGTGTAACGGAACGGTAATGGGACGGGCGGGTGGCGGTCAGCCGCGAAGCTTGAGCACGATCTTCCCGATATGGGCCGAGCTTTCCATGCGGCTATGGGCGGCTGCGGCCTCGTTCAAGGCAAATTCGCTATCCATCACAGGGCCTATCCGCCCTGCATCCAGCAATGGCCAGACATGGGTGGCCAATTCGTCAGCGATCGCGGCCTTTGCGGCATCCGATTGCGGGCGCAGGGTCGAGCCTGTCAAAGTCAGCCGTCGCATCATCATCTGGGCGAAGTTCAAAGCAACCTTTGGACCTTGCAAGAAGGCAATCTGGACCAAGCGACCATCATCCGCCAAAGCCGAGACATTGCGCGGCAAATAATCCCCCCCGACCATATCAAGGATTAAATTGGCCCCACCCTCGGCCCGCAGGATCTCAACAAAATCCTGTTCGCGGTAATTGATGGCTCTCTCAGCGCCAAGCGTCGTGCAAGCGGCACATTTTTCATCCGAGCCGGCGGTTGCAAAAACTCGTGCGCCAAAGTGATGGGCCAATTGAATCGCAGTCGTGCCAATGCCAGAGGACCCACCATGCACCAAGAACCGCTCGCCCGAGCGCAGGCCACCGCGCATGAAGACATTGCTCCAAACGGTGAAATAGGTCTCACAAAGGGCGGCGGCTTGATCCATCGGCATGGCCACGGGGATCGGCAGCGCATGATCCTGATGGGTCACGGCATATTCGGCATAGCCGCCGCCTGGCAGCAGGGCACAAACCGCATCCCCATTTTCCATTTGCTGACACCAACACCCACAGCCACGACGATACCCGAAGCCTCTAGCCCAGGAAGATCTGAAGCACCTGCGGGCGGCGCATAACTGCCAGCGCGCTGCAAGGCATCGGGGCGATTGACGCCCGCATAATGCACCTCGATCAGGATTTGCTCTGCCGAGGGCACAGGCCGCGCCCGCTCCACTGGGACCAAAACTTCGGGGCCACCCGCTTCACTGATCTCGATGGCTTTCATGATCGCGGTCTGGGGCATGATGCGTCTTTCCTGTTTGCGGGCCTATTTCTCGGAAGGCTCCTGCTGCGGGGACCAATACCCCGGCATATCTGTAGGCCGCATCTTGGCAGGGGCTTTGACCTTGCTCAACAGCCAGTTTGGCCCCGCAAGCAGAGGTTTGAGCAGCTTGCTGTCATTGACCTGCTTTTTGACCTTCTCGAATTGCATCACATTCTCGATCCGACGATCAAGGAAAGCCCATGTTGCTTCATGCTCCAGCGATTGATCCCCCAGCCAGTAAAGCACGGTTGAGGAATAGACCCCCGCAAGGGTCGCGCGTTTGGTGTACCAGTTGAAATCTTCCGACGGATCGCCAAGCGCATCCCAGATCGCATCACAGGTGCCCCAAACGGCTTTTGCGCCATCAGCGGCATGGATCGGCAAGGCAAAGAGCGTGCTTCCACGGCGCACAGCCTCCTTATCAGCCGCGGCAATTTCGAGACGCGTGCGCACCGCAAAAACGATTCTGTCGCGAAACCGCATATCCGAGAGATTGGCTTGCTTGATCTGCGCAACCATCTGCGCATCACCGCGCTGATGAAAGGCAAGCGCAAGGTCCACACCGCCCCGCGGAAACAGCGCCTTGGCGGTCGCCTCATCCGCGCCCGCGTCGGCAGCGGCGGCGATAAGGGTCGCGTTGGACCAGCCGTCAAATGGCACATGCATAAGGGCTGCATCCAGAATTTGGTCTTTCAGCTCGGTCATGAAAACCTCCGATGTCTTGCGTCCAGCTTCGCTTTACAAGCTAGCGCAGCTTTGCTATGTGGCCACTTCCTGCAATTCTGCAACTCAAACCTAGAAAGGTGGTGACACCACATGCAGGTAAGTGTTCGCGACAATAATGTCGATCAAGCGCTCCGCGCACTGAAGAAAAAACTTCAGCGCGAAGGCGTTTTTCGTGAAATGAAGCTCAAGCAGCATTACGAAAAACCCTCCGTTAAGAAAGCACGCGAGAAGGCCGAAGCGATTCGTCGTTCCCGTAAGCTGGCACGGAAGAAATTGCAGCGCGAAGGTCTTCTCTGAAGTCCATTCGACATGCGAGCTTTGCGGCCTAGCCGCAGACAAAGATGCCCCCGCGCCGATGGCCCGGGGGTTTTTTGTTGTCTTGATGGCTGGGAAAAAGGCCGCTGCCTCTATTGCGAGATGCTCTCGAGTATCGCGGCCTGATTGGCCAGACGAGCCTGCCTTTGAAGCAATTCGAGATTGTCATCGGAATCATCATCAAACACTTGGCTGGTCCGCACNCCCGGCAATTCGGCGAAGTTTTCCATGGTGCGCAATGGGAACCAGCTGACCGACATGCTTTCAAACCCGGGGGTTTGCGACAAAACGGTCGATATCGCCCGTGAGCATTGCGCGTTTGGCACCGCGCCAAAAGCCTGCACACGCTGCGACAGCGAGGCTGCAACCTCAGGGGAAACNTCAATTTCCTGAACAACNACGTGGNAGGTCTCGCGCGCGTGGTAATCCATGTAAAAATCAAAAAGCTGCGGGGACATGCCAAAGATCACGTCATTCCGCTCAGGCGCTTGTGGGTGATACCAACTGCCCGCAGGGTCGAAAATCAGGCGCTGTGCGCCATCGATCATCAAGGCAGAATGCCCGCCAGAGCCCGTTGAATTGCTGACCATTGTCATCAGCGTCACGCGCGTTGGCCCCGGCGCACGATAGGCGGCGGCAGCGATTTGTTCATCAGGGGCCCAAACAGGATCAGCCGCGCAGCCCGCAAGGGCCACCGCAGCAAAAACCCCTAACAAAACCCGACGCAACATTACCGTGCGAACAGAGCCATAAAGATCACGACGCCAATCGCGAAAAGGCCAACATTTGTGGACCACTTCATGAAACCATCAAAGGTCTTTTCTTGCTCGGTCGTATCCATTTCGCCGTGCTTATGTTCTTTATCAGCCATTCTCATCTCCAAGCTCTGGTCGATTTTTCTCTGGCTGTGTCGATAACGAATTTCCAAGCCCGTGTCACGCCCACCCAAGCGATGCAAAGCGCCGCAGTCCTAGAGAGAGGCCTGCGATTCGCCCAATTGCCAAACCCAAGCGCCATCATCCCGCATTTCGCGCGTGACCTCCCCCAAAAC
>JGI26086J50260_1001092_pt1 | contig 16344 bp, 17 predicted proteins | sample SaaInl3SG_22_DNA_FD_50260 | JGI IMG/M metagenome (IMG submission 50260)
ACATTTTTGACACAATTATCTTATATAATACATTCATATAGGAGAGCCAATATGAAAAAAGTATTTCTTTTAATTACACTTTTAACCTTGACATTAGGACTTGCATCTTGCACGCAAGATATTGTCCATAACGATGACGATTCTCACAATCAATTATCCTATATCAGTGATTATAATCAATTAAAACTATTATTTGAAGGATCAAACTTAAATAAAAACCGCTTATTCCCTGAAGTTGCAATGGATGGGTTGGAATCCGATGGATCAAATGATACTGACTATTCGACAACCAATGTTCAAGTTCAAGGTATTGATGAAGGCGATATGATTAAAGTTGATGCAGAGAGAATTTATACATTAAGTTACGACACTTTCAATGTGATCGATGTTACTTCTGATGAAATGACTCTACTGCTCACAAAAACACTAGAAACAACGAGAAGTGATGAAAGTTATACATATTACCAAGAACTGTATATTACAGAAAATTATATCATTGTTGTTGGTCAGCGCTTCTCTTATTATTTACAATCGTTTGAAGGTGATGCTAAAGCAAGTGAATTTATTGATATTGCACCTTGGTATTATTATGGTTTACCTGAAACAATCATTGAAATCTATGACATTGATTCTTTAGTGTTATCAGATACTTTTACGGTAAGTGGCTATTTATCGAGTTCAAGATTAATCAATGATCATTTATATGTGATTACCCGTCAAGATATCTTAATTTTTGATGACATTGATCCTAGACCTCAATTGACACATAACGCTGTCACATTCATTCAACCTTATGAAAATATTCAATATATCCCTGATATGACATCACTTGAAAATTATACAAATATTTTATTTTTAGAGTTAGAAGAAACGATGGATTTTCAATTAAAAACATATTTGGGTCAAGGATATTGGGGTCACACTTATGTAACATTTGATGGGATATATTTTGCAGGTAACTCATATCGTTTTAACGAAGATACCGATACTTATGAATCCCTTGGCATGCTTATACGCTATCAACTTTTAGATGATGGCTCAGTGACATTCGGTGGGTACCAAACGTATCAAGGTTATGTTATTAATCAGTTTGCGATCGACCAATATGAAGACATGATTCGATTAGTCACAACCGATGGTTGGGGTGATAGTGTCATCAATAGACTTTATGTATTTAAACTTGATTTGAATGAACGTGAAGAACCCATTTTAACTCTACTCTCACTGCTAGATGAAGGTATTGGTAAACCGAGAGAAACAGTTCGTTCTGTACGATTTAATGAAGATATTGTAACGGTTGTTACATTTGAACTCACAGATCCACTTTACATCATTGATTTATCAAATCCTTCGAATCCAGAGATTACAAGTGAGTTAGAAATTACAGGGTTTGCAACATATCAACATCCATGGAAAAATGATACACTCATCAATATCGGTTATGAAACGGATAGTAATGGACGAATCATCGGTTTAAAAATAGCATTATTTGATACTTCTGATCGTTACAATTTAAATCAAATTGGACGTGATGTTACATTTTTAAATGGTGAACAAGGATGGACATATTCTGAAGCACTTTACAATCATAAAGCCTTACTTTTTGCTGAATCTCATAACTTCTTCGGTTTCTCTATGACGCGATTTCAGTACATACAAACCGAAACGTTTTCAACCAATGTTTACTTAAGTGAATACATGTTATTTGATGTGGACACAGAAAACAACGACGCACCTATTTCCATCAAAGCAACATTTTCTCATCAACATTTTATTACAAATAATTTCGACTTGAATAGTGATGATTACCGTATCATTTACGCATTCCACATACAAAGGGCTGTTTATATTGGAAATACCTTGTATGTCATTTCAAATGGCGGTATCACGTCTTATGACCTAGATCATCTAAATGAAATAAAAGATGAATTATTACTATTAACAATTTCATAATAAAAAAAGAAGCTAAATGAAATCATTTAGCTTCTTTTTTATACAACTTGTTTGTGTGTAATATCTAAAACAACTTTACTAATGGCAATGAATATCACATAAAATTCTAATCGTCCTAAAAACATACCAAATGTGCCGGTCCAAAGTAAAACATTAGGTGCAGAAGCATTTAAAATACCCACTGATAACCCGACAGTACCAATTGTGCTTGCAAATTCAAACAAGCTATTTTCGAATGAATGTCCATGAAGCATGATCATAAATGAACCCAAGAGTAAGACAACGATATATGTCGTAATAAACATGTAGTTTTGTGTAATGTCTTCTTGTTCAATGACCATTTTTTTTCCTAAGCGATTAATAAACTTCGTTCGCACAGTTTTTTTATGGCTTAACATATCTTTAATTTGCCAATATTGAGCTTTCGCCATCAATCCAATGCGATATTGCTTAATACCACCTGCGGTTGATCCAGTACCAGCCCCTAAAATCATCGTTAAAATGATGAGAAAAAATAAAACGGATGGTAGTGCGATAAAACCATCGATATTTTGATATCCTGTTCCTGTAATTGCTGAAATCAATTGAAAACTTGAAATTCTTAATGATTCACCAAAAGCTAGATTCATTTGATTCATCACACTAAGGGTCCCAAATAATATAGAAACAAATGCAATAATACCAAATACTTTTAATTCAATATGTGAAAAAACATCTTTAAATTTTCNCCTAAACAATAATAAATGAATAAAGAAATTCGTACCACCTAAAATCATCAAAATCATTGTGATGATTTCAATTTCTAGGCTNTGATAATAACCAATCGATGCAGCNTTCGTAGAGAACCCTCCAGTAGCAACAGCGCTGATAGAGTGATTGATCGCATCAAAAAGTGGCATCCCAAAAANGACGTAAAAGAANATACCTAATAAAATATAAAACACATAAATGCGCATAATGATACGACCAGACTTNACTAAGTTAGGAACAAGTCTATCATTGTGTCCTTCNGCTTGATAAAGTCGCATTCCTAATTTATCAGAGATTGCNGAGGTTANCACTAAAACGAATCCTACACCTCCAAAAAATTGTAAAAACGAACGATACAATAATAATAATTTTGGGGCTTGCGTGACGTCAACGANACTTAATCCTGTTGTTGAATAACCACTCGTAATTTCAAATGCAGCATGTGTAAATGAATATCCTAAAAGTAACAANGGAATTGTTGATAATAAGATTGCGATGACCCAAGTTGCAACGACTAAAACTGCATCTTGATGTCGAGCGAGTTGACTTTTTTCAAATTTTTTAAAAAACTTTTGAAAAGAAAGTCCAGTGATGATTAAAATCAATCCTGGAATAAGAAAGTTCAAACTCATTTGCCACTCACTAATATCAAAAAAAAGTGATATTAATGGCATCATCATGATGACACCAATGACAATCATAAACATCGTTAAATANCTAAATATAAGTGGNAATCCGATTAATTTTTTAGGTTGAATGATTTGAGCTTGCATTATGAATTTTTCTCAAAAAACCTAACAACTTTGTCTTTTTCAACTGGTGTTGTCACAATCAACAATTTATCGCCTTCTTTTATCATTGTGTCCCCTTTAGGGATAATAGGAAGTGGGTCTCTAAANACACAACTAATGTTAATATTTGTTGGAAAATGAATATCTTTAATAAATTGATTTAAAAATGAAAANGTAGATTGAACTTGAATTTCAACGACAATAATCTTATCGTCATCATCTAATGAAATTGTACGACTAAGCTGTTGAATTGCAGCATCATTATGGATATTTTGAACTAAATAGTTTGTGGCATTAATCACGCGATCTATCCCTAAACTTTTAAAGACTTGTACATTATTTGGATTTCTGACGAGACAAACAACTTTTTTGACGTCGAATAAATTTTTTGCTGTTACACTCATAATATAGTTATCTGTGTCATTTTCTGATAAAGCAATAAATACATCTGCTTCATGAATTTGAGCGTCGTCTAACACGTAAATTTTAGTTGGATCACCCGCAAAAACTGGTAAGTCATGATGTGCAGATAANTACTTAGCAAAATCGATATCAGGATTAATAATCGTAATTTGATGATTACTTTTTTTAAATTCATTAATGATAAAATCAGCCTCTAAGTGGCCGCCAGCTAATATGATTTTCATGATCGGTCCTCAACATCACTTTGAAATAAATTTCTAAAACTATCAAGTGAAAGTTTATAAGGATAAATCGCTTGAATACGTTCTTTATTAATAAGTTTTTCTTTTTCAGAGTCCATTAATCTAATATAGATCTTAGGAACTTGAAAAATTTGATCGCAAATATGTGCGATTAATATATTGAAATTATCACGATTTGTAGAGATTAAAACATACTCTGCTTCTTCAATGAGTGCACGTTTTAAAACTTCTAATTGCGTTGCGTCTCCAACTTCAGTGTATCCTGCAAATGTTTCATGTAACTTTCTAAATGAATCTTCATNGGCATCTACGACAATGACTTGCATGCCTTCTTCAGAACGTTCTGTAGCGACTTGACCACCAAAACGACCACACCCAATAACAACAAACTTATTTCGTTTCATATTGAACCTTGCTTTCTTTTTGAATCATGAGTATTTTATCATAAAATCATCATTTCGACTTATGATAGGGTTTTCATGAGACTACAATCGAATCAAAATAATGCAATGATCTCATCAATGATTTCGTTTTCTATTTTCTTTAAATCGATTGGCGTATTGAGCTCTAATTGTAGAGAAGTCGCATCATTTAATTGAAATACTGTTTGACAAATATTGAGTCCAAAACCAATCACAACACCTAATACTTCATGCTCTTTCGTTTTAGACTCAACAATCACACCACCAATTTTTTTACCTTTTACAAGAATATCATTTGGTTCTTTAAAAACAACATCATTAAGATATTTTTCTAAATANCTCACAATTACTAACGATACTTCTTTTTGAATNNNTACGAGTTTTTGAGTTGTNATATATTTGATAAGAATTGAACATAAAATATTTTGGTTAGCATCAGATTCCCATATACGATCAAACTGTCCATGGCCTTGGGTTTGATATCCAGCACTTAAAACAGTTAGATGTGGGAAGTTTTCCATGTTCTCAAGTAATTCTTTTTGTGTTGAGGTGACAACTTCTTTATGAATATATATCATTGAACTGCAAAAGAAAATTCTGATTCAACCACAAGATCTTCACCAACATACGCAAACGCTTGACCAAACCCAAAATTAGATCGTAGTTTGGTAAGTTCAACCTCAAGCGTGAGTGTGTCATTCGGATTCACTTGTCTTCTAATTTTTGTATTTTTGATACCTGTAAAATAGGCAATTTTGCCTCGATATTTTTCATCAATCAACAAGAGAAAAGCCCCAACCTGAGCAAGTGACTCTACAATCAAAACACCAGGCATCACTGGTTTTTGAGGGAAATGTCCTCTAAAAAAATCAAAAGACTCTTTTACAAAAAGTTTTCCTATCGCTTTTTTTAGCGGATCTAAATATGTGATCTCATCAACAAACAAAAAAGGATCTCGATGAGGAATGATTGCTTTGATTTGTTCTTGATTATACATCATTACACCTTCTTAAATATCAGAATTGCGTTTTGTCCACCAAATCCTAGATTCATGTTGATTGCATAATTTAAATCTTTTTTGACAGCAACATTTGGCGTATAATTTAAATCACAATCCGGGTCTTTTTCTTTATAGTTGATGGTTGGTGGTATAATCCCATGATTTAAAGCCTCGACAACAAACACACTTTCAATTGCACCAGCTGCGCCTAAAGCATGTCCTGTCATTGATTTTGTTGAACTGACATGAAGCTTATAGGCATGGTCTTTAAAGACTTTTTTAATTCCTAATGTTTCATATTTATCATTAAGTGGTGTTGATGTACCATGTGCATTGATGTAATCAATGTCTTCTTTTTCGATACCCGCATCTTTTAATGCAAGTTCTAATGCTCTAGCAACACCATTTGCTTCTTCATCAGGTGCCGTGATATGAAATGCATCTGATGTTGTTCCGTATCCAACAATTTCTCCTAATATGTTTGCACCTCTTGAAATAGCACGCTCATACTCTTCTAATATGAGGACGCCTGCACCTTCAGCAATCACAAATCCTTCACGTCTAGCATCAAATGGCATCGATGCTTGATCAATGTCATCTGTTTGAATGAGTGCACGCATATTTGCAAATCCATTGACACCAATTGGATTAATAGGTGCTTCAGATCCCCCTGCAAAAGCTACATCTAAATATCCATCACGAATGTATCTGAATGCTTCACCAATAGAATTGGTTGCAGCAGAACACGCCGTGACGACTGGTAAATTGGGTCCTTTCGCTTGATAAATCATTGAAATAGCACCACCAATTAAATTAATGATGGCTGAAGGAATAAAAAACGGAGACATGCGATCGAGTCCTCTTAATACTGAAACTTCTGTTTCACGGTTGATCGTTGTTAAACCACCAATACCAGATCCGACAAAAGTTCCAAATCGATAGGGATCCCCAATGTTTTCTTCATTTAATCCACTTTGTTCATATGCTTCTTTTGCAGCAACAAGCGCTAAATTAATCACGCGATCTTGTCTTTTAATTGATTTCTTCTCGATGTAATCTTCAAAATTTAAATTTTTAACTTCTCCAGCAATTTTCACTTTCCAGTTTGTGGTGTCAAAAAGCGTCACTTGATCAATCCCATTTTTACCTTCAATTGCTGATTGAAATGAAGATTTCACATCATTTCCAATCGGACTTACAAGTCCTAATCCAGTAATAACAACTCTTCTTTTACTCATGACGGCATCACCATCCCTCCATCGACCACTAATGTTTGACCGGTTATATAATCTGATTGATTTGATGCAAGAAATAAAGCAGCATTCGCGATGTCTTTGACATCACCCATACGTTTTAATGGGATTTGTTGAAGAGCTTGATTTAAGATTTCTTCAGGTAACTGATCTGTCATTTCTGTTTTTGTAAACCCTGGTGCAATCGCATTCACATTGATGTTTCTACCACCAAGTTCTCTTGCGAGTGCTTTGGTAAAACCGATAACGCCAGCTTTTGCTGCACTGTAATTTGTCTGTCCAGCATTACCTAAAATACCTGAAACAGATGAAATATTAATGACTTTGCCTTTTTCTGATTTTAATAGGGGTTTTAACATGACGTGTGTTAACATCCATACGCCTCTAAGATTTGTGTTCATCACATCATCATATTGATTCAATGTCATTCTCAACATCAATGTATCTCTTGTGATTCCGGCATTATTAACCAGGACATCCAGACCACCTAACGTATCTTGAACATGTTTAAGTAGTGCTTTACAATCTTCTTCTATACTTACATCTGCTTTCACCGTATGGACGTGATATCCTTTTGCAGATAACACATCAACGATATCCAGTGCTGACGCCATATTGGATTTGTATGTAAATAAAACATGCGCACCTTCTTCAGCAAATCGTTCAACGATTGCTTTACCAATGCCTCTAGAACCGCCAGTAATTAAAACACGTTTGTTTTTTAAATTCATATATTTTCCTCCAAAGATAATGCGTTTTGATAGGTTTTAATTGACATCATGTCAACTTGCTTAGTTGCAAGTTGCGATAAAACATTACCAGGTCCGATTTCTACAAGATGTGTATATCCTAATGCTTGAATATTTTTAAATATCGTCGTGAGTAATACAGGTGATGTCATTTGTTGAATCAAATCCTCTTTTGTAACTTGTGTGATTAATTGACCCGTCACATTAGAAAATAGAGGCAATCGAGGTTTTTTTAACTCGATTTGATCAATAACATCTTCATAAATATCTTGATGCGTTTTCATGAGTGGGGTATGAAATGCCCCAGCAACGCGTAAAGGTAATACTTTACCGCCAGCCTCTACTAAATGCGCTTTAATGTTATCAAATGCTGTTTTATGCCCACTTATAACCGTTTGAAGTGGTGCGTTATAATTTACCGGCATCATAAAATTTGTTGGTGTCGATTGTTCTTTACAAATCGACTCTATGAGATCAGGTGTGAGTTTTAAAACAGCAGCCATCATGCCATCGGAAACTTCTGTAGCTTGTTGCATCGCTTTAGCTCGTGCTTGCGTTAAACGCAACATTTCTTCAAATGTGATCACACCAGAACGCTTGAGTGCACTCATATCACCCAAACTAAATCCAAATACACCATCAATTTGTTGATCTTTAAGGAGATCATCGAATAATTCTTGTGTAATCACGGTCAATAATTGAGTTTGATATGTATGTTTTAAACTTTCTGGATTCTGAAACCAATCTAATATATTTTCACCCAAAACATGACTCGCCGTTTGGATAATTTTCATCGAATCTGGATGCTTTTTGACGATATCGAGTCCCATACCTTCGTATTGACTTCCTTGGCCTGCATACATCAAACACGTTTTCATATTAAACCTCAATGATGGCTGCACCATAAGTGAACCCACCACCAAAGCCAACAAATACAACACGTTTTGTATCTAGATGGGCGTTTTTGTATTCAGATAATGTCAGAGGAATACTTGCTGCAGATGTATTGCCATAAGATGCGATGTTCATCACGAATTTTTCTAACGGGACATTCATACTTTTTGCGACAGCCATAATAATACGTTCATTTGCTTGATGAGGAATAATATGATCAATATCATCCATNGAGAGATTGGCATCNTNTAATACTTTTAANATGCTTTTTTCAACAACATCAACNGCAAATAAAAAGACTTTACGACCATCCATCTTTATGTATTTACCAACATCAAGTGTGTTGGTCATATCTGGTTTTGAGCTATTATAAAAATAACCCATATGATTGGCATTACCTTTTTCAATAACGACAGCGCCTGCGCCATCTCCAAATAATATACATGTATTACGATCTGTATAATCCAAAACACTTGATAATGTCTCTGCTCCTATCACAAGCGCTTTTCTATATTTAGGTTGTTGAATCAGTGATGATGCAAGTTCAAGTGCATAGACAAATCCTGTGCATGCTGCATTGATATCAAAACTCATGACATCATGTTCAATGTCTAATAAACCAGCAACAAAATTAGCAACTGCAGGTGTTTTTTGATTTTCAGTGATCGTTGCAACAATAATAATATCGATTTCTTTTGCGTCAATACCCGCTTTTTCTAAAGCTTTTTTTGACGCTAAAAAAGCCATTTCATGCGTTGTTTCATGTGTGACTTTTCGTCTTTCTTTAATCCCAGTACGCGACACAATCCATTCATCAGATGTTTCGACAAGTTTTTCTAAGTCTTGATTGGTAACAACGTGATCTGGAACATAATGACCAGTACCTAGTACTTTAATTGGTAGATTCATTTTGAGTCCTCTCTAAAATTGTTCCCATCTTTCTGAATTTTTCATACCGAGAGATTAACAATCTTTTCATTGGTTTATGTGTTAAACTTTCTAATTGTTTTTCTAAGTGCTGAGATAACTGAGAGATGCCGATTTCTAAATTTTCGTGAAGTCCAGGACCCTCTTTAATAATGTCATCGATGATATTCATTTCTTTTAAGTCATTCGACGTTATTTTCATGAGTTCTGCCGCTTCAGGCGCACGTTTGGCATCCTTATATAAAATAGACGCAAATCCCTCAGGAGAAAGCACAGAATAAATGGCATGTTCAAACATTAAAATGACGTCACCAACTCCAATCGCAAGTGCACCACCTGAACCACCTTCACTTAAAACAACCACGATGACTGGCGTTTTTAATCCCATCATTTCTTTTAAATTATTCGCAATTGCTTGCGCTTGTCCACGTGCTTCAGCACCGACACCAGGATAAGCACCTGGTGTATCGATGAACGTAATAATAGGTCGTTTAAATTTTTCAGCTTGTTTCATTAAACGTAACGCTTTTCGGTAGCCTTCTGGATGTGGCATCCCAAAATTGTGTTTAATTTTATCCTCGGTATCTACACCTTTTTCTTGCGCAATAATTGTAACAGTGTGTCCTTTAAATGTCGCAATGCCACCAATAATAGAAAGATCATCTTTAAATTGACGATCACCATGAAGTTCTAAAAAATCTGGAAATACGTGTTTAATCACGCCTCTCGAAGTAATTCTTTTTGGATGTCTTGCAATTTTCAATTGTTCATAGGCTGTCATAAAGCACCTTCTGATGAAATTTTAGTAATTGAAATAACGTTTTTCGAATATCTTGACGATGCAAGACAATATCAACTTGACCACTTTGAAGTTGAAATTCTGCGGTTTGAAACCCTTCTGGTAATTCTTCTCGTATCGTTTGTTTAATGACACGTGGCCCTGCAAAACCAATAAGTGAAGACATTTCAGCAATATGATAATCTCCTAGTGAAGCAAAACTAGCAGCAACACCACCTGTTGTAGGATGTGTCATCACACTAATAAACAAGCCACCTGCATCATCTAAGTGTTTAATTGCCGCTGATGTCTTCGCCATTTGCATTAACGACAAAATACCTTCTTGCATACGTGCACCACCAGAAGCAGAAAATATGATAAGTGGTAAATTTTGTTTAATAGAAAACTCAATAAGTCTGGTCACTTTTTCTCCAACAACAGATCCCATTGATCCCATCATAAAATGACTATCTAAAATCCCAATCGCACATGGATATCCAACGATGGTTGCTTTTCCGCACACGAATGCCTCATTAATATGCGATGATTTTTGAGCTTGTATCAGTTTTTCTTCATATCCAGGCATATGTAATGGGTTCGTAGATAATAAATCTTCAAACAAAGTCTCAAAGCTGTTTTCATCGACAGTATATTCTAAACGTGTCTTAGCATCAATACGAAAATGATTTTGACACACAGGACATACATGTTGATTTTTTTTAAGTACTTTTTCATAAAGTGCCGCTTGACAGTTGGAACATTGAACAAAAACCCCTTCTGGAATTTCAATTGGGGTTTGTAAGTCAAGATCCATTCTTTTTTTAGTTGCACCTTCAAGTTTTCTTTTATGGATATCTAAAAAGTTCATGCCTTTTCACCTGTTAATAGATATCGAAAGCGTTCAAAAAAACTTGTGTCATATTTACCAGCNATAAAATCTTTATTNTGCATTAAGACATATAAATACTCAATGTTTGTATCGATGCCCTCAATCGCAAACTCTTTTAGTGCAATTTGCATTTTTTTAATCGCTTCTTCTCTTGTTTTTCCATGAACGATTAATTTTGCAATCATCGAATCGAAATAAGGAGGAATTTGATATCCAACATATAAATGTGTATCAACACGAACTCCAAATCCACCTGGTAAACTAAGATTTTTAATAAGACCAGGTGATGGTCTAAAATCTAATTTNGGATTTTCAGCTAAAATACGGCATTCAATCGAATGNCCATTGACTTTTAAATCAAGTTGTTTAAAGGAGAGTGGTTTACCCATTGCGACAAGTAGCTGTTCTTTGACTAAATCCACACCTGTAATCATTTCAGTGACTGGATGCTCTACTTGAATACGGGTATTCATTTCAATAAAATAAAAGTTTTCTTTATCATCAACTAAAAACTCTAANGTTCCAGCATTGACATAGTTAATNTTTTTTGTAAGTTTAATGGCNGCAGCATTAAGTTTTTTTCTTGTAACTTCAGAAATCATTGGTGATGTCGCTTCTTCAACCATTTTTTGATGACGACGTTGNAATGAACAATCACGTTCAAATAAGGACACGACATGTCCTTTTGTATCCGCAATGACTTGAATTTCAATGTGTCTAGGTGATGCGATGTAACGTTCCATGTATAATCTGCTATCACCAAAGGAAGCAGATGCCTCAAGTTGGGTTTTTTCGAAAGCATTCCTTACATCTTGTTCGTGATGACAAATTCTCATCCCACGTCCACCACCACCTGAAACAGCTTTGATGATGANTGGAAATCCAATTTTATTGGCCCATTCTACTGCTTGATCTACAGTTTCAATATCGCCATCACTACCTTCAATAATNGGTACACCAGCTTGCTTTGCCATTTTTCTAGCATTTGCTTTATCACCCATTGCCGTAATGGTTTCAGATTTAGGACCTACAAACGTTATGGCGCAATCTTCCACCATTGAAACAAAGTCTGCATTTTCAGACAAAAAGCCATAGCCAGGATGGATATAATCACATCCACTTGCAATGGCAGCACTTAATACATTATTTTTATTTAAATATGACTCTGTTGATGAATTTCCACCAATACAAATCGCTTGATTAGCCATTTTAACATGCATCGCATCTTGATCAGATTTTGCATAAACAGCAACCGTTTCTAATCCCAACTCATGACATGCACGAATAATTCTTACTGCAATTTCGCCTCTATTGGCGATTAAGACTTTTCCCATGCTATATTACTCCAAATCAAATAAAGCATCTTCAATACCAACGACTTGTCCGTTCATAACATGAACTTTAACAATGGTACCATCTTTTGGCGCAGTGATTTCATTCATAATTTTCATGGCCTCAACTAAGCATAAAACATCGCCTTTTTTAACTTTAGATCCAACTTCAACATAAGGTTTTGATTTTGGAGAACTTGAAGCATAAAATGTGCCGACAAGTGGAGAGACGATTGTATTTTCTGCTGATTGAGAGGATACTTGTTCTTTTTCTGGAGCTTGATACAATGGACTTGGTGAAACAACAGGTGCTGAAACACTTTGTTGAGCTTGTTGTTTTGATAATTTAATTGTTGTATCTTCAAATGTTAACTCTAATTCTGTGAGATTTGAATTTTCAAAATCTTTAATCATTTTTTGTATTTCTGAGAGTTTCATAAGGGCCTCAATTCTAAACTTTTTATATGAAATGTTTGATATTCAAAATTTATCAAACATATTTTAACATAGTTATTGATAAAGTCAACTTAAAATCGTTTTCATAAACAAGTGTCTTAACGGGGAAGGGAGATGCTTAAATTCAAATTGACCAAGATGGCGATAATGATGTTTTTTTAATAGTGATAACATCCTAAAATTGTGTGGATGTGTATCGATATAAATGCGTGTGATGTTCTTGATTGTTGCTTGCGTCTCAAAGAAATCAAACCAGTACGTTGAGATACCTTTGAAAAGATAATCATAATGGATTGCGATACGATGAATGGTGATCGCATCGATCTCTAAATCAACTAAGGTTTGATATGCCGCTTCTTTAGAAAGACATAAAGACGCCATTCCAATAATTTTATCGTGATCTAATATGACAAATGCTTCTTGATTTTGTATATCGTTGAGAAAGGTTTCTTTGGAAGGTTCGACACCTTGCCATTGATTCACGCCATCTTCTTTTAAACGACGTGAAGCTTGTTGACGTATTTCGAAAATGTCATCTAAATCAGATCGTACCGCTTTTCTAATTGTGTATGAGGACACGTAGAGGAAGGGCATCACTTTCTAAAATATAAATTGGAAGGGCTGTAAACTTATAGTTCCCTGGTGGAACATCTTTTAAACGTAACCCTTCGATAATATAAATATCGTGGTTCATCAGTGTTAAATGTGTCTGATGCATCGAATCGTTACGTTCAATCCCCAAAGCATCTATGCCTACTGCCAGCAATTCTAATGTTGCAAGTTTTTTTGAAAGTTCTAACGATACATACACGAAGTTTGGATTAAACGCTGTTTCAAAAGAATTTCTTGTTTTAAAAAAAACAGTATCTCCCTTTTGAAACGAGACACCTTCTATGTGTTTGAGTTCAAGGCGATCGACTGCTTCTGAGCAATCTAAAACAATCACATTTTTATTAAAAAATGTTGTGGCATCAAATCCAGATGATGTTTTACCAGATGCATCCATATGTCTAGGAAAATCCATGTGTGTCCCGGTATGCATCGGTAAAAAAACATTGGTTTCTGATATCGCATGCGGTGATGATTGCAATTGATATGTGATCTTAGGTTTCTTTTCTTCTTTATTTTTATAAACTTGCATCTCTTGATGAATCGGCATTGTGACATCATAGATCATAATAAGGTTTCACCAGTTTTTCCTTTAATATAGTTTATTAAATCATGGTAGTCTTTATATGTGTAGATGTTTTTTTCTTGTTTAAGTACGGAATCTATAATTTGCCAAGATGCTTGAATTTCATCCCATCTTGTAAATAAAGTACGATGATGTTCCATCATATCTAGTAGTAACTTTTCATAGGCTTCTGGTAAATTCCCAACACCTAAATTGTCAACATCATATCCAAGTTTTACTTGTTGGACACCTTCTCGTAAACCCGGAACTTTTGCATTTAAAGTTAGTTGGAAACCATCTTCTGGCGCAATATTAATACGTAATCGGTTGGTTGATAAAGGTAAATGCCACTTTCTTTGTTCAGACGTTTCTTCAAACTCAATTTCTATAAAAGCATTTTTTTCATCCAAGTTTTTTCCTGTAATCATATAAATTGGAACACCTTTAAATCTAGGTGTATTAACAAATCCCTTAAGAAAAACAAATGTTTCAGTCGTTGAATGTTTTGAAACATTTTCTTCTTCTAAATATCCTTGATATTGGCCTAAAACCGTCTCTGAATCATCAATGGTAAGTGCTTGTAAAGCAGCAATTTTTTCATTTTTTACATCATCTGAATAATACGAGATTGGGATATCCATTGTGAGTAAAGAAACGATTTGTAAAACATGCGACTGCATCATATCTCTGAGTGCACCCACTTTATCATAATAGCCAGCACGTGATAAAATACCATCTTTCTCTTTGACATAGACAGACATCTTTTTAATACTTCGATTATGCCAAGAATCCTCTATGATGCGATTTGCAAATCGAAGCATCATAATATTTTGGATCATTTCTTTACCTAAGTAATGATCGATTCTAAACATTTGTCGTTCTGTAAAATACTTAGAAAGTAAAGCATTAATACTTTCAGCACTTTGTAAATCTTCTCCAAAAGGTTTTTCAAAAGCAACAACATCGCTCACATCGTCTTTTTTTACTAAATGTGCATGGTTTAAGCCATCTGTAATGACACCGAAAAGTTCAGGACCTACAGCCATATAGTAAAGACGTTTTGTTTTTCCGTTTAAAAAAGAACGTTGCTTTTCTTTTAAATTTAAATAATGCAGTGGGTCATGAATATCCATTTCAAGATAATGTAATCGATCTTTTAACACGTCTTTTTGAAGAGGAAATGACGTTTTTTCATCCATAAATGATAAATATGTTGCATCATTAAAAACACGTCTTCCTACAGCAATGACATGAATATCATATGATTTTTTGATAAGCTCTGTGATCGCAGGTAATAGTTTACGTGCAGTTAAGTCTCCTGTTGAGCCAAATATTGTAAAGAGGTATGTTTGTTTCACAAGGCACTCCTATGTATTGAATATTATACCATATCAAGACATTTCATTGACGTAAATATCTTTATGCAACTTCTTTTTTTCTACGAAAGAAAATGACACCCATTACACCTGAAATAATCATGACTGCACCTAATATATGGTACCAATACAAAATTTCATTTAAAAAGATAACACCCGCTAAAATTGACGTGAGTGTCGCGACATTTGCAAAAATTGAAGAGACATGTGCAGGTAGATGCTTTAAATTATAATTAACTAAGAAAAATCCCATAATCGATGCAATCACGCCTAAATAAACAACCGATACTACAAAAGAGAAAGATTGAAATGGCACAAATAATAACACCAATTCATTTGACGTTACTAAAATCGTTAGGTACCAACTCATAAAGACAATCGCACCTGAAAACATCATGAGCGCTGTGATTTGAACTGGTGTGACTGTTGTTGAGAGTTTCCTTGAAAACATATTAAAACTAGCGGCTGCAAATGCTGAAATAAACATTAATAAAGCTCCTAATATAGAAAAATTTAAAACCGTTCTGATGTTCATAACTTGAATGAATATCACACCGGATACTGACAATACAATACTAACACTTTGTTTAAACGTAGGTTTTTCTGAACTGAAAAGAAAAGATAAAATCGCAACAATAATGGGTATGAGTGCAATCATCATCCCTGCTTCAGAAGATTGAGAAAAATTTATTCCAAAAACTTCACTAGAAAATCCTAATATTGGTTGAAAAAACACCAGCGGTAAAAGCGCAACCAATTGAGCTTTACTAAACTTAATTTGAATGACTTTTGTCATATTCAAAAAGATTAACACAAGACTTGCAATACTAAATCTAAAAGCGATTAATCCAATAGGATGAATCGATTGTAGTCCAATTTTTGAAAACATAAATGTGAGTCCAAAAATTGTTGCATATAAAATTCCTATCCATATAT
>JGI26086J50260_1001098_pt1 | contig 16292 bp, 16 predicted proteins | sample SaaInl3SG_22_DNA_FD_50260 | JGI IMG/M metagenome (IMG submission 50260)
AGGCCAAATTAAGCCAGATTTTGAGAGGCAAGGAATAAACAATGACTAAACCAATAACGAATACCCTGACGAATCTCGGTAAAGGCGAACGCTACTTGCGCTATACATGTGGCAGTGGCGTAGGGATCANTCGCACAGCGAGNGCACTCGACTACCCGCAGGCAGTCTCTCGCCTAGCCGAATCACTCGACTCGGCGCCCGGGGTGCTACTCGCCTCGAGCTATGAATATCCAGGACGATATCGCCGTTGGGATATCGGATTCGTTAATCCCCCTTTGTTNTTTGAAGCACGCGGCAGACAACTCGCGGTGCGGGCGCTCAATCGGCGTGGCAACATTCTTTTAGTTGAGGTTGAAGCGGCGCTCGCAAGGTGTTCTGACGTGACCAGCTGTAAACTAATCCTCGGCGATAAACCCGATACAGTAGCAGGCCATTCTGCCGCATCTATCAGCACGAATAGCTTCGATAGTTTGGCGGTAGTGGTTGCCGAAGGTAAGGATGAATTTACCGAAGAGCAGCGCTCAAGAAGGGCAACCGTTTTTAGCGCGCTGAGAGCGATTATTTCTCACTTTAAGAGTTGCGAGGACTCTTTTCTCGGGCTGTTTGGTGCATTTGGTTACGATCTAACCTTTCAGTTCGAGGAGATAGAGAGAAAGCTTGCTCGAACCGAGGGCGACCGCGACCTCGTGCTTTATTTTCCCGATGAGATCATCGTCGCCGATCACCGTGTCGAAACCGCAACAAGCTACCGTTACGAATTCCTCTGTCGAGAAAGGCAAGAGAAGAGACAAAGCGAAAGCGGTGTAAAGCATGCAAGTTTCACCGAAACAACTGGTGGTTATGNCCGCACAGGGCCGGTACAACGTTATATTCCCGCACCGGTGACCGAGCCGGTTTGCGATCATGCGCCGGGCGAGTTCGCAGCGAAGGTCAAACTCGCGCACGACTATTTTCGTCGCGGCGACCTCTTCGAAGTTGTACCAGGGCAGGTGTTTAGCGAGCCCTGCCGCGATACGCCTTCACAGGTTTTTGGCCGCCTCCAATCGAGCAACCCAGCGCCCTATGGCGCGCTAATGAATCTAGGCGAGGGCGAATACCTGGTTGCCGCCTCACCCGAAATGTTTGTGCGCGTACGAGATCGGCGAGTCGAGACTTGCCCTATCTCGGGAACGATTAAACGTGGTCGTAATGCGATCGAGGACGCAGCGCAGATCAAGACGTTACTCAATTCAGCGAAAGACGAAGCAGAACTTTCTATGTGCACCGACGTCGACCGCAACGACAAGTCGCGCGTCTGTGTACCCGGTAGCGTCGAGGTTATTGGGCGTCGTCAGATCGAAATGTACTCAAGGCTCATCCACACAGTCGACCATGTCTGCGGAACCCTGCGCGAGGGCATGGACGCGCTCGATGCTTTCCTCGCACATACTTGGGCGGTAACGGTTACCGGTGCGCCGAAGCACGCAGCGATGCAGTTTATCGAAGACAACGAAAAATCGCCGCGTCACTGGTATGGAGGGGCGATGGGGCAGCTAGGTTTTGATGGCAATATCAATACTGGCCTGACGCTGCGCACCCTGCGGGTAAAAGACGGAATGGGTGAGGTGCGCGCGGGCGCGACGCTTCTCATCGACTCCAACCCCGAAGAAGAGGAAGCAGAAACGAGATTGAAAGCCTCAGCACTGCTTGCGGCTTTGCGAGGGGATAGTGTTTCGCGCGAGGCTGATCGTATGGGCGCCGGCAGTACGCAGGCGAATGCGTGCGCACAGGCGGTGGCAAAAAAACCGATTCGAGCTCTTATGGTCGATCACCGCGATTCTTTCGTGCATAACCTTGCGAGCTATTTTCGCGAGTGTGGCGTCGAGCTGATTACGCTGCGTCCCGACGCGGCTAGAAAGTCGCTCCGAGAGTGTGCGCCCGACCTCCTTGTTCTTTCCCCCGGCCCCTCACAACCACGGGCTTTTGCAATGAGTGAAACGCTTGGTTTGGCGGAGGAGCTAGGTGTACCGGTATTTGGCGTATGCTTGGGTCTGCAGGGAATGGTCGAATATTTTGGCGGTAGCTTGAGGCAGCTAGATAGACCAATGCATGGCAAGGGATCGGAGGTGGCTCACGATGAATCGCCGCTCTTTAATGGGATAAAGAGCCCTTTTATTGCCGGTCGTTATCATTCTTTAGTGGCGGATGAGCTGCCTGAGTGTCTGCGAGTGACAGCGCGGAGTGATGATGGCGAGGTGATGGCAATTGAGCATAAAACGCTGATGATGAGCGCCGTTCAATTTCACCCCGAGTCGATTATGACGCTTGCCGAAGACGCCGGGCGCAGGCTTATCGCCAACGCCATCGACACTCTCCTGGCGACTCACTAAGTGGCCGCTAGGGTGCAGTCACCGGAGGCAGTTCATTCTGAAACCAAATGGCGAGTCTGAGGCCAGCNAGTCCCAAGCGATCGCTTGCGATACTGATCATCTCGTTGACATAGTCGTCGTTGAGCGTTTGGTTTGGTAAGCGCTCGGCACCGCTGCTGTCGGCGCTAGCAATCGCGGCGAGGAGAGAATCGTCATAAACCGAGGGGACCAAAAACTCTCGGCTTTCGGCAAGCCAGAGTGTCCAGTCGGACTCGCGACCCGAGAGATCTTCGTATGTGGCGGCGTAGAGTAGGTTTCGCGACTGTTTATCAGCACCGCGCATCGCGCGATCCCACACCGAATGCAGATTGCTCTCGCCAACTCGAATCGCGTTGCCGCCGCGGTCGCCGGTGGCGAACAACTCGGCGCTGTAGAGTGAACCCGAATGCAGTGGCTGATGAATATCGCCCATGAGATGAAGCACCCAGCATAGAGCGACGGCGCGCTGCGCCGGCTCCGCATCGCCATCGGCCAGCACGCGAGTAGTGTAATCCAGCGCGGTAACGACATTGTCGGCATCACGTTCGGATGTGATTGCGCTTCCGGCTACGCCTTGGACCTCTTGCGCAGGCGGGCGATTCACATAGATATTGCCTTGCACGTTGGCGCTATCTCGCAGCCAAGCGCCGTCGATATAGTGCCAACTGGGGCGACTGTATTTCTCGCGTTCGCTGTCATTAAAACCGCGCGCGATNTCTGGCCAGTAGGCTGCTTGTCCTAGCAGCCAGCCAAGCTGGCGCTCGGGAGGCGAGTCGATAAGGTCGGCAGGCATTTGACCAACGAAGTCTTGCTGATAGCGAGGGTGCTGCTGCAAGAGCGTGAGTAGTTCGCGCTGTGTGTCAAAGTCTAAGTAACGCAGCGCGACGTTCGCCGAAAGCCTGTGTCCTGTTTCATCCCAAGCCTTAGCCGCGCCGGGTAGTAGAATTTGCATGACGCCAAGGCAAACCACCAACGCGCGAGCAGAGGGCAAACACNGGGATACGCGGGACAGTGCGGAGCACAGAAAGGTGGGAAACTGAAAAAAATGAGCGGGGCGGGTCATGCGAATGTTCTCTGCTTTGATTGGTTATACTTCGAGCCACTCTGCACGCACATCATGCGCTTGGAGCAGACTCTGGGGTGAGCCTTCGTAAACGATTTTACCATGGCCCATGACATAAAGGCGGCTGGAGATTTTGAGGGCGATCGACAGTTTCTGCTCGACCAGTAAAATCGATACNCCTCGACTNGCAATCTCTTGCAGCAGTTTGCCTATTTGTTCGACCACTTTGGGGGCTAAGCCCTCGGTTGGCTCGTCGATCATAATCAGCTCGGGGTCCCCCATCAGCGTACGGCACATACACAGCATTTGCTGTTCGCCGCCACTCAACACCCCGCCTGGCACATCGGCGCGTTCGGCGAGGTTGGGAAACATCTTAAACATGTCGTCAATGGTCCAGCGACCACTTTCTGCCTTGCCCTTAAGTCCGAGCGTGAGGTTTTGGCGCACGGTGAGTGTTGGAAAAATATCGCGGCTTTCGGGCACATAGCCGAGCCCTCGGTGCGCTATCTCAAAACTCTTTAGCCCTGCGATTTCCTCGCCTTTAAACTGAATAGATCCTTGGGGTTCGACCTCGCCCATGATGGTCTTAACGGTGGTCGAGCGCCCGACGCCGTTACGGCCAAGCAGGCTGACGATCTCGCCGGCGTTCACATGAAAATTGACGCCTTGCAGGATATGGCTTTTATCGTAGTAGGCGTGCAGGTCAGTCACCTTAAGCATCGCTTGGTACCTCCCCTAAATAAGCCTCTTGCACCCGCGCGTTGCTGCGAATATTTTGGGGCGTGTCGGTGGCGATAATCTCGCCGTAAACCAAGACGCTGATGCGGTCGGCAATATCGAAAACAATATTCATGTCGTGTTCGACCATGATAAGTGTTTTACCTTCGGTGATGCGCCGAATCAGTGCGACCGCGTTCTCGGCTTCGCTATTACTCATGCCGGCAACGGGTTCGTCGAGCATGATTAANTCGGCNCCGCTNGCCACGGCAATGCCNAGTTCGAGCGCGCGCTGCTGNGCGTAAGCGAGTTCGCCGCTGGGCAGNTGGGCTTTNTCGCTCAGGCCAATCTGTTCGAGTACGTCGAGAGCTTTCTCATTGAGCGTTCTTTGGCGCCCCANTAGCTGCCAGAAAGAATAGCGATATCCCTCGGACCAAAGCAATGCGCAGCGTATGTTTTCGAACACGCTCATGCGCGGAAAAATATTGGTTACCTGAAAGCTTCTGGCGAGCCCGCGGCGAGCTATTTCATAGGGAGGCAGATTGTGTATCACCTCTCCCTTAAAGCCGATGGCGCCTGAGCTTACGTTGTAGCGCCCGGAGATAAGATGGAAAAGCGTCGACTTTCCTGCGCCATTGGGGCCGATTATGGCGTGTTTCTCTCCCGCTTCGATGTCGAGTGAGACGTCATTTATTATGCGAGTCGAGCCAAAGCTTTTGCAGACAGAATCGAGGGTTAGGAGGCTCATCTTACGTCTCCTCTGTCGTCGGCAGTCGGCGTGTTGGCAAGCGCCCACGCGGCTGCCAGGCGAGGACGTGAGAGTTTGACTCCGAGTGCGCCGATACCTGCGAGAGCGAGTAAGATCCCCCAACTGAGCATCGATTCGGCACCGAGACTCAAGCCAAAGAACGGCAGAATGTCGTCGCCTTTATGACTAAGTTCGACGAGTCCGACAAAGGCAGCCAAGAAAACCAATGCAGGGACCGCAGTAACAAAATAGGGGAGTATGAGAGTCCCGAGCCTGCGATTCTGCCACGCAATCTGATGCATCATGATGAAGCCGGCAAATCCGCGAGGCAAAAATATNACGGTGAGTAAAAACATAATGCCCAAGTACAGCATCCACATCTCGCTGTAATTACTAAGCAGTGAATTCATTAGCGTTAAAATTACTGCTCCTACGATAGGCCCAATAAAAAAACCGAGTCCTCCGATGTAAGCCATGAGAAGGACTCGTCCNGAGGTAAGGGCATTGAGATTCTCCTCGGTAATGAATTCATAATTGATCGCGAATAGGCCGCCAGCAATGCCCGCAAAGAGTCCTGCTGCGCAAAACGAGATGAACCGAACACGGCGCGTGCTGTAGCCAATGAACTCCGCGCGTTCTGGNTTGTCGCGAACGGCATTCGCCATACGGCCCGCAGGCGTTTGCGTAAACAGATACATAAAAAGTGTCGCGACAAAAAGCCAAAATGCACCCAGATAGTAGACCTCTGCATCTTGTAAAAATTCTATGCCGAAGAAAGGTGGGCCATAGGTTCGATCGCCGGTTACACCTGCCTCGCCACCGAAAAAGTCGGCAAAAATGAGCGAAGAGGCGACGATGAGTTCGCCGATGCCTAGCGAGATCATCGCAAACACTGTGCCTGATTTGCGCGTAGAAAAGCTGCCAATAAAGATAGCGGCGACAAGTCCAACGGCGCCACCGACAAGCGGTATAAGNGTAATCGAGAAAACGAGCACTTCATCTGCGATGAGATTAAGCGCATGTACGCTCATAAATCCGCCAAGGCCAAAATAGACGGCATGGCCAAATGAGAGCATGCCGCCTTGGCCAAGCAGCATGTTGTAACTCAAGGCGAAGATAATCCAGATAGTCATCTGATTCAGTATCGAGATGCCTAAGACAGAATCGAAAATCGACGGTAGAAAAACAAGCGCAAGCGCGAATCCAAGCCAAACAGGCAGCTGCTTTTTCATGTCATTGCTCCCTGTTACCCATGAGCCCAGTTGGTTTAAAGATNAGCACCAAAACCAGAAGGAGGTAGGGCAGCACCGGAGCGATCTGTGGGAGATTGAGAGTCCATAAATCGTTGAGTGGATGACTGCTGTCGAAGCTCAAGCCAAGCAGGTGAAGCAATTCGGGCATGCCTACATCGGCGGCTATCGCATAGGACTGCAAGAGCCCAACGAGGAGTGAGGCAATTAGCGCACCAGGCAAACTGCCCAGTCCACCGATAACGACGACGACGAATACTATACTGCCNAACACCGTTGCCATNCCCGGGAACGTGGTTAAGACTGGGCCGGCAATCACGCCGGCTACGCCTGCCAACGCTGTTCCTACGCCAAATACACACATAAAAATGAGCGGCACATTATGGCCAAGATTCGCAACAGTCTGTGGGTGGCTTATCGACGCTTGAATAATAATCCCCACGCGGCTTCGGGTAAGCACGAAATAGAGTGCGCCAAATATGAGGCATGCGATAGCAATCATAAACCCACGGTAGGCCGAAAATTCCTGTCCGAATAACGTGAAGAGGGCGAAATCGAATAGCTCGGGCGACTGGTAGTTTTTCGTGTCGCGTCCCCAGAAAAACTGCACCGCTTCTTCGATTAGAAACGCAAGGCCAAAGGTAAAAACAAGCTCGGCCACATGACCCGATTGATGCACACGGCGAAGGCCGTAGCGCTCAACAGCGGCACCGATACATCCGACGATGAGAGGGGCGAACAGCAATCCACCCCAGAAACCTAAGTAAGCGCTAAGGGTAAAGGCGAAATAAGCGCCAAGCATGTAGAAGCTCGCGTGGGCGAAATTGAGCACGCCCATCATGCTAAAGATTAGCGTTAGCCCGCTTGCCAGCATGAATAAAAGCAGGCCTGTGACGAGTCCATTTAGTGTGGCAAAGACGAATACTTCAAACATCGTTAGCGCCGTGGCCGGCGCATGCGGCAACTGTGTTCGGTAATCGTCTCGGATGTACCAACCTCATATTCGGTTAACAGACCGAAACCCGAGTTATCTGCGTCGAATTCAATTCCTTCGTCTGTCTGCTTGGAGATATAGAGCGGCTGAAACAGCTGATGGTCTTCGCCACGCATCCACAGCTCGTCTCCGGCAATGCTTGTAAATCGCATGTCTTCGAGCTGAACAGCGATATCGTAAGGGTCGGTACTCTGGGATTGCTCCATCGCCTGAACCACCATCATTAGCGCGTTTGCGAGCCGCGACTGGGTGATGTCTGAGTTGGGGTGTTTAGTTTTAAACGCTNTGTAGAAATCACGTCGCTCATCACTAGCAAGCGGATTCGCGCGATCGGTGTGGATGAGACGAATGCGGTCTTTACCATCGGCACCTAGCGTGGCTGTAATGCCATCGTAGGCGGCATAAAAAGTGTAGATGGGCACGTCTAGGCCGGAATCGATTATAGACCGCGCGAGAGACACCATGTCGGCGCCGAAATTACCGGTCACCACCGCATCAGCGCCAGAAGAGGCGATCTTGGTGACATAAGGTGTAAAGTCTTTCACTTGACCGATAGGGTGGAATTCGTTGCCGACGATCTCGATGTCGGGTCGTTTCTCCCCAAGCAGTCTTATGGTGTTATCTGCTACCACTTGGCCGAAAGAGTAGTCTTGGCCTATGATGTAGACGCTGCTGAGTTCGTCGTTCATCGCAATAAAATCAGTGAGCACGTCGAGTTTCATGACCGCATGGGCGTCGAAACGGAAATGCCAGAAGCTGCACTCTTCGTTTGTCAGAATGGGATCGACCGCGGCATAGTTAATCTGCAAAACCTCTTGGCCTGCATTGCGCCGATTATGCTTCGAGATAGTTTGGTTTAATGTGTTGGCCACGGCAGAGCTATTGCCCTGAAATATTATTCGCAACTCCTCGCTTACCGCTCTACGGAATTGTAATTGAGTCTCGGTTGGGCTTTGTTTATTGTCCAAGGGCACGATTTCGATCATGCGTCCGCCTAGGATTCCGCCTTTGGAATTGTAAAAGTAGTCCGCAGCGAACTCTAGGACGTTTAAGCCGCTTGTGCCGACCGAGGCAAAAGTGCCTGACAGTGGATCCATAAAGCCGAGGCGAACCGGTTCTTGAGCGGTGGCCGCAGAGAAAGAGAACGCGCAGACCAGTGCCCCAATCGAAAGCGAGGCACGTCTGGTTAAAGACTGTCCAGCAGCAGATTGGGCACTGTTTAAGTGCGGCTTTGATTGGTGGTGCTTTGATTGATGGTGCTTTGATTGATGGTGTGTAGATTGATGGTGCTTAGATTGGGGGCGGCGAAGGCCAAGAATCAGCGTCATGAATAAAATCCTAGCAAGNCGATAGAATAGGTTCAGAATTGAAGCACGTTGACCGACCTTATCGTACCCTGAAACACTGTGCAACAGCGCAATCGTTGGCTAGTCTTGGGGGTAATAATGCATNTAATTTTTTGGGTTTATGAGCAGAAATGCGTGAGATTAAAGAAAGTGAAGTAGAGTTNTCTGCTATGCGGGCAAGCGGCCCGGGTGGACAGAACGTCAACAAAGTATCNACTGCAGTGCAGCTTCGCTTNGANTTTTTGCGTGCGCGCTTATCAGAGGCGCAGCGAGAATTAATCAAGGGTACGCGCGATGCGCGAATAATTTCGTCTGGTGAGATTGTAATCAAAGCGCAGAGGTTTCGCAGCCAAGAGAAAAATAAGCAAGATGCACTGAGCCGTCTTAATGCGCTGCTCGACAAAGCGACGACAGTAAAGCCAGCGCGACTCGCAACCCAGCCTACGCGCGGCGCGAAAGANCGTCGACTGGAGGCCAAGCGAAATACATCGGGGAAAAAGTCGGGCAGAGGGTCTGTACGTGACTTGGATTAGCTATGCGCTTGCTTTGCTGTTAACACTCGGTGGGCTGAGTGCACAAAAAGTGCAGGCGGCATCGGGGGATAGCGCGGGCGTCGAACGCCTCTCCTCTCTTGGGCTCTATAGCTATGTGCGCGATACCCTCAACACGTTTGAGAAAACAGGCCGGTTAGAGCCTAATCCGGGAATTGACGGCGCCGACATTGAAGCATTCATTGCACTTTTAGAGCGTTCTCTCGCGATGTTTGACGCGATTGAGTCAGGCAAATGCGCAAGATTCGAACGCCTAAGTGGGATGACTAAAGAAAGCATTGAGCAGGAATTTGGTACAAGAGTAGCAGGCATCATTTTGTTAGTCTCGCAAGAGCGTAGCCCTCCGAGCTGCGAATAATCCCGAGGTTAAGGCAATAAAAAAAGCGAAGCAGGCATGGCCCACTTCGCTTTTTTCGTACAGCTTAACGCGAGTTAGTAAACTTCGAACAGACCCGCTGCACCCATTCCGCCGCCCACACACATAGTGCAAACAACGTATTTCGCGCCGCGACGCTTGCCTTCGATGAGAGCGTGTCCAACCATGCGCGCGCCGCTCATACCGTACGGATGGCCAATCGAGATTGCGCCGCCGTTAACGTTGAGGAGCTCGTCGGGGATACCAAGCTGATCGCGGCAGTAAATGACCTGTACTGCAAACGCTTCGTTGAGTTCCCAGAGGCCGATGTCGTCCATCTTTAAGCCGTTAGCGGCGAGAAGCTTAGGGATTGCGTAAACGGGGCCAATGCCCATTTCGTCAGGCTCGAGACCAGCAACCGCCATGCCGCGGTAGGCGCCGAGTGGACTTAGGCCGCGCTGTTCGGCTAGCTTGCTGTCCATTATTACCGAAGCAGAGGCACCATCTGAAAGCTGGCTTGCGTTGCCCGCAGTGATCACTCCGCCTTCGATGACCGGCTTGAGGCCGACGAGGCCCTCGAGCGTTGTAGTTGGGCGGTTACCTTCGTCTTTGTCGAGCATGACGTCATGGACGCTCTGCTGCTTGGTTTCTTTGTCCATGAACAGCATCTTCGACGCCATTGGCACGATTTCGTCGTCGAATTTGCCGGCTGCCTGAGCGGCTGCCGTGCGCTGCTGGCTGCGGAGCGAGTATTCGTCTTGTACATCACGCGAGATGTTGTAACGGCTAGCGACGATTTCAGCTGTTTGAAGCATCGGCATATAGGCGTGCTGCGAGCGCGCGACAACGTTGGGATCGATTGCGCGATAGCCGTTGCGATGCTCGTTCTGGACGAGGCTGATCGACTCGAGGCCGCCGCCAATCACAATAGGCATGCCGTCGACGATGACCTGCTTGGCTGCTGTGGCGATAGCCATCATGCCCGAGGCGCACTGACGATCCATGCTCATGCCCGACACGCTTGATGGCAAGCCTGCAGCGACGCCCGCTGTGCGGCCGATGTTCTGGCCCGAAGAGCCTTGCTGCATGGCACAACCCATAACAACGTCTTGAATCTCGGCAGGATCGATGCCCGCGCGCTGAACCGCCGCAGCGATCACATGGCCGCCCATGGTAGGCGCGTCGGTGTCATTAAAAGCACCGCGGTAGGCCTTGCCGATCGGGGTTCTTGCTGTGGATACGATTACTGCTTCTCTAGTCATGCTGCTTTTTCTCCGGTCTATTTTTAAAAGTTATTTATATAAGTCGTATTAACTACTGTCTGTGCAAAGCTTTGTGTTAATACGTTGGCTTGTGTTTTGGTTACTCTGCGCTGCAGACTAGCCGTTTAATCTTTTCAATGGCGTCTCTCGCCAGTTGAGTCATTTCTTCATCGCTGCGGTCTTGAATCGGATGCGGGACAAAGAGGCTCGCGGGTGTAATTCCTAACGAGCGGCCCTGCGCCGCAGCCGCATCGACGAACTCGGTCGAGGCAATAAAGGCAGAGGGAAGTCCACGGCTTTCTAGGTTCATGATGTCATGCAAACTGCACGAGGTACATGAGCCTCAGTCGGCTAATCCTTCAATGACCGCGTCGCATTCGACGCTAATCTTCTGGGTGAGCTCTACCGGCGCGACTCGTGCAAAGGTAGGTTTCGCGTAACGATTAACCTTCGCACCTACCGCCGTAAGCTGCCTCTCAACTTCGTCTAAAAACTCTTTGCCTCGTGGCTTCGAGATGTCTAGCAGGCCTACGGTTGCCCCAGCGAGCGTTGCAAGCCGAGGAAGGATCTGTCGTTCAACCGGGCTAAGCTCGGCGGTCGGGTCTAGCAAAGTAGTGTGCATTGCCTCACTCCTGTTGTCTTAAACGTGCGGTTACCTGTGAGACGAGCTGACTGCCGCGTTCGCCCGACGCTACCCAGCCGCCGATAATGGCCGAAAACATGCCTGCAGTGCCGCCAAGCGTCACGATATGCAGGCCGTCGTCTCTAAATTTGTTCAAAATCTTATCTTTGAAACGCTCAGGCATGCCTTCCGCTATGCCGTCGGCGCCGCGCATTATTTCCTCGCCCGGCGTCATCAAATTATTGTACAGCGCTGCCCTCAGGTCGGCCTTCGTCCAGCCGCCTTCTTTGAATACACGCCGATGTTCGGGAGAGACTAGCAGAATCGCGTCTGCCATACCAAATAGCTTGCTGTGGGCCACTGTCCGTAGGCTGGCAGCGAGGCTGCGGGCGAGTGACTCTGGGGTGCGCGATTGCTGATCAACGATGCCTTGCAGCCCTTCGCCGGCAAAGAGGCTGATGACTGATTCGCCTCTGTCGAAGCCGCGATCTTGAGCAAGCGTCGGCCAATCGANATCCGATTCGTCTTCGGCGAAGCAGTAGCTGTATTTTCCGGGATTACCCATCGTGGCGCGATCTATGCCACCAGGAAGACCGCCACCGACATTGCGTATGAGTAACTGTAGCGCGCGTCCAATAGTCGCATTGGCGCGATTGCCTTGTCCCAAGGCGTTCATCCCCGAATTCATGCCGATGGCTTTCGCTACGGGGCCATTAACAATCACAACTGGCGACGAGAAATAGGTCGTGCAGAGNAGGCCATGCATGCAGAATCGATCTTGCAGCGCAGCCTCAACCGCCGCAAGCACGACAGGGAAATATTCGGGCTTACACCCAGCAAGCACTGCGTTTATCGCCACCTTCTCGATACTGCAGGGCACATTATCAGGCGGCACATTGCCAATAATCTCTGACGCCTCACGATCGCTGCCTTTTAGCATTCGTATAACCCGCAGGGCAGTAGGTGGGACAACCGGCAAGCCATCGCTCCAGCCGCGATCGTAGCAAGCNTCAAGTTCGTCCTCTGACGAGGCGAGTTCGACTTGCCGGGCTTGCAGTGTGCTTTTGCCGAAGCGCAGGGCAAGCACTTCGTCCATGCCGGGGTCTTGAGTCTTCGAGCCGCAGCCCGGTTTAAATTCGATAAGCGCCTCGCCCAAGTTTTGAATGCCCGTAAGCTCACGCCATTCTGCGCGGTCCCAACCTACGATTCGGTCATCGGCTTTAGCTGAGCTGTGGCGAATTAGCGTCGGGACAATTTCAATATTGGCAGCATAGGACTGCGCCAGGCTGCTGTCGTCGATAACACCGGGCATATCGGGGAAAGTAGGGTCGTCTTGGGTGTACAGAATGAGTTCGGTACCCCGATGCGCAGCGAGTTCGGCAACGGCGGGTATAACGAGCTGACAGGTCGGGCAGTCGCGTTTCAAATAGAGTGTATAGCGCGCTATCTCGGCGGGTTGAGCGGGAGTTGTCACTGTAATTCCTCTCTGAATACGGGGTTTGTTAGATTAGTTACCCAGCGCTAATAAACGAAACCAAGCGTGCTGATTCCAACGAGTATGTTGATAATCATAAAGACCGAAGACGTTCTAGAAATGACTTTCCATTTCTGCGGCCCTTGATACCCACTCCGAATCCCAAGTATTAATACGAAAGTATAGGCGAGCTGAATGGCGACTAAGCCGCTAAAGACTACCCAATTATCGGAATCGACTGCCCAGCTCCCCGCAAAAAAAAGGAGTGCGGCGCCGCTCAAATACAGAAGCCAGTAGCTGATCGCGAGACGAAGATCGCCGGCGATAAAGTGTCTGCCAGGGGAGCTGGTTGATTTTGTCTGGGGGCCTTGGGGCATGCATTGCTCTCTGTGTGGGAATGGCCTGCGTCGTCGTATTCTGAGTCTATCCTAGACTCAGTTCCTCCACAATTTGTAACAATAGGCTCGCGCGGTGAGCACTATAATCCTGCGCCTGATAGAAAAAACGAATGATGAGAAGCATCTTATCGAATAACAAGTGCCCAAAGCACTGCCTAAACCATTGAAAGCAGCATCACCTCTCCTGATCGGATACATATTATGGCTTTTCCTCTAACCGCGCGTTACACGCTGGCGGCGTCTGCGCTGCTTTTCTCTCTCTCGGGTGGCGTAATCGCCCAAGACAATGTGGGTGACGATTCGACGGTCGTGTACCGAGCTGACTATTTCGCTGAGTTTAATCCGATCACCGCGCAAGATATGGTCAATCGTATCCCAGGTGTCGGCGGCGCTACAGGCAGCGGTGGTGGATTTGGTGGTGGTGCGGGAGGCGGTAATGGCGGGCGCGGTTTAGGTGGCGGCGGTGGCAGTGAGATAATCATCAACGGCAAACGCATGGCGGGCAAGAGTAATCAGGCGAGCGGTCAGCTAGATCGGATTACCGCGGGGCAAGTCGATTATATCGAACTCATACGCGGCACCTCGGGCGATCTGGACGTGCGCGGCAGCGGCGTGGTGGTGAACGTAATTTTATTGGAAGAGCTCTCTGCAACCGCGGTCAATGTTGAGATTAATATGGATCGTTACGCTGACGGCGAGAGTCAGCCGGGCGGATCCTTTGCGATAAGCGGTAACCTCAGTGGACTGGGCTATGTGTTGAGCGCTGTGGCGGAACCGCGTTACGACCATCGCATTACTTACGAGGACAGTATGCTTGGCGACTTCACAGCAAACGATGCGATCCGCGAGGATCAGATTCGCGAGCAAACCAGTTATGACTACAGCGCAAACCTTGATTACGAATTTAGCCCGAACTCGAGCGCAAGACTCAACGCGCTGTATTCGCAAAATGACAATCCGACTTCACTCGCCCGCCGCACGGTAAACCGCCGCGTTTATCCCAATACAATTGCCCTGCAGCGCGAAGAGTTGCCAGGCGAGCGGGATAACTGGGAAATCGGCGCAGACTATGAGTTGCGAACAGCGCAAGGCTCGCGTTTCAAAGGGCTGGTTATTAGCAATCAAGGTAATGTTGATAGCATCCGCAAACGCTACGACGTTGCCGACGAGGGCAGCGAAGAATTGACACTTTNCCTNGATACCGGAAGCGTAACTAAAGAGCGAATAGCGAGAGGTTCGTATACTTTCGATTTTTTTGAGTCTCAGGACGTCGAAATCGGTATTGAGCGCGCGCAGACGATACTAGACTCGCGACTCGCTTATGGCGTTGTCGATGCGGCAGGTACCCCTGACCCTTCGCTTGGCGGACTCGTTGCGCAAAGTGTGTCGAACGCGGTCTCCACCGTTGAAGAAATGCGTTACGAGCCGTTCCTGATTCACAACTGGCAGCTCAGTTCGCAGATGTCACTCGAGACGTCAATGCTCTATGAATCCTCCGAAATCAGCCAGTCGGGAGAGACGTCGCTGTCGCGTGATTTTGGCTTTTTCAAACCCAAAGTCGATTTCCGTTATGACCTCACGCCCCAGCTCCAGATCAGAGCGACGGTTGAGAAGCGGGTGCAACAACTTAGGTTTGGTGATTTTGTTGCCTCGAACGATGACCAAGACAATGATTCTAATGTTTTAGGCGGTAACGAAAACTTAAAGCCCGAGTGGCTTTGGGCGTATGATCTTAAGGGTGAATATCGTTTGCCCAACGACGTTGGCGTGGTGTCTGCGGGTGTCTGGTATCACGAGCATTTCAATGTAATCGAACGCATCGATGCGACAGTCGATGAAGATAATTTACAGTCGATTGCCGGCAATATTGGAAATGGTCATATGTATGGTCTCACTGCTGCTGCCAGCATTCGAATGCGAATGATCTCTATGCCTAATCTGCTTATCACTGCTAATTTCAATGTGAAGGATTCAAGCGTGATCGACCCCTTTCTAGGGATCGATCGTCGCTTCGCCAATTTCGATCGAGGGCGCTTACGTTTGGGTATGCGTCATGATGTAACGTCGCTCGGCATGAGCTATGGCATGGAATGGAATAATCGATTTGATGCCAACATAAAGCGCTATGAAATAGATGATATTGAGCTGCGTGCTGGGGACCCCAACGTCACCGCTTTTGTGCAGTTTGTTGATCGGAGAGGTATTACCTACCGTTTCGATGCGCGTAACGCCAATGACAATATGCAGTGCCGTGAGCGACAGCGTTTCGTGGGCAGGGTTTCAGACGGAATACTCGAGGAGATTGAGGATAACTGCGGCGGTTCGGGCCGCACGCTATCGCTCAAGATCAATGGCAATTTCTAACGTAGTCGCTCGCTGACTTAGCGCGACCCCATCATGCCTTTAATCGCTGCCGGAATATCTGCAGGAAAGACAACGAATTTAGAATTCTCGGACGCAGAGAGGTTCTGCAGTGAGGTGATGTATTTTTCCCCGAGCAGATAGGCGACAGGCAGTTCTTTGTCGCCAACCGCCGAGGTTACCAGTTCGATGGCGGTTTGACTCGCCTGTGCGAGAATTACCTGAGCCTCAGCTTCACGGCGCGATGCCTCCAACTTACCCTCGGCTTTTAATATCGCTGCTTGCTTATCGCCGTCGGCGCGCGTCACTGTGGCGCGGCGAGCACGCTCGGCGGCGGCTTGTTCTTCCATCGCCGCCTGCATGGTGCCAGAGGGGTTGATGTCTTGAATCTCGACGGTTTTGAGTGTGATCCCCAGTCTGCGATGTCATCACTTATCGCAGCTTTAAGCTTAGCTTTGATGTGATCACGCGATGAGAGGGCGTCGTCGAGGCTCATTTCGCCGACGATAGAGCGCAGTGATGTCTGCACCAGTGTTTGAATGGCAATGATGTAATCTTCGACGCCGTAAACGGCCTTCTCTGGTGACACAATATTGATATAGGCAACCGCGTTGGTCATGATGACCGCGTTGTCTTTGGTGATCACCTCTTGCGAGGGAATGTCTAGGACGATGTCTTTTGTCGTCACCTTGTAAGCAATGCTGTCGATATACGGAATCACAAAATTGAGACCGGGGTTTAGCGACGTGTAGTATTTGCCAAGG
>JGI26086J50260_1001101_pt1 | contig 16277 bp, 14 predicted proteins | sample SaaInl3SG_22_DNA_FD_50260 | JGI IMG/M metagenome (IMG submission 50260)
CGCGAGTTCATTCAAGCCAATGCGCTCAATGTCGAGAATCTGGATTTCTAGAGCGACCGTTCTGACTGCGGTTTTGAATTAAGCCCGCCAGCATAAATCTGGCGGGCTTTTTCTTGCCCATACCAGCCAGTGATCAAATGGAACGAAAAGGGCCACAGCATCGCTGTGGCCCTTTCGAGAAAATAGGAGGCGGGATCGGTTAGGACCTTGCCCAGCCAGTTCGGTAAGTCGCCTTCAAGGCTGCTTAAAGGCGCACCTCCCTGACTGTTCCGATTCCTCTCTCCAATACCTCTCTAGACACTGGATCACCTCCTTTCACTACGTTGCTGTTAATAGGAGGTTGCCACATATTTTGTGTTTGTCAAAAGTTTTTACGCAACCTGTGCCAAAAGTTTTCGCGTGATGAGGCGGAACGGCGCCAAAGCGATCAAAGCAAGCGAAAGTTTCACCAGCCAATCAGCAACCGCCAAAGACACCCAAAGCGGCGCCATTGGACCAAAGCCAAGGATCGGCAGAATATCACCCGCCCAAGACACGTCATTGGCTGGCTCTAGGAAGGTCAAGCTGGCGGCAAAGGCGATTGTGAAGAACAAGGCCGTATCCACAGAGGAGCCGATAACAGTGGACACAACAGGTGCTTTCCACCAGCTGCCATTGCGCAGGCGATCAAAAATCGCAACATCCAGCAATTGCGCCGTCAGGAAGGCAAGGCCAGACCCGAGAGCAATCCGCAAAGTCACAAGCGGTCCAAACTCACCCATGATCTGGGTGCCGATCAGCGAGCAGGCAACGCCCACAAGGAAACCCGCGAATACCACCTTACGTGCGGCGGCAACGCCATAAACACGGTTCATCACATCGGTGACGAGGAAGGCGAGCGGATAGGTAAATGCACCCCAAGTCAGCCATTGGCCAAAAAGGAACTGCACAAGAATATTGGAAGCGACGACAATCGCCGCCATGGCAAGAATGCCAGGAAGGTAACGCATGGTCATGATTTGATCCGTTTTTTCAAGGTAGTCGGAGACTTGGCCCAGTATTGAGCAGGGCGCGACTTACGCCCATTTTTTCCCGCTTGCAAGCATTAGCCGCGTGTAAGCGTTTGGGCCAAAGCCTTTGCAACGACAGGAATGCTGTCAGGCGTAAGACCCGCAACATTCATGCGGCCATCGCCGACAAGATAAATTCCATGCTCATCGCGCAATTGCGTGACCTGCTCGGGCGATGCGCCTGTCAAAGAAAACATCCCGCGTTGCGCCGCGATGAAAGCGAAGCGATCTGATCCTGCCTCGGTACGGATGGTGTCTGCAAAAAGACGGCGCGCTTCATTCATCCCGTCGCGCATCTGGCGCAGTTCATCCCGCCACATATCGCACAGGACGGCATCATTCAGGATGGTCTCGACAACCCGTGCGGCATGATCAGGGGGGAAGGCAAAATTCTGGCGGTTCAGATAGGAAAGCGAGCCTTGCGCGGCGGCCTTTGCATCCGCCCCTGAGGTGAGGGCCAGAACAATGCCCGCGCGGTCACGGTAAAGCCCGAAATTTTTGGAACAGGAGGCCGCGATCAACATCTCGGGCAAACGCGCAGCAAGCGCTCGCGTTCCAGCGGCATCTTCCTCAAGGCTATTGGCAAAGCCGAGATAGGCCATATCCACAAAGGGGATTGCGCCAGTTTTCTCGAAAAGATCAGCCAGCGCGTTCCAATCCTCAAGGCTGAGATCAGCGCCTGTCGGATTGTGGCAGCACGCATGCAGCAGCACCAGATCACCTGCTTTGGCCTGCGCCAGATCAGCCAGCATCCCTGCCTGATCCAGCCCGCCCGTCTGCGCATCATAATACCTGTATTCACGCCGCGTCAGACCCAGATAATCCACAATCGAAGGGTGATTTGGCCAAGTCGGGTCCGACAGCCAGATCGTGGCGTCAGGGTTAATGCTTTTGGTCAGTTCCAGCACCTGCCGAACAGCCCCCGTGCCACCGGGCGTGGCCAAGGCTGCAACACGCTCGGCTGTGACGACATCGCCAAGGATCAATCGGCGCATCGCGTCGTGGAAAGCGGGATCGCCCGAGAGCGCAACATAGGATTTTGTCTGCTGCTCGGCCAGAATACGCGTCTCGGCCGCTTTGACTGCCGCCATCACAGGCGTACGGCCATCGGGCGTGCGGTAAACACCCACGCCAAGATCCACCTTGGTCGGGCGCGTATCGGCGGCAAACAAGGCCATTAACTGGATGATTTTATCGGGTTCGGGGGCTTTGAGCGTGTCAAACATAAGGGCCTCAGGCGGGCAAACGCGCCGGATCACGGTCACGGGTGAGAATGCGGGAACGGTCCTCGCTCCGGATCGGAACAAAGCCCGCGCGCTGATACAGCGCCAAAGCGCGCGGGTGGTCCAATGTGCAGGTGTTGACCGTCATCCTATCGACGCCCGCGCCATTCCAACCCTTTGAAATCGCTGTCTCCAGCAGGCGGCCACCAAGGCCTTGGCCAACGGCCTCGGGCACCATGCCGAAATAGGCGAGATCGCACAGACCCTTTTCGCGAAAATCGAGCATGAAGAAACCCTGCGGCCATCCATGCGCATAAGCCACCCATGTCTCGACCTTCGGGTCTTGAACAAACGCCGCCACATCAAGCGGGTCTTCATCATGCTTGTCGCGCCACTCATAATCGCGCCCGACCGCATCATAGAGCGTGAAGAACATCCAGACAGGCGGGTTTATGGCATGTTCCAGCCGCACCTCAGGGGGCAAAGCAGGGGCAGAGACCAACGGGTTCTCNGCCATCTCCAGATANGTCACCACATAGTCAATCTCGGTGCCCGCGGGAATAATGCTCATCCCGTTTCAACCTTGAGCTGGTCAAACTGGCCCCATTCCGACCATGACCCGTCATAAAGCGCTGCATCCTTATGGCCCAAACGCTCCAGCCCCAGCATCAAAATAGCCGCCGTAACNCCCGAGCCGCACGTCGTGATGATCCGCTTCTCAAGATCAACGCCCGCATCCTCAAAGGCTTTGCGCAGGGCAGCGCCGTCTTTCATCGTGCCATCTGCATTCAAAAGCGTCTGGTAATGCACATTCTTTGATCCAGGGATATGCCCCGACCGCAGGCCGGCGCGCGGCTCGACCTCCTCGCCTCTGAAACGCGCGGGCGATCTTGCATCGACAATCTGCCAATCACCCAGTTTCGCGGCTGAGGCCACTTGGGTCACATCCTTGATCATATGCGCCTGCCGCTGCACGGTCATATGCCTGTCGCGGATCACAGGCGGCAGGTCTTCAACAGGATGCCCTTCGGCCTGCCATTTGGGAAAGCCGCCATCCAGCACGGCGATATCTGTCTTGCCCATCAAGCGGAACATCCACCAAACGCGCGCCGCTGAAAACAGGCCAGCCCCGTCATAGACAACCACCTGATGGCCGTCACCCACCCCCATCGCGCGCATGCGGCTCATGAATTTTTCAACCGGAGGCATCATATGAGGCAGAGCGCTCAAGCTATCCGAAATCTCGTCGATATCGAAAAACCGCGCGCCTGGAATATGGCTGGCGGCATATTCCGCTTTTGCATCGCGCTTCATGTCGGGCAGGTAGAATGACGCATCAATCACCCGCAGATCGGGATCATTGAGATGCTGCGCCAGCCATGTGGTGGAGACGAGTGTTTTAGGGTCGTCCTTGGGCATCAAATACTCCCGACGCGTTGATGATTTCACCGCAATAGGCCTAAGGCCCAACGGCACATCCCGCAAGCCTTAGCCCTGTTTCAAGAGCCGTTGTTTCTGGCGGCCCCAATCCCTCTTGGCCGAGGTTTCGCGCTTATCTGCCAGTTTTTTACCCTTTGCGATGCCGATCTTCAGCTTCACAAAGCCCTTATGGTTGAAATACATCACAATCGGCACCAACGTCATGCCTTCGCGCTGCGTTGCGTTCCAAAGGCGCGCAAGCTCGCGCTTGGAGGCCAAAAGCTTGCGGCGGCGGCGTTCTTCATGGCCCCAAGTCTTGGCCTGTTTGTAAGGCGCAATATAGCAATTCACGAGCCACAGCTCACCGTTTTCAACGGCGGCATAGCTTTCGGCAATATTCGATTGTCCGACACGCAGGCTTTTGACCTCCGAGCCCTCAAGAATGACGCCCACTTCAAGGTCATCCTCAATGGCATAGTCAAAGCGCGCGCGCCGGTTCTCGGCGATCACCTTGTAATTCTTGTTGTCGTCTTTCTTGGCCATGACAGGCGATATAAGCGCTGGCGCGGCGGGCTACCAGCCCCGCCGCCCAATCTCGCTTAAAGCAGTGATACAGGTTTTGGTGGGACGCTTTAGTTCAAAAGACCCGCATGACGCAGAGCCGCGTCGATCTGCGCTTTGGTGTCCTGTGTCAGATCGGTCAAAGGCAAACGCACCTCATCGCGGCATTTGCCCAGAGCCGAGAGAGCATATTTCGCACCCGCCACACCCGGTTCCGCGAAAATGGCTTCATGCAAGGGCATCAGCTTGTCCTGAAAGCCCAGCGCTGCTGCATAATCGCCAGCAAGCGTGGCCTCCTGCATCTGCGCGCACAGCTTGGGCGCGGCATTCGCCGTGACCGAGATACATCCAACACCGCCCTGCGCATTAAAGCCGACTGCCGTGGCATCTTCACCCGAAAGCTGCACGAAATCGGTGCCACAGCTCATGCGCTGCTTGGGCACGCGGCTTAGGTCACCTGTGGCATCTTTGACACCGATGATATTGGGCAGCTTGGCCAGCTCACCCATAGTGTCAGGCAGCATATCGATCACCGAGCGTGGCGGAATGTTATAGATGACAATCGGGATGCCGATTTCGTTCAAAGCCGTGAAATGCGCGATCAGGCCGCGCTGTGTGGGCTTGTTATAGTAAGGCGTCACCACAAGGGCCGCATCCGCGCCAACATCTTTTGCGAATTGCACAAAGCGCATCGCCTCGGCGGTGTTATTCGAACCCGCCCCTGCAATCACAGGAATACGACCAGCGGCTGTTTCAACCACAGCCTTGATTACGGCCTCATGCTCCTCATGGGTCAGCGTGGGGCTTTCACCCGTGGTGCCAACAGGCACAAGACCATGGCTGCCTTCGGCCACATGCCATTCGACAAGTTTCTTGAGCGTATCAAAATCCACCGAGCCGTTTTCAAACGGCGTAATCAGTGCGGGCATAGAGCCTTTGAACATGACACGCTTCCTTATATTGCGTTGAGCCGATATCGGCGAAATCGCGCGGACACTATAGCCGATAAACGGAATTGCCAAGTTCGTGTGTTGCGCATGCGCGAACACTCCCTATCCTTATCATATGACCCTTTTGCCAGCAGGAATTTTCATGCGCCNCGCTCTTATTTTAGTCTGCCTCCTGTTTTTCCCGCTCGAATCGAAAGCCGACTCGGACGCGCTGAACCTTGCGATGACAGCTATTGCCGCGCAGGATTTTGAGACGGCTGAACAAGCAACGCGGCGGCTGACCGACCCCGTGGCGCAAGATATTGTTGCATGGACGCGCCTGCGCGCCCGCGAAGGAAACTTCTCTGAATATATCGCCTTTCTGGATCGCCGCAGCGATTGGCCTGGTCTGCCGCTTCTTAGGGCGCGCGGCGAACGCAATATTCCCGAAAGCGCGTCCTCGCAGGATGTGATCGCCTATTTCGCGCCACAGCCCCCTGAGACAGGCACAGGATCCTTGCGTTTGATTGCCGCTCTGCGCGAAGCGGGACGCGACGCCGAGGCGCGTACCGAAATCCAGCGCGCATGGACGCAAATGACCTTAAGTGCCGATGAAGCGCAGGAATTCCTCAGCCGCTACAGCGCCGAGCTTGCGGGCCACCACATTGCACGGCTCGACAACCTGCTTTGGGAAGGTGAGGAAACCCGCGCCCGAGAAATGCTGCCGCGCGTTCCAGCCGACTGGCGCGCCTTGGCCGAAGCGCGGATGGCATTGCGAGCGCGCCGCGATGGGGTGGATGGATTGATCGAAGCGATTCCGTCCTCTCTCTCCAATGATGCAGGCCTTGCCTATGAGCGGTTTGTCTGGCGTATGCGTGCGGGGTTTTGGGATAGTGCGCGGGATTTGATGGCGGCCCGCTCGGGCAGCGCCGAAAGCCTTGGTCGCCCCGAAAGATGGGCTGACCGCCGCGCGACCTTGGTACGCGATGTGATGCGCGAGGGCGGCTATGCCGAGGCCTATCGCCTTGCGACCCCCCATCATATGACAGCGGATGATGATGCGAGTGACTTTGCCGAATTGGAATGGCTGGCAGGGTATACCGCGCTGACCTCGGGCAATGCTGCCGCCTCCGTCGCGCATTTCGAACGCTTCCGCGATACGGTCGTCAGCCCGATCTCTATGGGGCGCGCGGGCTATTGGTTGGGCCGCGCGCATGAGGCGAATGGCAATCCCGAACAGGCCGCGCAGGGCTATGCGCTCGGGGCGCAGTTTCAATCAAGCTTTTACGGCCAGTTGGCAGCCGAGCGGGGCAATCTGCCGACAGATCCCGAGTTTTTAGGCCGCGAAACATTTGCGCCTTGGCAACAGGCAAGCTTCACCAATTCCAGCGTTCTTCATGCAGCGCTTCTGCTCTATCAGGCGGGCCAGCTTGACCTATCCGAGCGTTTTCTGACCCATCTGACCGAAAGCCTGAGCCGCGCAGAAGCGGGCCAATTGGCCGAGCTTGCCTTCAGCCTGAACGAGCCACATTTCGCCCTTATGATTGCCAAGCGCGCGGCAACCTATGGGCATGAGATCATGCGCGCCTATTACCCCGTGACCGATCTGGCGGTCACACGACTGGACGCGCCAGCGCCGCTTGTCCTTGCGATCACAAGGCGCGAATCCGAGTTTAACCCCGATGTCATCTCGCCCGCAGGCGCGCTTGGTTTGATGCAGGTGATGCCACGCACAGGGCGCGCGCAAGCCGAACGGATGGGGCTTTCTTTTGCCGAGAGCGCATTGCGCAGCGATCCTGATTTCAATGCACGGATCGGCGCGGGCTATCTAGGCTATCTGTCGGGGTATTACGGCTCTAACCCCGTGCTGTTGGCCGCCGCTTATAATGCGGGTCCATCGCGCGCGGATGAATGGATTGAACGCTTTGGCGATCCGCGTGACCCGAATGTCGATATCGTGCAATGGATCGAATCCGTGCCCTTTACCGAAACCCGCAACTACATCATGCGCGTCACCGAAAGCCTGCCGATCTATGAAGCCCGCCTGTCAGGCGAGATCAGCCCGCCAAACCTCAGCGCTTTGTTGCAACAACGCTAGGCCGCTCCCTGCTTTTTGATCCGCTCACGGAACAAGGTAAACAGCCCCGCGCCCACGATGATCGCGGCCCCGATCATCACATTGCTGCGCAAGGTGTCGCCAAAAACCGCCATGCCAAGCGCGCTGGCAAAGACCAGTTGCAGATAGGCAAAGGGTTGCACCGCGCTGGCTTCGGCCAGTTCATAGGTGCGGATCAACAACCAATGCCCCAAAGCCCCCGTCATGCATAAAAGCCCCATCCAGAGCCAATCATTCGAGGCCATGGGCTCCCAGAACCAGATGCCCACACAGGTCATCACCACGGACCCGACCGTGCCTGTCCAGAAAAAGCTGGTCGCAGTGGTATCCTTGCGCGAGGCATAGCGCGTCATCAGACCATAGACGGCAAACATCAGTGCCGAGATCAAAGGCACCACCGCCTCGATCGAGAAGACCGCGAAACCGGGCTGGAGGATGATCAGAATTCCCACGAATCCAATACCAATCGCCGTCCAGCGCCGCCATCCGACCTTCTCACCAAGGATCGGCCCCGAAAGGGCGGCGATCATCAGGGGGTAGCAGGCAAAAATCGCATGGCTTTCCACCAGACCCAGCCAGACAAAGGCCACGATGGCCACACAAATCTCGGCCGCCAGCAGGATCGAGCGNAAGGCTTGCAGAACGGGTTGCGAGGTTTTCGCCGCCGCCCGAACACCCCCCGCCTTGCGCGAGGCGATGAAAATNACGAAGGCCGCAAAGAACCAATAGCGGATCATCACGATCATCAGCACGTTATATTCATCGGCCAAATGGCGGCTGATGCCGTCCTGCATGGCGAAAACGAAGGTCGTGGCGACCATCAGCATAATGCCAAGCCGCGTGTTCTGTTCCGTCATGNTTTTCGTCCGATGCTCATATGGCGCTTGCGGCCAAACCCTTTGATCCGCTCTACNTGAAAGCCTGCCGCCTGCAAGGCCCTGCGCACATCGCCTGCCGACGTATAGGTAGAAAAGCTCCCCCCTCGGGCCGTATGCGCGGCGACCTGTTCCAGCAAATCCGCCTCCCACAGCTCGGGGTTCTTGGCGGGTGCGAACCCATCCAGAAACCAAGCATCGGCGCGGCCCGTCCAAGCGGGCAGAGTCTTGCGCGCATCGCCCAAGATGATCTCCAATCGGAAATCAGGGCCATCAATGACGGGGCCAATACCATCCCCTTCGCCACTCAGCGCCTCGGCAGGCAGATCGGGGTAATGCGCAAGGGCAGCGACTGTGTCGGCGCGTGACAGGGGGAAAGCCTCGAAACTGGTGAAATGCAACGCGCCCGCAATGCCCGCCGCGCGAAAGCTTGCCAGCGCAGCCAGAAAATTGAGGCCTGTGCCAAAGCCCAGTTCAGCAATCTGGAACCCGTCGCGGAAGCGGGCAGGAAGGTCATTCCCCTCAAGAAAAACATAGCGCGTCTCCTCCAGACCATTGTCGAGCGAGAAGAAAGGATCATCGAAAATCGTCGAAACGGGCACACCGCCCTCGCGCCATTCCAGATTGTGTCTCTGGTTCTCGGTCATCTGCTGCCCTAGAAGTTGAAAACCGCGCAAGATTGGGCGGGATATAGGGAATTGGCAATGGTCGACGTTACTGTCTTTGGAGCGGGTGTTTTTGGCCTTTCAGTGGCTTGGGCCTGCCTGCGCCGTGGCGCGCGCGTTCGCGTGATTGACCCCAATGGCATCGCGTCAGGCGCATCTGGCGGCGTGGTCGGTGCCTTGGCCCCGCATGTTCCCGAAAACTGGAATGACAAAAAGCAGTTCCAGTTCGAAAGCCTCGTGATGGCCCAGAATTTTTGGGGTGAGGTCAGCGAAGCAGCAGGCGAGGATGCAGGCTATGCCCGTTCAGGCCGCTTGCAGCCTATCCTTGATGAGGGCCAGATCGCCTTGGCCAAAAAACGGGTGGAGACCGCGAAAACCCTTTGGCAGGGACAGTTCCATTGGCAATTGGTCGAAGCAGACCAATTCGGCGATTTCGCGCCCTCCCCCACGGGCTTGGTCATCAAAGATAGCCTGAGCGCACGCATCCACCCCCGCCGCGCGACCCATGCTTTGGCCAAAGCCATCCAAGCCAAAGGCGGCGAGATTTGCGATGCAGGCAAGCCTGAGGGCGCTATCATCTGGGCAACAGGTGTTGCGGGGCTGGAGGCGCTGAGCAATGAGGCTGGCCGCCCCGCAGGGCTCGGGGTGAAGGGGCAAGCGGCCCTTCTTGATTTCGACGGGCGCGGCCTGCCGCAATTATTTGCCGATACGCTGCACATCATCCCGCATAGTGATGGCACAACAGCTATCGGGTCGACCTCCGAGACCAGCTTTTCCGAGCCAAGCGCAACCGATGACCAGATCGACGCCATCATCGCGCGGGCGCGGCTGCTTTGCCCCGCGCTGAAACAGGCGGATGTTGTGGAAAAATGGGCGGGCCTGCGCCCCCGCGCCCGATCCCGCGCCCCCCTGATCGGGCGGCACCCATATGAAGAACATACATTCCTTGCCAATGGCGGCTTCAAAATCGGCTTTGGCATGGCCCCCAAAGTCGGCGAGGTTATGGCTGACCTCATCTTGAAGGGCGAGGATAACATNCCCCCCAGCTTCAAACCCGAGGCCAGCCTCTAGGCTTAGGCCAGCCCTGCCGTTTTGCGCAATTCATCCATCAAGTCCTGCAAGGCCTTGAGGTTGAATTCATTGCTCAAGGTATCGCCCTCGAATTGCTGTGCGGTTTGGGCCACCATAACCTCGGGCCCCTGCAAAATACGCGGACGGAAGGGCACCATGCATAAACGCAGGGAAAATTGCGCGCGCTCCCCACCTGCACGGCCAGCCGCGGCCGACATGATNGCNACAGGTTTNTCCAGCCAAGGGCTGCCCTTTGTGCGGCTCACCCAATCCAAGGCATTCTTCAGAATACCTGACAGCGCCTTGTTATATTCGGGCGTTGAGATAACCACAGCATCGGCCTTGGCGATCTCATCGGCCAAAGCCTGCACCTCGGCGGGAATGCCTGTGCTGCCTTCGATATCCTCATCAAACAGCGGCAGCCGCAGATTGCCTTCGATGAACTCGGCAGGATCAAAAAGGCGCGCGGCTTCGCGCATCAATTTGCTGTTAAAGGCATCGGCGCGCAACGACCCCGATATCCCCAAAAGACGGCCACTAGACATACTACCCCCAGTCAGATCATGTGAATGCTCAAGCACAGATATGACATGAGGCGGCAATGGCAAACAGGCATGGCGGAAAAATCCTTGCGGATCAGTTGGCGATCCAAGGCGTGACCCGTGTTTTCTCTGTTCCGGGCGAGAGTTTTCTGGCGGCTCTTGATGGGCTTTATGACCACGACATCCAGAATATCGTTTGCCGCCAAGAAGGCGGTGCCTCCCTGATGGCCGAGGCCCATGCCAAGGCAACGGGGCGCGCGGGGGTGGTGTTTGTGACACGGGGGCCTGGCGCAACAAATGCCAGTTCGGGGCTTCACGTGGCGATGCAGGATTCCACGCCGCTGGTTTGTTTCATTGGTCAAGTCGAGTTGAAACACCGTGACCGTGGCGCTTTTCAGGAGGTGGATTACCGCGCCTTTTTCGGCCCATTGGTGAAATGGGCAGCCGAAGTCGAAAGCACCGAACGTTTGCCCGAATATATCGCACGGGCCTTTCAAGTGGCGCAATCGGGCCGCCCCGGCCCTGTTGTTTTGGCCCTGCCCGAAGATGTGCTGAGCGCCATGGCCGATACGCCCGATCTGGGGGCCGCACGCGTGGTGCATCAAAGCGTCGATCCAAGCCTTGCCCGTGATGCGATGGAGCAGCTTCTTTCGCATGAGCACCCGATGATCATGGTAGGCGGGTCGCAATGGTCCGAGAAGGCGCGCCTTGATCTAGAGGCGCTGGCCGCCCGCACAGGCCTGCCCGTAGCTACATCCTTCCGCAGGCAGGATTATATCGACAACGCCCATCCCAATTTCATCGGCTATGCAGGCGTGGGGGCCAGCGCGCATGTGCAAAAGCAATTGCAGCAGGCCGATGCTATTCTTGTTCTTGGCGCGCGCCTTGGGGATACCGCCACAGGCGGCTACACCCTGATTGACCCCGCCGCGCCGAACAAATCGATCATCCATGTTCATCCCGATCCGGACGAGCTTGGCACCGTTTATCAACCCAGCCTCGCCATTGCCGCTACAGCCCCTGATATGCTGTCGGCCTTGTCTGGTTTGAATGATCTTCCCCAAAGCCGCTCGGAGGATGCCGCGCGCGGGCAGGCGGCCCTTGCCGCATGGCAAAGCCCGCAGGAAACCCCGGGTGCTGTGAAGCTGGAGGAGGTTGTGCATTGGCTGTCCAACCATCTGGACGGGCGTGGGATCATCACCAATGGCGCGGGCAATTACGCCGCCTTTGTGCATCGCTATATGCAATACCGCCGCTATGGCGCGCAGCTCGCCGCAACCTCAGGCTCCATGGGCTATGGCCTGCCAGCCGCGATTGCCGCCAAACTGGCGAAACCGAGCGAAACCGTCATCTGTTTTGCGGGGGATGGCTGTTTCCAGATGACGATGCAGGAGCTTTCAACCGCGCGGCAATACGGGGCCGATATCATCGTGATCATCGCCAATAACGGGCGCTATGGCACCATCCGAATGCATCAGGAAAAGCATTATCCNGGCCGCGTTTCTGGCACCGATCTGTTCAACCCCGACTACATGATGCTGGCTCAGGCCTATGGCGGCACGGGTCATGTTATCACACGAACCGAGCAATTCGCGGAGGCCTTCCAACAGGCCGAGCAAGGCGGGCTGCATATCATCGAGCTGAAACTCGACCCTGATATGCTGACAACCAGCTACGCGCTCAGCGACATAGCGACATAGCCAAACGCGCTTTTGCCCAAGGCATCTTGGATTCCATGCGCGCGGGGTGTATCTGCCAGCCTATGACACGGGTATTCGACATGGATGACCGAGCACGCCTGCCGTGGCGATTTCACGGGCGGCAGCATTCGGCTTTGGGGCGACTTCGGGCGCACTGACCTCCCCTTGTTCTTTCACCCCTAGCCAAACACCCGTCAGGAGAGACGAGACATGACCGCCGGCAAGACACTCTACGACAAAATCTGGGACGCCCATCTGGCCCATGAAGCCGAAGATGGCACCTCCCTTCTTTATATCGACCGCCACCTCGTTCACGAAGTGACCAGCCCGCAAGCCTTTGAAGGTCTGCGGATGGCAGGACGCAGCGTGCATGCGCCCGATAAAACCATCGCTGTGCCCGATCACAACGTGCCGACAACGCTTGATCGCGAGAACGGGATCACCAATCCCGAAAGCCGCATTCAGGTGGAAGCGCTTGATAAAAATGCCAAGGATTTCGGCATTCACTACTACCCCGTGAATGACGTGCGCCAAGGCATCGTTCATATCGTCGGCCCCGAGCAGGGCTGGACCCTTCCTGGCATGACCGTGGTTTGCGGCGACAGCCACACTGCCACGCATGGTGCATTCGGCGCGCTGGCACATGGTATCGGCACCTCCGAGGTGGAGCATGTTCTGGCGACGCAAACGCTGATCCAGAAGAAATCCAAAAACATGAAGGTCGAGATCACTGGCAAGCTGCGCGAAGGCGTAACAGCCAAGGATATCACCCTTTCGGTGATCGGTGTGACGGGCACTGCAGGCGGCACGGGCTATGTGATTGAATATTGTGGTGAGGCGATCCGCGACCTCTCCATGGAAGGCCGCATGACCGTGTGTAACATGGCAATTGAAGGCGGCGCGCGCGCTGGCTTGATCGCGCCTGACGAGAAGACTTTCGAATATGTCAAAGGCCGCCCGCATGCGCCCAAAGGCGCGCAATGGGAAGCTGCATTGGCATGGTGGAAAACCCTCTATTCCGATGATGATGCGCATTGGGATGAGGTGATCACCCTCAAAGGTGAAGATATCGCGCCTGTTGTCACTTGGGGCACCTCGCCCGAGGATGTTCTGCCAATCACCGCGAATGTGCCTGCCGCAGATGATTTCAAAGGCGGCAAGGTTGATGCAGCCAAGCGCTCGCTCGAATATATGGGCCTGACAGCGGGCACGCCCCTTTCCGAGATCGAGATCGATACAGTGTTCATCGGCTCTTGCACCAATGGCCGGATCGAGGATTTGCGCGCTGCTGCCGCCGTTCTCAAAGGCAAGAAGATCAAGGATGGCCTGCGCGCCATGATCGTTCCGGGCTCTGGCCTTGTGCGGGCCCAAGCCGAAGAAGAAGGGCTGGCCGAAATCTTCAAAGAGGCTGGTTTTGAATGGCGCCTTGCTGGTTGTTCCATGTGCCTTGCCATGAACCCTGACCAGCTCTCCCCCGGTGAGCGCTGTGCCGCCACCTCGAACCGCAATTTCGAAGGGCGTCAGGGCCGCGGTGGACGTACGCATTTGATGTCGCCTGCGATGGCAGCGGCGGCGGCGATCACAGGTCGCCTCACAGATGTGCGCGAGATGCTCTAAGCTTGCTTACAGTTGAATTCAAAGAAAGCCCCGTTCATCCGAGCGGGGCTTTTNTTCATGGGCGCGCAAGGCGTTGCGACAGGTCGATCTCGGGGCCAAGTTTGCGCAGCACAAACACCATCGCCAAGGCAAGGCCAAGACACCAGATGCCCAAAGCAAAACATTGCTCGGGGAAGGTGATGCCCAGATCAATCAGCCAGCCCGTCACGCCCGGACCGATTGCAGTGGATAGAACCATCAGCGCCACATTCATCGACCGCACCGCCCCAAGATTTTTGGTGCCATAGACAAAGGGCAGAAACGCGCCCCAAAGCGTGCCGACCATACCTTGTGTCAGCGCCATAACGGCCAAGGCCACAACCCACATGATGGACGCGGCCGCAGGTCCGATCAGGAACATGGCCAGCCCCATCGGCACCAACACAATCGGCAAGAGTTTTTGCGAGCCAAAACGGTCACAGGCCCATCCCGTCAGGATCGACACAACAATCGTGACGCTTGCATAGACAGGATAGGCCACCGCCATTTGCGTCAGGCTCCAGCCTTTGACCTCGGCAATATGCACCTGATGGAAGAACACGACCGTCCCGATAAAGCCCGGTGTCAGCATCAACGGCGTCAGCGCGGGGAATAACCAATGCGACAGCACCTCGCTCCGCGTCCAATGCCGCCCTTCAAGGCCAGTGCTGCCTGCTTCTCCACCTTGTCCTTGCGGCGCGCGGTCTTGNGACAGGAGCAGCATCAATGCAGGCAAAAGGCCCAAAGCAATGATCCCTGCAACAATCATCCAACTGCTCCGCCAGCCGATGGTCGCAATCAGCAAAACAAAAACCAGCGGCCAGACCATTTCGCCCAAAGGAAAGCCAAGCCCTTTGATCGCAATGGCGCGGCCACGATTGGCCACAAACCAGCGCCCCATCGCTGTGGCCGCGATATGGGTGAACATGCCCTGCCCGCAAAACCTCAGGAAAAAGACGGAAAGGCCCAAAATCCAGATGGATTGGCCAAAAGCCATGCCCAATGCCGCCAGCGCAAAGACCGACGCCACAAGGGGCGCCAAGCGTGACAAAGGCATGGTATCGGCCAAGGACCCGCGGCTGAGCAGCAAAAGCGCCGAAGCCAATGTCGCGATTGTATAGATGCCACCCCATTCGCCATCGCTCAGCCCAAACTCAGCGCGGATTTCACCTGCCGATAACGAGATGAACCAAGTCTGCCCGAAGGCAGACCCGAAGGCGAGGATGATACCCGTGGCCAGCCAACGGCTGTTATCAAGAAAGAAACGCAACATGCCCTCGGCTCTACGCTCCTTCCTTGGTCAGGGGAAGAGGCCGTTAGAGCAGCGTGCGCTCAATGAACCAGTAAGCCCCGATGGCCGCGATAACCAGCGAGGCTGGAATGGCGATGACACTGCGGTACCAAGGCTTTTTGCCAAACCAATATCCAACGGCAAGGAAGGCCAGCAAAATAACGGCCAATTGCCCCAGCTCGACCCCGATATTGAAGCCAACCAAGGCCACCGCAAAACGCTCGGTCGCGATGCCGAAATCGCCAAGCACGCTGGCAAAGCCAAGCCCGTGCAGCAGGCCAAAGCCAAANATNAGGATGGTCCGCGANTTGGTTGTGCCCCAGCCCGTGGCATTCTCGATCCCGACATAGACAATCGTGGCGGCAATCAGCGGCTCCACAATACTGGCAGGCACCGAGACGATCTCAAGGCTCGCCAAAGCCAGCGTGATGGTATGCGCCAGCGTGAAAGCCGAGACCTGCAAAAGCAAAGGCCGCCATTTCAGCGCAAAGAAAAACAGGCCAAGAACAAAGAGGATATGATCCATCCCCAGCGGAATGATATGCTCGAACCCAGCTACGACGTAGCGCAGGAAGACCGACCCCGCGCCTTCGGTCAGGATGTCTTGACGGGGCAGCGCCTCGCTTAGCGCGCCTCCGGTCAGGAAATCTTCATAGGCATCCTCACCACCACCGATCTGGCGAAGGACAAGCTCACCATAAGACGGGCTCCAGCCGATCTGCACGGGCGCGTTGCCTTCGGGCAGCGGAACAGACAGGCTTAGGGTCGCATCACGCGGCAATTCAAGATTGCCAATCTCAGGGATGGACAGGCCACTGATCTCGGGCGTCAGCCGCGTGCCATCAACCTCGAAGATGAAACCTTCCCGAATTTGCGGCCAAGCCTCACGAAAGGCGGCGTCAAGCTCAATGGGTTCCAGCGCGCGCAGTGCGTCATAGAGTGCGGCCTCTGGTGCATCATTTGTATCTTCGATACCCGCGAGGTTGATGCCAGCGACCAGAGGCTCCAAAGGCATCCGCACCGACATCCGCGCCTCATCTGCCAAAATCTCGACATCGGCCACACCTGGCCTGATTTCATGGGCCATGGCTAAAAACGTCATCGTGAAGGTCACGGCGATTGACAGCAGCAAGGAACGGATCATGTTTCTGGTAACTCTTGTTAGGAATTTCTTAATGCGCAAAATTGCACTCGCCGCCAC